>WNGF01001801.1_pt1 | contig 97128 bp, 83 predicted proteins | sample 5400641 | NCBI WGS metagenome assembly WNGF01 (sample SAMN13153371, study PRJNA577476) | soil metagenome | isolation source: 80 cm soil or saprolite under grassland replicate 2 | place: USA:California | collected 2016-06-15 | reverse complement strand
GCACCTCGCCCGCCAGCGCAGGAAACCAGCGCTTCAACCAGCCACGCCCTAGCGGCTTGCATGAGCCGTGTGCCGCGATGAGTGGCACGCACGGTTCTGAGGGGGGATCGGCGGGGCAACCCGCCGGTCCTACCCGGCAGTCCGCCAGAGCACGTCGCCGACGAGGCGATCGAGAACGCCTACCAGCAGGCGGCCGAGCCGGCCGCCGCCCGGTTCAGGGGGGTCTGACATGCAATGGAACCTGCGGCTGGCTGCCGCCCAGCGCGGCATCTGGCGGTCCTCGGATCTGCGGCGGCTGCTCGCCGACGCGGGCCTGGAGATCTCGGTGGGCAAGATGTCGCACCTGTGGTCGGGCCGGCCGATCTCGATCCGCCTCGACGACCTGGACGTCATCTGCGCGGTGCTCGGCTGCGAGCCGGGTGACCTGCTGGTCCGCGACCCCAGCGCCGGAACGGCGGCTTGCGGTGAGGAACCGCGCGCTGCCTCACCGAGTCCCTCAGCGATCCGGCCCGCCGTCGCGGCGGCCGGTCGCGGCCGCCGGTATGAGCTCCCCAGCCTTGCCGGTGATCACCTGTACTACATGCGGGGCGACCGGGCCCGGCCATCCCAGGATCGGCCTGTGCAAGCGCTGCAAGGCCCTGCCCAGCACCCGGTGCGGCCATGCGCGAGCTGCGGACAGGCTCGCCGGCACCTGGCCGCCGGGCTGTGCGCCCGCTGTTACCGGCTGGCGCGGACCCGGCTGGTCATCTGCCCGGGCGGCGGCGAGCTGCGGCCGGTCTACTTCGGCGACCAGTGCGAGCGCGGCCAGCGGCGGGCGGCTGCGCGGCCGGTGCCTGCCAGGACTGTGGGAAACAGGTGGCGCGGCTGTGGTCGGGCCGCTGCCGCACCTGCCGTGCCCGGTTCTATGAGACCACCGGCGCATGCTCGGACTGCGGTGACCTGACCAGGCTGACCGGCGGAGCGTGCAAAGCCTGCCGGCTGTTCCGCTGGGGCCACCCGCCCGGATCCTGCCCATACTGCGGGCACCAGCAGCCGATCGGAGCGGCCGGGGCATGCTGGTCCTGCCAGGCCACGCACCGTGCCGCCCGGGCCCTCAAACAGCAGCGGCGCAAGCGCAGGACCTGGCCCGCGCTGAGCCCCGCAGCGCAGCATGTCAAGCTGACCGTCCGCAAGGTCAGCAAGTACTGGGCCCAGGCCACCACGCCCGACCAGCCGGACATCTGGACCACCCTGGATTTCGAAGCCGACGAGGCCGAAGCGGGGGACCTTGCGCAGGCATTCGCCGATGCTCTCGATCAGCCCGGCTGGTATGTGAACTTCGAGTCTCCCGCGGAGAGCTTCGTCGTGTTCCCCGGCCGGATCTTCCGCTACCCGCGGGGCGACCAGGCTGGCCGAGCCGAGGCCCAGGCTTGCGGTCGGCAGCTCGCCATCCCGGAGCCGCAGCTGGACTGGACGGTGTGAGGCAAAGCGCTGCCATGGAGAACACCGGTCCCCCGCCGGGCAGACCGCACAGCCGGGAGTTCGGCGAACTCCCGGAAATTCACCGCGAGATGCGCCTTCAGAAATCCCGAACTCTCGGGTTTTGACTAATAGCGCGCGGCGTGTCTATGTGACCCATGGCCCGCACTGTGTGCTTCTCCGCACCCGGCCCACTATGCCACGGCTGCCGCGCAAATGATCAAGAAGATGCGCCTTGACCTGCAACGGCGTCGTCATGCCCAGGCGACTCCGAGATCATCAACTCCATTGCAGCCGTTCTGCCTAGTATCGATAAAAATTCGAACACGTACACATAATAAGTTTCCATTGATAGCGTAGTTCGCTATTATTAGCTAAGACGGCCAGGGCTCGGGGAATCCGAGCTGGCGGGCGGTGGAGGAGGTGACCCGAGTGCGCGATGAGAGCGGCGACGCGGGCGCTGCGCAGGGCCTGTCGTGGTCCTGGGAGCTGGACTTCGCCGCGCTGATGGCAAGTCTCAGCGAGCCTGGCCCGCACGATGCGGCCGGCTCCCGCTTGGGCGCTGTCCGGTCAGGGGCAAGCCGCAGCCCTGCCTCCGCCGAGCCCGGCCTTGCCTCCGCCGGCTCTTCCCCGTCCGGCTCTTCCCGGTCCGGCACGGCCCCATCCGGCACGGCCCGTAGCTCTGCCTCCGCCATTTCTGCCTCCGCGGGTCCTGCTTCTGCGGGTCCTGCTTCTGCGGGTCCTGCTTCTGCGGGTCCTGCTTCTGCGGGTCCTGCCTCTGCGGGTCCTGCCTCTGCGGGTCCTGCCTCTGCGGGTCCTGCTTCTGCGGGTCCTGCCTCTGCGGGTCCTGCCTCTGCGGGCGCTGCCTCTGCGGGTCCTGCCTCTGCGGGTGCTGCTTCCGCGGGCTCTGCCCCTACGGGCTCTGCCACCGCTGGCCATGCCTTGCCTGGCTCTGCTCGTGCGCTTGGCCCGGAGGCACCGCTTGGTCCGTGGGCATCGGCTGGTGCAGGCCCGGGCGGCGGGGAGGCCGGGCGCGGCGTAGTGCCGGGTGGACCCGAGGACGCTGGTGATCCGGGTGATCTTGGTGGGTTCGATGAGCTGGGTGTGGCTGGGGACCGGGTCCCGGCGAGGGTGCTGGCAGGACGGGTTGCTGAGCGGCTGGCGCCGGGCCCGGATCTGGCTGGGTGGCTGTCGCTGGTCCCGGCGGGCGAACTGGGGGATGCGGATCTGGCCGCAACCGCGGGAGCTTGGCGGCGGCTGGCGTCATGGGCGCAGGCCCGGGAACTGGCCGCGGTCGCACAGATCGCGTCCCGGACCGCCGCCCGCGATCCAGACATCGGCGCCGAAGCCGATGGCCGCCCGGTCCGGGTGCCGGCCTCGGCGGCGGCGGAGGTGGCATTGGAGCTGTCCATGTCACGGTACGGCGCGGCCGGATGGGCCGATCTGGCGGTGGATCTGGGCTGGCGGCTGGCCGCGACTGGCGCGGCGCTGGAGTCCGGGGACATCGACGTGTACCGGGCGCGGCTGATCTCCGAGGCCACTGCCCGGCTGCCCGATGACGCCGCCCGCGCGGTGGAGCAGCGGGTGCTGCCGGGCTCCGGGAGCCAGACTCCGGGGATGCTGCGCGCGGCGCTGCGCCGCGCGGTGCTCACCGCCGACCCTCGCGGCGCGGAGCAGCGCCGCAGGGAATCGGAACGGCAGGCGAAGGTGATGCTGTACCCGGATGAGGATCACACCGCGACGCTGGCCGCCCAGCGGCTCCCGGTGATCGGGGCCGCCGCGGCGATGGCCCGGATCAAGGCCATGGCCCGCGCGTGGAAAGCCTCCGGCGCTCCCGGCGGCATCGACCTGCTGTCCGCCAAGGTTTACCTCGGGCTGCTGCTTGGCACCCTCCCGCTCATCCCACCGGCCGAAGGCGCACCCCCCGACATCCCGCCCGGCGGTGATCCCGGTGATCCCGGTGATCCCGGTGATCCCGGTGATCCCGGTGATCCCGGTGATCCCGGTGATCCCGGTGATCCCGGTGATGGTGGCCGCGGGCGGGACCCGTCCGGCGGCAACCCTGGCAGCAGGCCGCCCGCCGCCAGCCGGGACAGTGACGGCATGCCCGGTGTCGGTCCGCCCGGCGGCCACCGGCCAGACGGCGGCCAGGGCAGCGGCTCGGATGGTGGCAACCCGGGTCCGCCCTGTGGGAGCCAGCCAGAGGGCAGACCGCCCGATAGCGGCCCGTGCGGTGATAGCCCGGCCGGTGACGGACCCGGCGGCGGCCTGCCCCGCGGTAGCCAGCCAGAGGGCAGACCGCCCGATAGTGGCCCGAGCGACCACGCACCGGGCGGTGGCGCGCCGGGCGATGGCGCGCCGGGCAATGAGGTGCCGAGTGATGAGATACCGCCACCCAGGGATCAGGACGCGCCACATGACGAGGACGATTACCCGTGCCCCAGTGACAGCCTGGCAGGAAACGACAGGAACGATGAGGACGGCGGCTGGCAGGACTGCGGGCCAGCACCGGACTGGCCAGCGCTGCCGGTGATCCCGCCCGTGCCCGCCCGCCCGGCCACTGGCGTCGGCCCGGTACCCGGGCTGCTGGACGTGACCGTGCCCTGGCGGGTGCTGGCCGGTGCCAGTGCCGGCCCCGGGTACCTGGGCCGGATCGGGCCCATCCCTGCCAGCCAGGCACGCCGCCTGGCCGGCTGCGCCGCGCGTGACCCCGCCGCCCAATGGCGGATCATCATCACCACGCCGGCCGGGCACGCCGTCGCGGTCACCCGCCTTCGCCGCCCCAGCGGGCAAGGCAGAACGCAGGAACCCGGCCAGCACGGAACCGGGATGGGGCTGGTCGGCCGGGTCACCCTCACCATCCCCGAGGACACCCTGACCAGCCCGCCGCCCGGCAACCGAAACCAGACAGGTCCGTCACCCGGGCCGGACCCGCCCGGCCAGATCCTGCGCCTGGCGCTGCACGCGGCGGTTCGCGCTGTGGCCCGCGCCCGCACCGCTGCGGCTGCCGACAGCGCCGCCGGAGGCTGCGCCCACACGACGGCCACTCCTAGCTACCGGCCGCCGCCCCGGCTCCGCGACCACGTCACCGCCCGGGACCTGACCTGCCGCAACCCGGTCTGCCGGCAGCCAGCCTGGCGCGGAGAACTCGATCACACCATCCCGTGGGACCAGGGCCTGACGTGCAGCTGCAATCTCGGCGGCCTGTGCAAGGCTGACCACCTGCTCAAGCACCACCCCGACTGGAAACTGCAGCAAACCGCCCCCGGCATGTTCACCTGGACCACCCCATCTGGTCGCATCTACACCGTGACACCCGACACCCACCCCTTGTAAACGAAACCCGGGGCCGACCGGAATCCCCGGATACGTCCCCAGAGTCGGCCGGAACATTCCCAGCGCCCTACGACGCCTATCTGTTGGCCAGATCACGAGCCGGGACGGGCCTGGCCGATAGCGAGCCGATCGGCCTGGCCGACAGCGAGCCGGCCGGCCTGGCCGACAGCGAGCCGGCCGGCCTGGCCGACAGCGAGCCGGCCGGCCTGGCCGACAGCGAGCCGACCGGCCTGGCCGCGCCGACTGGCCTGGCCGACAGCGAGGGACTGGCCTGGCCGACAGTGAGGCGACTGGCTTGGCCGCTCAGATCGAGCAAGCACCACGAGCCGCACCAATCCGGCCACCGAGCCGCGGCACGCCGCCGGCAGGAGCTAGCGCGGCTGGCAGGAGCTAGCGCGGCCGGACGGTCTGGCTCGGAATTCGCTGGGCCGACGACGCGGGGAGCCGGTCCTCGACTGGCGGGCGCTATGATCCACATGGCCGGATGAAGCTCCGGCGGGCTGCCGCCCGAAGCGCCGCCGTGGCTGATGGCTTCTACCAGGAGCACACCCTCCTGGCAGTCGCCAGTCGCTGGCTGCTGCCAGGACGTACCTGGCAGGAGCAGCAATGAACTTGTATTACGTGGCGGCCATCTGGCTGGGAATGGCCCTGCTCGCATCGGTGGTCAGCATCAGGATCGCGGTGCCAGCCGCGCTGGTCGAGATCGTCATCGGCGCGCTGGCCGGGAACATGCCTGGCATCCAGCAGCACATCAGCCAGACGGACGTTGTCACGTTCCTGGCGAGTGTGGGCTCGCTTGTGCTGACGTTCCTGGCCGGAGCGGAAATCGACCCAGTGTCGCTGCGCGGGCACTGGAAGGCCAGCCTGTCCATTGGCCTGGCCTCCTTCGCGCTGCCCTTTCTGGCTGCCTTCGGGTTCTGCTGGCTGGTCCTCGGCTGGCAGTTGCATGCCGCCGAGATCGGCGGCATCGCGCTGAGCACGACGTCGGTCGCGGTGGTGTACGCGGTGATGGTCGAGACCGGCCTGAACCGCCAGGATCTCGGCAAGCTCATCCTCGCAGCCTGCTTCGTCACCGACTTGGGCACCGTGCTGGCGCTCGGCGGCCTGTTCGCCAGCTACGGCTGGCTGCTCATCGTCTTCGTCGCGGTCAGCGTGGTCACCGTGGCGCTGCTACCCCGGCTGGTTCGGCTGGCGATCACGCATTTCGGTCACCGGGTCTCTGAGCCGGAGATAAAGCTGCTGCTGTTCGGGCTCGGCGGGCTGGCTGCCCAGGCGGGCAGTGAGGCGGTCCTGCCTGCCTATATCGCCGGGCTAGTGGTGGCTGGCGTATTCCTGCACGACCGGGTACTGATGGACCGGCTGCGCTCGATCGCCTTCACGCTGCTCACCCCGTTCTTCTTCCTGCGGGCCGGCACGCTCATCTCGGCTCCGGCCCTGATCTCCGGCGCCGGCGTGATCGCGGTCCTGCTGCTGGTCAAGCTCGCTGCCAAGATGACCGGCGTATGGCCGGTGGCCGCAGCCTTCCGGCTGCCGCAGCGCGAACGTACCTACACCACGCTGCTGATGGCTACCGGGCTCACCTTCGGTTCCATCGCCGCGCTGTTCGGGCTGACCCACCACCTGATCGACCGGGCCCAGTACACCGAGCTCCTTACCGCCGTCGTCCTCTCCGCCTTCGTGCCGACCATCATCGCCCAGCAACTCTTCCAGCCAGCGGTCATCGACACCGAGGAATCCGAAGCGCTCGGCGAGGAGGACCTGTCGATCATCCACCACCGGGGGGTACGCGAGCCGGCGAGACTGAGCGCCGCTTAGGGCCAGCGCATCAGGAGGGTGAGGCCGAGGCGAACTCGGCGGTTCCCCTGTGAGGAGGTGAGGCCGGGGCGGCGGGACTTGGCGGTTCCCCTGTCAGGAGGTGAGGCCGGGGCGGTTCCCCTGTCAGGAGGTGAGGCCGGGGCGGGACTCGGCGGTTCCCCTGTCAGGAGGTGAGGCCGAGGCGGGACTCGGCGGTTTCCCAGTTTCGCGCGATCGCGTGCTGTGCACGGGACAGCGGGATCCGGCCGTCGCAGACGGCCCTGTTCAGCGCCCTTTCGACCGAGTCCTTCGGGTTCGGCACCGAGCCGGCCTCGGGCCAGAGGTTGGTCGCGTCGTTGGCCCCGCCGAGTTCCAGCGGCACTAGGTGATCAAGCTCGCTCTCGGTGCCGCTCGCCATGTGGTAGGCCGGGTAGGCTCCGGTGAACTTGAACTTCCCGGTCTGGCTTTCCGGCGGCCGTACCTTCGCGGTATAGCCGGAGACGCAGATCGTGGTCTGCAGATCGGCCTGCGTCACCGCCGGGTCGATCGCGCCCGGGGTGCAGTGCCGGTCCGGCAGCCTGCCGTCATCACGGGCCTGGCAGGACCCGGTCAGCGTGCCGGTCACCTGTCCCGGGTCATGTACGACGGCGAGATGGCCCGGCCGCCGGGCGCCCGACGAACCCGACTGCGGCGCGGTGGCGGCGGACTGCACCGGGCCAGGGGCGCTGGAAAGGCTGCTGACCGCGCATCCGGCCAGGGCCAGCGCGACGGCCGTGAGCGGCACGGCCGCGAGGGCAACAGCGCGCGCCCGGGCTCGCAGTTCCTTATGGTGCACGACCACATGGTGCACGACCATGGCCAGGCCGGCGTTCCTTTCCCGGCAGAATGCCCGGCTTTGAGGGCGAGGCCGGCGGCGGGCCGGACCCATCCGGCGGCGGGCCGGACCCATCCGGCGGCGGGCCTGACCATGCCGACGGCGCGCGGAGGCCGGCGGGCGCTCGCGGCCAGGCCGCCGCCACGCCGGACCAGCCAGTGACCGGACCCGCCTTCGGGGCGAGTACCTTGACGGGCTAGGGGGCACATGGGCAGATGTGAGCCATCGGCGGCGAGGCGATCATGACTGAGGCCGATCTGATCGTGCGCGGCCAGCGCGTGCTGACGCCGGACGGCATCCGCCCGGCGGCGGTCGCCGTCCGGGGCGGCGAGATCATCGCCGTTAGCGGCTACGGTGCTGGCGGCTATGACGGCATTGGCGGCTACGGCGGTGCTGGCGGCTATGGCGGTGCTGGCGGCTATGGCGGTGCTGGCGGCTACGGCGCGGCCGGCCAGGCTGACCAGGCCAGCATCGTGGAACTCGGGTCCGACGAGGTGCTCCTTCCCGGGTTAACCGACACCCATGTGCACGTCAACGAGCCAGGCCGGACCCGGTGGGAGGGCTTCGCCAGCGCCACGCGCGCCGCTGCGGCCGGGGGGATCACCACGATCATCGACATGCCGCTGAACTCGATCCCGCCCACCACCGATCCCGCCGCGCTGAACGCGAAGCGGGCGGCGGCCCGCGGCCAGATCCACGTGGACGTGGGCTTCTGGGGCGGCGCGGTGCCGGGCAACGCCGATCAGCGCGACGCCCTGCACGAGGCCGGGGTCTTCGGGTTCAAATGCTTCCTGGCCGACTCGGGGGTGCCGGAGTTCCCGCCGCTGGACGAGACCGGGCTGGCGGAGGCACTGCGCGGCGTAGCCTCGTTCTCAAGCTTGCTGATCGTTCATGCGGAGGACGCCGGCGTGCTCGCGGCCGCGCCGCGACCGGAGGGAGCGGCGTACCGGGCCTTCCTGCGCTCGCGGCCGGCCACCGCCGAGACGGCCGCCATCGCCCGCGTGATAAGCCTGGTGCGCGACACTGGCGCGCGGGCGCACGTGCTGCACCTGTCCAGCGCGGAGGGGCTGGACATGATCGCCGCCGCCCGGCGCGAGGGGCTGCCGCTGACCGCCGAGACCTGCCCGCATTACCTGGCCTTCGCCGCGGAGGAGATTCCCGATGGCGCGACCGAGTTCAAGTGCTGCCCGCCGATCCGGGAGCGGGCCAACCGCGAGCGGCTGTGGGCGGCGCTCGGCGATGGCGTGATCGACTGCGTGGTGTCCGACCATTCGCCCTGCCCGCCGGCGCTCAAGATGCGCGAACTCGGGCAGTTCTTGGCCGCGTGGGGAGGGATCGCGTCGGTGCAGCTCACGCTGCCGGTGATGTGGACCCACGCGCGGGCGCGCGGTCATGGCCTCGGGGACGTGATCCGCTGGATGGCCAGCGGGCCCGCCCGGGTGGCCGGCCTGCCGGGCAAGGGCCAGATCGCCGTCGGCTGCGACGCTGACCTGGTGGCGTTCGCGCCGGACGAGACCTTCGTGGTGGACCCGGCCAGGCTGCTTCACCGGCACCGGCTGACGCCGTACGCGGGCATGTCACTGTCCGGGGTCGTCCGCCGGACCTGGCTGCGCGGCGTGCCGGTCACCGGAGAACAGCCCCGCGGCCGGCTGCTGGCCAGTGCGATGGCCCGGCGATGAGCGAGGCCCGGCCCGCGCCGCCCGGGTTCGCCGCGCTGCCCGACCTGGCGTCCCGCCAGCTGGGCGGCAGCGTGGTTGCTGCCAGCGACGAGCTGTTCGCCGAGAAGGAGAACCTGATCCGGCCGGAGCCGCCCGCCTTCACCACGGGCACGTTCGGCAACAAGGGCAAGATCTACGACGGCTGGGAGACCAGGCGCCGCCGCGAGCCCGGGCATGACCACGCGATCGTGCGGCTCGGCGCCGCTGGCATCGTGCACGGGGTCGTCGTCGACACCGCGTTCTTCCGCGGGAACTACCCGCCGGAGATCTCGGTCGAGGCGGTCGGCGCCGACGGCTACCCATCCCCGGCAGAGCTGTCCGGGATGGCGTGGCAGACGCTGGTCGGCCGGACCGCGGCACGGGGCGACGCCGCCAACAGTTACGCCGTCACCGACCGGCACCGCTGGACGCACCTGCGGCTGTCGATCTATCCGGACGGCGGCGTGGCCAGGTTCCGGGTGCACGGCGAGGTGCTGCCGGATCCGGCGTTCCTGGCGGGGACGATCGACCTGGCCGCGATGGAGAACGGCGGCCGGGTGGCCGGCTGCTCGGACGCGTTCTATTCCGCGCCGGCCAACCTGCTGCTGCCCGGCCGGGCCCGGGTGATGGGAGAGGGCTGGGAGAACGCGCGCCGCCGGCGCCCGGGGAACGAGTACGTGGCGGTGGCACTGGCCGCGGCCGGCCGGCTGCGGCAGGTCGAGATCGACACCTCGTATTTCGTCGGCAACGCGCCCGGCTGGGTCCGGCTGCTCGCCGCCGACGAGACCGCGCCGCCCGGGGCGAGCGTTCCCGGGTCTGCCGTGTCCGGGGACGCCGTGACCGAGCCCGGCTTGCCCGCTGCGCTCGCCAGCCCGGCGTCGTGGTGGGAGGTGCTGCCGGACACCCGGGTCCAGCCGGACACCCGGCACCGGTTTCTGCTGGACAGCCCGCGGGCGGCCACGCACATCCGGCTTGACGTCATTCCCGACGGCGGCCTGGCCAGGCTCCGCGTGTACGGCGAGATCATGCCCGATGCGCTCGCCGGGCTGCGCCGCCGCTGGCGGGACGCGCAGCTCGGCAGTCATGACCGCAGCTAGCGGGCGCTGCGTCGCGCGTGAAAGAGTGGCATGCGGGGAACAAGCCGCCGGCGCCCGGCCGGGTGGCAACGTGAGCATATTTCCCAGCGGGGGCGCGATGTCGGTCTATCTCGTGCACCGATACCTGGCCGCGACCTGATGCGCGCCGACGAGCTTCGCACGCTCAGCCTCTTCGGCGGCCTGGCCGATGATCAGCTGGCCGAGCTGGCCGAGGGCAGTGCGGAGGTCCGCATCGAGCCCGGCGCGGAGCTGTTCCGCGAGGGCGGGCACGCGGACTTCTGGTGGGTGCTGCTCGACGGTTCCATCGACCTCGTGCGCCACATCGGGCGCGAGGACACCGTGGTGGGAAAGATGGATGTGCCAGGCCGCTGGGCCGGCGGCTTCCGCGCCTGGGACGAGCACGGCGTCTATCTCGCAACCGGCCGGGGCGCGACGCACGGGCGGGTGCTCCGGGTACCGGCCGAGGTGCTGCGTGAGCGGGTCAACGCCTGGTTCCCGTTCGGCAGGCACCTCATCGAGGGGCTGTACCACACGGCACGGTCCATTGAGTCGACGGCCAGGCAGCGCGAATCCCTCGTCACCCTCGGCACGCTCGCGGCCGGTCTCGCGCACGAGATCAACAACCCGGCCGCCGCCGCGGCCCGGGCGGTCGACGCGCTCGAGACCGAATGCCAGACGCTGCTCTCGTCCCTCAGCCGCCTCGCCAATGACGAGATCTCGGCCCGGCAGTTCACCGCGCTCGACGCGCTGCGCCGTGAGGTCGAGCCGCGGGCGGCGGCGATGCCGGACCCATTGGCACTGGCCGATCACGAGGAGGCCCTGTCGTCGTGGCTTGACCGCCACGGCGTCGTTCGCGGCTGGATGATCGCCCCTCCGCTCGCGGCCTATGGCAAGCAGATGCAGGGAGCGCCGTCCAGCCCGCCCGCCGGGGTCAGGTATGAGCGGGACGGGCCGCTGCTGCGGGTCGTCGGCCATTTCCGCGGCTGGATCGCCGCTCCTGCCGACGTCGGGGTGGACGGCGTCTCGGCGCCGTCCGCTAGCGCCAGTGCTCCAGGGGCATCGGGCCGCGGCTGAGGACCGTCCGGATGGCGAAGGTGCTGTGCGCCTCGATGACCGACGGGATGGTGAGGATCTGCCCCAGCAGCAGCCGCTCGTAGGCCGCGAGGTCAGGCACGGCGGCTTCGGCCAGGAAGTCGTCGGTTCCGGAGACGAGGTAGCAGGCGACGATGGCGGGGATGGCCAGCAGGGCCTGCTCGATCCGCGTTGAGGTGTCCTGCGAGTGCCCCTGGACCCGCAGGCCGATGAAGACGGTCAGCCCGAGCCCGGCCGCTGCCCTGCTGACCTCGGCGTGGTATCCGGCGATGATCCCGCTGGCCTCCAGCGCCTTGACGCGCCGCAGGCACGCCGAGGGTGACAGCGCGACGGCGTCCGCCAGGTCGACGTTGGCGATCCGGCCGTCGCGCTGCAGCCTGGTGACGATGGCACGATCCACCTTGTCTGGCGTGTGCTCTGGCATGGAAATCAGCTTACAGTAGGTTCCGCGCAATAAAATGGCGCATCATGGCCGTGGCCACGCCATATTTGCCATCGCATGCGAGGCCATTTCGGCCAGGCTGGAAGCATGAAACCGTCATCGCGACGCCAGCCGCGCAGCCCGCGGAGCCTGACCACCGCACGGGGCGCCGCCCTGTATACCGGGGCGCTTCTCGGCCCTGGCCTGCTGCTGCTCCCCGGCCTCGCCGCGGCCCAGGCCGGGCCGGCATCGATCCTGGCCTGGCTCGCCCTGCTCGGCTTGTCCGGCCTGTTCGCCGCTGTCTTCTCCGCACTCGGCAGCCGTTATCCGTCCGCCGGCGGGGTCATGGAGTACGTCGCGGCCGGCCTGGGAGCGCGGGCCGGGCTCGCAGCGGGCTGGTCCTTCCTGGCCGCGGTGGTGGCCGGCGCTCCCCTCGTCTGCCTGATCGGCGCCAGCTACGTCACCGAGCTCACCGGCGGCGGCCAGCTCGCGCGGGCGGCGGTCGCCGCGATACTGCTGCTGATCGTGCTCGGGCTGGCCGCCGGCGGCCTGCGGGCCAGCGCCAGCGCCCAGCTCGTCCTCGTCAGCCTGCTGATCGGCGTGATCGCGGTGGCCATCGCCGGGTCCGGCGCATCGGCGCGCGCCGCTCACTGGGCCCCGTTCGCGCCACATGGCTGGCTGTCCATCGGTCACGCGGCCGCGACGCTGATGTTGTCGTTCGTGGGCTGGGAGGCCGTCGCGCCGCTGACGACGCGCTTCGCGAACCCGTCCCGCCAGCTGCCCCGGGTGATAGCCATTGCCCTCGCGGCCACGACAGTGCTCTACCTGGGCCTGGCCATCACCACGATCAGCGTGCTCGGGCCCGCGGCCGCCAGCACGGTCCCGCTGGTCGACCTGCTCCGCCTCGCCATCGGCCCGGCCGGCACCATCGCGGCGGCGGTCGCGGCCGTCGTCCTGACGCTCGGCACGACCAACGCCTACGTCACCGGCGCCGCCGCGATGGCACGGCAGCTGACCAGATCACCCGCGGTCGGCCAGGACCAGGGGCCGGCACCCCGGTTCCTGGCGGCGATAGCGGCAGCTGGCCTGCTGCTGATCACGCTCTACGGACTTCGGCTGATCAGCACGGCTTCGCTGGTGGCGGTGCCGACGGCGCTCTTCCTCAGCGTCTACCTCGGCAGCATGGCCGCCGCCGCCAGGGTGCTGCACGGCCCGGCCCGATGGGCAGCGGTTCCTGCCACCCTCGCCGTCATCGTCATGCTGGCGTACTGCGGCTGGTCGCTCGCCATCCCCGCTATCGTCGCGCTGGCCGTCAGCCGGCCCCGCGCTGTGCGGCACGATGATGGCATCCCCGGAGCCCGGGCGAGGCCTCGCGGCCTGGCAACCCGGTCGTTCCGGCAGTCCTTCGGTGAGGAGATCTGTCGTGGGTGTGGCTGACACTGCTGACTGGTACGACCCGGCCGTCTATCCCGAGCTTCGCAGCTCGGCCCCATGGGTCATGGAAGACATGATCGACGCGCAGGCGGCACTGCCGGAGGCGCTGGGCGGCGTGCTGGCCGGCGCACTGCCGCGACTCGCCGAGATGCTGCATTCGGCTGCCGGAGCGGGCGAGCCGATCGTGGTGACGGCAGCCGGCACGTCGGGACACAGCGCCCGGGCGGTGGCGCTGATCCTCAATGACGCCGTCGCCGGGTCAGCCGTCGCGGCCGGCCCGGCCGAGGCGCGCGAGGCAGCCGACCAGGCCCTGGCACCCCGGCGGGGCGGCCTGTGCATCGCGATCTCGCACGGCGGGCTGTCCAGGTCGACGGTGCGGGCAATGACCGCCGCTCGCGCGGCGGGCGCGCGGACCGCGCTGATCACGGCGGCTGGCGGCTCGCCCGCCCAGGAGGTCGCCGATGTCGTGCTGACGACGCCGTTGCGCGACACGTCGTACTGCCACACGGTCGGGTACACCTCGCCGATGCTGGCGGCCTGCTACCTGGCCTCGGCATACCGGGCGGAGGAGTTCCCGGCCGCCGGCCTCGCCGGATACCTGCGCGAGCTGCTGGCGATGCGCGCCGCCGCGCTGCAGGCGGGCCGCGAGCTGGGCCGGGCTAAGCGGCTCATCGCCGCGGGCAGCCTGGCCGACGTTCCCACCGCGCGGGAACTTGCCCTGAAGGTCGCCGAGGGCGCATGGATCCCGACCACCGTGCTCGGCGTGGAGGACACGCTGCACGGTCACCTGGTCGCGCACGACGCGGACAGCGCGCTCGTCGTGGTCGTCACCGGCGGCCCCGGCGCCGACCTGGCGGCTCAGGGTGCCCGCGAGCTGCTGATGGCGGCGGGCCGGATCGGGCTGCGGACAGCGGCGATCGTCAGCGCCGAGCTGGCAGGCGCGATCGCGAGCACGGACGTCACGGCGGGCCGGCTGGTGATCCCGCGTGCGGGGCTGCCGGGGATCGTCACCTCGCTCCTCGGCGGCGCCGTCGCCCTGCAGCTGCTGACCGTCGGCCTGGTCCACGCGCGCGGGACGAACCCGGACTTCCTGCGCAGGGAGCAGGCGCCGTACCGGGAGGCCGTCATCGCGGGCGGAGCAAAGCACGCGCGGCGCTGAGCGGCCGCTCGCCGCGGACGCCGCGGGCGCCGCGGGCGCCGCGGGCGCCGCGGGCGCGCAGCCCGCTGGCGGGCCTCACGCACTGCGCGCCTGCTCCTGGCGCTGCTGCAGGAAGGCCCGCTCGGCCGCGTTGGCGGTGCGGGCCGCGGCGGCCGCATAGGCGAGCGCCGCGTCGGCGTTACGGCCGAGCCGCCGGAGCAGATCGGCCCGGATGGCGTGGAACAGGTAGTAGCCGTCGAGGCTGAGGTCCGCCAGGACATCAAGGGCCTCCTGCGGCCCGTGCACCTCGGCCACGGCCACGGCGCGGTTCAGCGCGGCGATCGGGGTGGGCGCCAGCGCCAGCAGCTGGTCGTAGAGCTGCAGGATCTGCTGCCAGTCAGTGTCGGCGGCGGTGGGCGCGTCGCTGTGCACCGCGTTGATGGCCGCCTGGATCTGGTACGGCCCCGGCTGGTTGCGCCGCAGGCACGCCCGGACGATGGCCTGGCCTTCGGCGATGAGGTCACGGTCCCACCGCGCCCGGTCCTGGTCGGCGAGGACGACCAGCGCTCCCGCCGCGGTGGTGCGGGCAGCGCTGCGGGCATGGATCAGCAGCACGAGGGCGAGCAGTCCCATGACCTCGGGCTCATCCGGCATGAGCTCGGCCAGCAGCCGGGCCAGCCGGACGGCCTCCGCGCACAGGTCCTCGCGGACAAGCTGATCACCGGAACTCGCCGTATACCCCTCGTTGAAGATCAGGTAGACGACGGCCAGCACGGACCGCAGCCGCTCGGGAAGCTCGGCGTCGCCGGGTACCCGGTAAGGGATGCGGGCGGCGCGGATCTTCCCCTTGGCCCGGACCAGCCGCTGGGCCATCGTTGGCTCGGGCACCAGGAAGGCGCGTGCGATCTCGGTCGTGGTGAGCCCGCCCAGCAGCCGCAGCGTGAGGGCGACCTGGGCGCTGGGCGCGAGCGCCGGGTGGCAGCAGGTGAAGATCAGGCGGAGCCGGTCGTCGCTCACGGCCACCTCCGGCGTGGCCTCGCTGCTCGCGTGCAAGAGCTGCGCCTGAGCGTGCCGGTCGTCGCGGGAGGCCTCGCGGCGGAGCCGGTCGATGGCCCGGTTCCTGGCCGTGGTGATGATCCACCCGGCCGGGCTCGGCGGCATCCCGGCGGACGGCCATCGCTGCACCGCCACGACGAAGGCCTCCTGGACCGACTCCTCGGCAAGGTCGATATCGCCGAACACCCGGACCAGAACTGCCACGGCGCGGCCGTATTCCTCGCGGAACACCCGCTCGATGGCGGGCGCGTCCACGGCCGGCATGCCGGCGTCAGCCCTCGGCTTCCTCTTGAAATGGGCGCACCTCGACCGGGTTAGCGCATGCCCGGCTGGCCGCGGCGGCCCAGGCCAGCGCGGCATCGAGGTCGGCGGCCTTGATCACCCAGAACCCGCCGACATGCTCCTTGCCCTCGGCAAACGGGCCGTCGGTGGTCAGCACCTCGCCGTCGGCGACCCGGACCACGGTGGCCGTGCCCGGCGGCTGCAGGCCGCCGGCGAACACCCACGTCCCGGCGGCCTGCAGTTCCGCGTTGAAGGCGGCAACGTCCTCGAATTGCTGCTGCATCTCCTCGGCCGACGGGGGCGCGCTGTCCGCTACGGAGTGCACGGTGAGCATGTACTGCTTCATCGGGTTCTCCTTTCCGCTGGACACGCAACATACCGGCCCCCGGTCCGCGGCCGGGCATTGCCGGACTTCCCGGCTGCCTACGCCGGCCCCGCCTCGGCGGGCGCCGCCGGGGCCGGGTGGTAGCGGAGCAGCATGACGCCGTCCCGATCCGGCGTCGCGTCGGTGAGCGCGAGCGTGGCCGGCTCACTCATCTCGTCCGGGAAGAGCCGCTGGCCGGCCCCGAGCACGATCGGGAACAGCATCAGCCGGTACTCGTCGACCAGGCCATGCTGGATCAGGGTACGGGCGAGCTGGCAGCTGCCCTCGACCAGCAGGTCGCGGCCGGGCTTGGCCTTCAGCTTGGCGATCTCGGCCGCGACATCGCCGCTGATCACCGTCGTGTCACCCCAGGTGGCCTCGGCGTCCGTCAGCGTCGAGGAGACGACGTACTTGGGAATGCTGTTCATCCGCTTGCCGAAGTCGTCAGCGCCCATCGACGGCCAGGCCTCCGCGAACCCCTGGTAGGTGACCCGCCCGAGCAGCAGCGCGTCGGCGGCGAACAGCTCATCGAACTTGAACTTGCCGCCCTCCGGGCCGCGCTCGAACTGGAACGTCCAGCGGGGCTCCTCCATGACGCCGTCCAGCGAGATGAACTCGGTCAGCACGATCCTTGCCATTTCCTTGCTCCTGTCCTGTGTTCGCCGGCGCCGCGCCGGCTCTCAATTCCCACACGAACGAGCCAGGCCCCGATCGACAGCCCGCGGGAATTTCTTGTTGCCGGGAGCCAGGCGCGTTCCTGCTGCTCCGGAGCGTTTGCGCCGGGATTGGACTCAGGCGGGCAGGTCGGCCGCCCGCGCCCGCCGGAACGAGGCCAGCTTCTCATCCAGGTCCCGCACGGCCGCGGTGTGATCAGCCGTCCGCAGCTGGCCCCGCAGCCGCTCGATCCGCCGTGCAATGCGCCGTGAGCTGTTCAGCGTGCTCAGCCGGGCCGCATCGGCAAGCGTCCGGCAGGCATCGTCGGTCTCGCCCTGCTTGATCAGGGCTTCCGCCTGGAGGGCAAGCGTGAGCGCGCTGTTGTGCAGGTGCGCCGGGCCCGCTAGCCGCAGTGACCGGCCGGCCGCGTCCGCGGCGGCCGCGTGCGCCGATATAACATCCCGAAATGGGACCTGAACGCGGTACCGATGCCGGGGGACGACGCGAGCAGTATGACTTCATCATCATCGGGGGCGGCTCGGCGGGCTGCGCGCTGGCCAGCAGGCTCTCCGCCGACCCGGCCAGCCGCGTGCTGGTGCTGGAGGCCGGCCGCCCGGACTACCGCTGGGACGTCTTCATCCACATGCCGGCGGCCCTGACCATCCCGATCGGCAACAAATTCTACGACTGGCGCTACGAAAGCGAGCCCGAGCCGCACATGGGCGGGCGCCGGATCTATCATGCCCGCGGGAAGGTGCTCGGCGGATCGAGCAGCATCAACGGGATGATCTTCCAGCGCGGCAACCCGCTGGACTACCAGCGCTGGGCCGCCGATCCCGGCATGGCCGCCTGGGACTACGCGCACTGCCTGCCGTACTTCAAGCGGATGGAGAACTGCCTGGCCGGCGGCGATGAATTCCGCGGCAGCGACGGGCCGCTGGTGCTGGAACGCGGGCCGGCGGCCAGCCCGCTCTTCCGGGCTTTCTTCGAGGCCGTGCAGCAGGCCGGCTATCCGCTCACCGATGACGTCAACGGCTACCGGCAGGAAGGCTTCGCGGCGTTCGACCGCAACGTGCACCGCGGCCGCAGGCTCAGCGCCGCCCGGGCGTACCTGCACCCGGTGCTCGGCCGCGCGAACCTGGAGGTCATCACCAGGGCCTTCGTGACGAAGATCCTCTTCAGCGGGAAGCGGGCGACCGGAGTCGAGTTCAGGCGCGGCAACGCGGCCGTGCGCCAGGCCAGCGCCGGGGAGATCATCCTGTGCGGCGGCGCGATCAACTCACCGCAGCTGCTGCAGCTCTCCGGGGTCGGCGACGCCGGGCTGCTGAGCTCGCTGGGCATCGACGTGGTGGCCGACCTGCCCGGCGTCGGCGAGAACCTGCAGGATCACCTGGAGGTGTACGTGCAGTTCGCGTCCAAGCTCCCGGTCTCGGTTGCCCCGGCGCTGAAATGGCGCAACCGCCCGCTGGTCGGGGCCCGATGGCTGTTCCTGCGCAGCGGGCCAGGGGCGACGAACCACTTCGAGGGCGGCGGCTTCCTGCGCAGCAATGACGAGGTCGCCTACCCGAACCTGATGTTCCACTTCCTGCCGATCGCCATCCGCTACGACGGATCCGCGCCGGCCGGCGGCCACGGCTACCAGGTGCACATCGGCCCGATGTACTCCGATTCGCGCGGCTCAGTCACGATCACCTCCACCGATCCCGCCGTGCACCCGGCGCTGCGGTTCAACTACCTGTCCACCCCGACCGACCGCCGGGAGTGGGTCGAGGCGATCCGCATCACCCGCACGATCTTGAACCAGCCAGCGTTCGCCCCCTACAACGCCGGGGAGCTGTCGCCGGGGCCGGCCGTCACGACAGACCAGCAGATACGAGACTGGGTGGCCCGTGACGCGGAGACGGCACTGCACCCGTCGTGCACCTGCGCGATGGGCACCGGCGGACAGTCCGTCATCGACCCGTCGACCATGCGCGTGCATGGCCTGGACGGGCTGCGCGTGGTGGATGCGTCGGTGATGCCGTACATCACCAACGGCAACATCTACGCCCCGGTGATGATGATCGCGGAGAAGTCGGCCGACCTGATCCTGGGCAACACGCCGCTGCCGCCGGCGGCCGTCGAGTTCTACCGGCACGACCGGGCCGGGCCGGCCGGCGCAGACGGCGGCAGCCAGCCTCAGCAGTAGGGCGGCTGCCCGGTCAGCGCGGCCACGCTGATGAAGACGCTGAGCAGCCGGAACAGCTCCGGCATCGGGCCGGTGACCTGCGCCGTGCGGCTGCCGGTCACAATGACCCCGGGAATGCCGGCCAGCATCGCCGGCACCGAGGCCGACTGCCAGCGGATCGCCAGGGTCCGCGAGTCCGCGCCGGCCCCGGCCGGCCCAGGGCGGTGGCCGGCCCGCTCCTCGCTGCCCCGCCCGCCGGCGGCCCGCACCGCGCCCAGCACGGCCTGCTCGATCGCCTCCCTGGCCTGGGCCAGCGGGCGCAGCTCCGCCGCGAACCGGTCCCGTGCGCGCTTGACCGCGATCGTCGCGACGTCCGGATCCCAGCCGGCCGCCTCGGTGCAGGCGGCATCGTCGCCGGACAGCGCGATCACCGGGGCGCCCAGCGCCGCCGCGGTGGCATGCACCAGCCCGATCTCGCCGGCCGGCTGGTCATCCAGCCACATGTCCTCGATCTCGTGCCCCATGAAGCTGTGGCTGAGCACGCCGAGCTCCCCGGCCCTGGCGTGGTACCCGATGCACACCGTTGCATCGAACTCGCCGCTGAGGCCCTCCAGCATGCCCATCGGCTTCGGGCGGCCGCGGATCAGGGCGGCCGCCGGGTGCAGCAGGTCCGGCAGCAGGTTCCGCATCCGGCCGTGCGCGTCGTTGACGGTCACCTCGGCGGCGCCGCCCGCCAGCGCGCCGCGCACCGCGGCGTTGACATCCTCGGTCATCATCACCCGGCCCCGCTCGTAGTCCTGGCCGCCGGGCTGGACGTCGCCGGCGTCGACGAGCCCGGTCACGCCCTCCATGTCCGCGCTGATGTAGATCCGCACTGCGATCCTGCCTTCCGCCTCGAGCCTGCCCGGTCCACCGGGCCGCTGGCCGGCCCGGACCGCCTTCCCCCAGCATGCTGCGCCACGGGCTGATCATGCAGACTGGGCGGATGGCCGACACCGGTGCACCTGCCACCCGCGACCCCGGCGGCCTGCTCGATGCCCGTGACCCGCGCGGGCTGCGGGCGGACGCTCCGCTGCTGGATGCCTGGCTGCGCTTCACCAGCCAGGCCGAGGCCGGCCTGCTGACCCCGATGAGCGTCCCCGGGCACAAGCAGCGCCACGACCTGGTCGGCACCGTGGTGGCCGGCGACGCGCCGCTGTACGGCGGCCTCGGCCCGATCAAGCGAGCGGACACCCTGCTGGCCGACGCGGAAGGCCGGGCCGCCCGGCTCTGGGGCGCCGACTGGTGCCGGTTCTCGGTGGCCGGCTCCACGCACGGCAACCAGGCGCTGACGCTGGCCGCGGGCAAACCGGGGGACTACGCGGTCGTCACCCGGACCCTGCACCGGTCCCTGCTGCTCGGCCTGGTGCTGGCCGGGCTGCGCCCGGTCTGGGTCAGGCCGGAGGTTGACCCGGCCTCCGGGCTGCCGGGCCCGGTGGCGGTCGAGACCGTGCGGGCCACGCTCGCGGCGCACCCCGGCGCCTGCGGCGTGTTCCTCGGCGACCCGTCCTACGTCGGCACGACCGGCGACCTGGCCGGGCACGCCGCGGCGGCGCACGAGGCCGGCGTCCCGCTCATCGTGGACGCCGCGTGGGCCGCGCATCTCGGCTTCCACCCCGACCTGCCGCCGCACGCGCTCGCCGCGGGCGCCGACGCGATGGTGACCAGCGCGCACAAGGCGCTGCCCGCGTACACGCAGGGCGCGATGGTGTTCGCCAGGACCGGGCGGCTGGATCCGGCACGGCTGGACCGCGCCTTCGAGGCCACCCACACGACCAGCCCGACCGGCTCGATCCTGGCCAGCATCGACGCGGCGCGGGCGCTGCTCGCCAGGGACGGCAAGGAGCTGTGCGCCCGGCTCCTTTCCTGCGTCGCAGCGGCCCGGCAGCGGCTGCGCGAGGTACCGGGGCTCGGCGTGCTCGACGGCCCTGGCGTGGAGCCGGCCAAGCTGGTCGTCCTGCTGGCCGGCGCCGGCGCGCACGGCCACGCGGTCGAGGCGGACCTGATCGAGGCCGGGATGCCGGTCGAACTGGCCGACCGCGACACCGTGATCCCGATCGTGACGCTGGCCGATGACGCCGACACCGTCGGGGCGTTCACCGAGCTGCTGATCGCATCGGTCGAGCGGCACCGGGGCCGCCCGCGGATCCCGGTGGCCGCCGCGGCCTGGACCGTCGTGCCGGAGACGGTGCTGGCGCCGAGGGAGGCGTTCTTCGCGGCGAACGAGACCGTCAGCGCCGCCCGCGCGGTGGGCAGGGTCAGCGCGGAGCTGATCGCGCCGTATCCGCCCGGCGTCCCTGTGCTCGCTCCCGGCGAGCTGATCACCGCCGAGGCGCTGGACGCGCTGCGGGAAGTGCTCGCCGACGGCGGCCGCATCGCCTACGCAGCGGACCCGACCCTCGCCACCCTTCAGGTCATCAGTGCCTAGCCTTCCCGGGGTGCGGGTAGTCCGGGGAGCGGTGCTGGAAGGACAGGATGCGGGGGTTCTGGATGACCCCGGCGCGGATCTCGATGGCCCGCCGGATCGTCTCGTGCCCTTCCCACGCCCCGGGGCCGCCGAGCACGGCGCGCAGGTGCGGGAGCAGGGCCTCGCTGATCTCCCAGGTTGCTGAGTCCCACAGGTACGACGGGCTGTGGTCGACGGCGTAGTAACGCACGTTGCTGCCCAGCATGAGCATCGGCTCGGCGAACGAGGTCGGGCGCGCCCAGCTGAAGCCCATGCCCTCATCGCAGGACACGTCAACCAGCAGGCTGCCGGCCAACGAGCCCAGGTCGCCGGCGGTCACGAACATCAGCGGCGCGTCGGTGTCCTGCAGCACGCAGTTGACCACGATGTCGTGCTCGGCCAGGAAGTCCGCCAGCGGCACCCAGCCGCTCTCGCGCAGCGCACGGCAGCGGCCAGGGTCGCCCGGGTCGCGATCGAAGTGCACGATGCGCGCCGAGTGGATGGGCGAGCCAACCGCGCTGGCCGCCCGGTGGGTCAGCACATCGACGTCCGTCACGCCATGGGCGTTCAGCGCCGTCACCGCTCCCCGGCCGGTCGCCCCGAAGCCGATGACGGCCGCCCGCAGGCGGCGGCCGTACTCGCCCGTCGCCCCGATGAGCTCCATGGCGTGCAGCACCGAGCAGTACCCGGCCAGCTCGTTGTTCTTGTGGAAGACGTGCAGGCTGAAAGAGCCGTCGGCGGACCAGTGGTTCATCGCCTCGAAGGCGATCAGCGTCAGCCGCCGGTCGATGCCCAGCTGGGTGATCTCCTCGTCCTGCACGCAGTGCGGCCAGCCCCACAGGACCTGCCCTTCCCGCAGGCCGGCCAGATCCTCGGGCAGCGGCTTGGGCAGCAGGATGACATCGCAGCCGGCGATGAGCTGATCACGGGTCCGCAGGCCGGCGACCATGGGCGCCAGCTGCTCGTCGGGCATCCCGAACTGATCGCCGTAACCGCGCTCGAGGTACAGGCGCTCGCGCAGGTCAGCATCGATCCGCTCGATATGCAGCGGGTGGATCGCCAGCCTGCGCTCGTGCTCCTTCCGCGACCGTGATACGACTCCGAGGCTGAGCTGATCCACGTGCGCTCCCTTCATCGGATCCTGACGCAGTCTCCGCAAGCCGGGCAGCCTGCGCGGGCTGCTTTAAGCTACTGGATGTGCGCCTTGGTGGGCCCCGGTGACCGTCCGGCCGCTGCGGCTGCTGGGCGATCCGGTCCTGCGCACGCCGTCGGAGCAGGTCACGCGATTCGACGACGCGCTTGCCCAGCTCATCGCCGACCTCATCGACACCGTGCAGCTACCCGGCCGCGCCGGGCTCGCCGCCACCCAGATCGGCTCTGGCCTTGCGGCGTTCGCTTACAACGTCGACGGCCAGCTCGGCTACCTGATCAACCCGCGGATCGTCGAGGCGACGGGCAGCTACGAAGGCCCCGAGGCGTGCCTGTCCATCCCCGGCGTCAGCGCGGACCGGATCCGCAGCTGGCACGCGGTCGCGGACGGCGTCGATCTTCACCAGCAGCCGGTCATCGTCACAGGAACCGGCGAGCTGGCCCGCTGCCTGCAGCACGAGACCGACCACCTGCATGGCGAGCTCTACATCGACAAGCTGGCCGGCGCCGAGCGCCGCCGGGTCATGCGCGAGCTCCGCCAGCACCAGATCGCCGCCCGTCGGTAGCCATCCGGCTGACCGGACTGGCCCGGTGAACGCGCCGCCCGCGTCCTAGGCGGTCACGGTGGGCGGCCCGGCGGCAATCCGGTGCCGTATCTCGCTCATCCGCTCCGGCGACGGAGGGTGGTGAATCCCGCGATCGGCCCCCTTGCTAGGTGGCCGATCCGGGATTCACGACCTTCGACGGTCGCTGTCCGCGGACGGTTCCATCGAATTCGGCGCCTGCATGGCGGCTGGCTGAGCCCGGGTGGCGTCCCCGGCCGAGCGGCCCGCGTCAGCGACCAGCGAGTCCGCGCGGGCGTGCCGCTCGTCGTCCGGTGTCCCCGCCAGGTTGATGCTGACCATCGTCGCGGCCGAGCGCGCGGCGGCCTCGGCCAGCATGGTGGCGGCGATGGCGTCGCCGCGCAGCGCCGGGTTGCCGTCGGCGGCCAGCCGCGAGGCGAGCCCGGCCGCCTCCGCGGCTAGCTCGACGATCTGCATCGGCACGTCAGCGGCGTCGGACAGCGCCGCCGCGATCGCACGCTCGCGGTCGGCCGGATCGGCCCCGGTGGACTTCCGCATCGCGGAGATCACCCGGCTGTAAGCCTCGCCATCGGCCTGCATGAGCGAAGCGGCCGTGCGGAGGATCCGTTCCCCGTCGGTTGTCAGCTGGCTTGTCACCGCATTGTCCAGCCGCCGGGCCGACAGCCGTGCCGTCATCGCGCACAGGCTGGCGCCCAGCGCGACCGACAGTGCCGCCGCCGCCCCGCCGCCGGGTGCTGGCGTGCCGCTGGCCAGTGCCGTGAGGAACTGCCCGAGCGGCATGTCCAGATAGCCGGGCTGTGGCCCGCCAGGAAGCGTCATGCCGTCATGCGTCATGTCCTACAGGCTGTCACGATAGGCCGGCCGCGTCGCCGTTCTCGTCGATGTCGATACGCCAGCCGGCTGCCCCTGCTGCCTCACCGGGCGCCGTCGCCATATCTGGGCGCGGGATAGACCACGGTCTTGGGCTCGGTGAAGGTGTCCATCGGATAGCGGCCGCCGACCCGGCCCCGGCCGCTGACGCTGCCGGACCGGCCGCCGAACGGCAGGTGCGACTCCCACAGGTTGGTCGAGGCGTTGATGTTGACCCAGCCGGCCCTGGCCCGCTCGGCGAAAGCCAGCCCGCGCTGCAGGTCCTCGGTGAACACCGCGGCGGTCAGGCCGTACGGCGAGGCGTTGGTCAGCTCGAGCGCCTGGGCGGCCGATGTCACCTCGACCACCGGCACCACCGGCCCGAAGGTCTCCTCCCGCTCGATCGCCATGCCGGGAGTGACCCTGTCCAGCACGGTCGGCTCGGCGTACAGCGCCGTCGCGAACCCGGGCGCCCGCCGGCCGCCGCAGCACACCCGGGCGCCGCCGGCCAGCGCGCCGGCGATGTGCCGGTCGAACTTCGCCGCGGTGGCCTCGTTGTTCAGCGGCCCCATCGTGGTCTCCGGCCGGAACGGGTCGCCCAGCCTGACCTTCTCCTTGGTGGCGGCCACCACCCGCTCGACGAACTCATCGCGCACCGCGGCGTGCACCAGGAACCGCTCGCCGGCCGTGCAGCTCTGCCCGGCGCAGAGGTAGGCGGCCTCCAGCGCAGCCTCGGCGGCCAGGGCCAGGTCAGCGTCCTCCAGGAGCACCATCGGGCCGTTGCCGCCGAGCTCGAGCAGCTGGGCCTTCCCGGCCGCGCGGGCCGCGACCAGGCCGCCGGTCTCGACCGAGCCGACGAAGCCGACGCCCGCGACGCCGGGATGGGCGACGAGGGCGTCGCCGACGACCGGCCCCGGCCCGGGCACGAAGTTGAACACGCCGGCCGGCAGGCCCGCCCCGGCCAGCACGTCGGCGAGCACCGCGCAGCAGGCCGACGTGGTCGGGGCCGGGACCCAGACGACGGCGTTACCCGCCGCCATCGCCGGCGCGAACAGCTCGGCGCCCATCGTGTACGGCCAGTTCCACGGGCTGACCACCGCGACGACGCCGAGCGGCACCCGGGTGGCGAGGATCCGCCGGCCCGCCGACGTGGAGGCCGGCAGCCCGCCCTCGCGGCGCTTGGCGTCCTCGCCGGCCATCCGGAAATACTCGGCAAGCTCGTCGACCTCGTCGTAGGCCTCGGCGGCCAGCGGCTTGCCCTGGTCCTCGGTCAGGGCGCGGGCCAGTTCCTCGCGGCGCCCGGTGATCCCGGCGATGACCCGCTGGCAGCAGGCGGCCCGGTCGAAGGGGGAGGCGGCGGCCCAGTCCGGCCAGGCGGCCTGCGCCGCCGCGACGGCGTCGTCGATGTCGGCCGGGGTGCCGGTCGCCACCGACGCGAACGTCTCGCCGGACGAAGGGCTGACCGCCGCCGCCGGCCCGGCCCGGCCGCCGCGCCAGGCGCCGTTGATGTACAGCAAGTGCTCCCGCACGGTACCCGCCTCTCCGTTCCCTGTGTCCGGGTTCCTGTGTCCGCGCCGCTGGCTGGCTCACGACTCCGCGCAGAGCTTGCCCAGCTCGGCCAGGCGCTCGGGCGGCATCCGGTACGCGGGACCGGAAACGGACAGCGCCGCCACGCACGCCCCGGTGCCGTCGAACACCGGCGCCGCGACCGCGACAAGGCCGTCCTCCAGCTCCGCGACCGCCGTCGCGTAGCCATCCCGGCGGACCGCGGCGAGCTCGTCCCGCAGCCCGGCCTGCGTGGTGATCGTGTGCTCGGTGTACCGGTCAAGCTGGCGGGGCAGCGGGATGGCGCCGTAGGCGAGCAGCACCTTGCCGTTGGCGACGGCATGCGGCTTCGTCCGGCGGCCGGTCCAGCCGCCCGAGCAGCTCAGGATGTACGTGCTCGGCAGCTCGGCGACGTTCAGGATGTCGGCTCCGTCGGGGACGGCCAGGTTGACCGTCTCGCTGGTCTGCCGGGAGAGCTTCTCCATCGCGGGCTGCATGGCCGCGACCACGTCGAAGCCGCGCAGCGCCAGCGTGCCCAGCCTGATGAGCTCGACGCCGAGCCGGTAGCGCTGGCCGGCCCGGCTGAGGAAGCCGGCCCGCTCCAGCGCGGCCGCCAGCCGCGACGCGGTCGACTTGTGCACCCCGAGCGACTCGGCTATCTCCGTGACGCCGATCTCGTGCCGGGTCTCGTCGAAGCTGGTGAGCAGGGCAAGGGCTCGCTCCGCCGACTGGTAGGTTGCGCCGGCAGCAACGTCGTGCTCGGTCACGCAACTAGGATGACGATCCCCTTGATCCGCGTCAACCACGACCTGGCGCGGCGGAAGCGCCACCGCCGCGCCGGGCGATAATGTGTCGTGGCGCCCGATATCGCCGTGCGCGGCCAGCCGGCAGAGGAGCAGTCGTGGGCACTGACCATCCAGGCGACCTGACACCAGGCGACCAGCACGATCCGCTGCCCGAGGCGCTGATGCTCGCCCGCGGCGCCAAGGACGCCGGCCTCGGGCTCAAGCTACTCGGCGGGCTGGCGGTCCGGGTCGTCTGCCCGGACTTCCCGCCCCGGCTGCGCCGGGACCAGGACATCGACTTCGCCTGCATGTCCAAGGGGCGCAAGGATGTGGCCGCCTACCTGGAGCGGGTCGGCTGTACCGGGGACCGCAGGTTCAACAACCTCAACGGCGACCGGCAGATGTACTTCACCGCGCCGTCGGGCCGGCCGATCGACGTGATGGTCGACCGGCTGACGATGTGCCACACGCTCGACTTCCGGCCGTCCTTCGGCCGGCTGCCGCTGACCATCGACGTGATCGACATCCTGCTGTCCAAGCTGCAGATCGTCGAGCTGAACGAGAAGGACGTCCGGGACCTCCTGCAGATCCTGGGCGCGCTGCCGGTGGGCGGCAGCCAGCCCCGCGGCAGGCACGCGGCCGCCCCGGCGGCCGGCGAGCCGGTCATCGACACCGAGCGCTTCGCCAAGCTGCTCGGCGCGGACTGGGGCTGGTGGCGGACGGTGACCATCAACTTGACGAAGCTGCCCGGCCTGGCCGCCGAGAAGCCGGGCCTCGCCCCGCCCAGCCCGCCGTTCGACCCGGTGGCGCAGAGCCAGCGGCTGCTGGAAATAGCCCAGTCGGCGCCCAAGACAGTCAAGTGGAAGCTGCGGGCGAATATCGGCGACCGCGTCCGCTGGTACGAGCTGCCGGAAGAGGTCGACCACTGACACGTCTCAGGACGGTTTCGACCAGCACATATGCTTGACGCCCGGTTGCGTCGGGTGCTACACCGTTGCACAGGGAGCGCGGTAAGGGCGTGGTACTCGCATGAAAGTCTTTTTCGCCACCGATATTCACGGCTCGGAGATCTGCTGGCGGAAGTTCCTCAACGCCGCCGCGTTCTACAAAGCGGACATCGTGGTGCTGGGCGGTGACGTCACCGGCAAGGTGATGGTGCCGATCGTCGCCCACACGGGGTACTGGCAGGTCGTGCTGCGCGGCGAGACGCTGCGCATGGAGACCCAGCAGGAACTGGACAACGTCCGGACCCGGATCCGGAACACCGGCTCCTATCCGGCGATCGTCACGCCGGACGAGCTCACCGCGCTGAGCAGCGAAGAAGGCGCGATCGACCGCAGGTTCACCACCGAGATGGTGCACTCACTGGACCGGTGGATGGACATGGCCGACGGGAAGCTGGCCCGCAGCGACATCCCGTGCATACTCAACGGCGGCAACGACGACATCTGGGAAATCGACGACATCATCGAGGCGGCGCCCAGCGTCAGCTTCGGCGAGGGCAAGATGCTCGACCTCGGCGGGTTCCAGCTGGTCTCGATGGGGTGGACGAACCCGACCCCGTGGGACACCTTCCGCGAGGCGCCGGAGGAGGAACTGGCCAGGAAGATCGAGGCCGTGGCCGGCCTGATCCCCGACATGGAGCGGGCGATCTTCAATTTCCACGCGCCGCCGTACGGCACCGGCCTGGACGAGGCCCCGGCCCTGGACGAGAATCTGCGGCCGACGCACGGGGGAGCGGTGATGAAGGCGGTCGGCTCGACCGCCGTCCGGGACGCGATCCTGAAGCATCAGCCGATGCTGTCGGTGCACGGCCACATTCACGAGAGCCGCGGCATCAAGCGAATGGGGCGGACGCTCGCCATCAATCCCGGCAGCGTCTACGGTGACGGAGTCCTGCAGGGCGCCGTGCTTGAGCTGAACCCCAAGAAGGGGAAAGTCACCAAATACCTTCTGGTAAATGGCTAAGCGCGGCTGGCGTCACCGATCTCCGTGCTGATTTCAGTGATCTCAGGGGCCGGCGGGACTACGATCTGATCCTGATAAATCACCACTTGGGAGGCGAGTATGGCGGCTGAGACCGTCGGCGGCGAGACCCCGACACTATTCCTCCGCAAGGCGACCGGCCTGGTCAGGGGCTGGTCCGTCCGAGACTCGATCATCTACGCGTGCCTGGCCACCAACTTCGTCACGCTCGGGATCTACGAGTTCACCTTTGCCGGCCCCGCGTTCCCCAAGGGCCAGCTGATTACCGCGGTGATCATCTCGGGGGTGTGGGTCTCCTTCCTCGTCATCGCCTATGCCGGGCTCATCGTCACGATCCCGCGCGCGGGCGGTGACTACGTCTGGCAAAGCCGGATCCTGGGCAGCGGGCTCGGGTTCGTGATGGCGGCGACCGGGTGGTGGTTCATCCTCTGGCTATGGGCGCCGATTTACGGCAACATCCTGTCGGTCCAGCTATTCGAGCCGCTGTGGGCGACCCTCAAATGGACCTGGCCAGCGGGCGGCGCCGCCTGGTTCGGCACCAACAACGGGATCTTCGTGGTGACGCTCATCACGATCGCGCTGGCCGGCGTGCTGGTCTCGCTGGGAATGTCCGGGTACGCGCGGATCCAGAAGTGGTGCTTCATCGGCGGCGTGATCGGGTTCGCCGCCGTCGTGGTCCTGCTCCTCTTCAACTCGCACGCCAGCTTCATCAGCTCGTTCAACCTCGAGGCGCACAAGCTGTTCGGGGTCAGCAACGCCTATCACGCCACCAACGTCGCGGCGGTCAAGGCCGGGTACACCACGTCGTCGCTGGGCTTCGGCCCGCTGGGGCCGACGATGCTGCTCGTGCCGGCCATGATGTTTTTCATCCTGTGGCCGAACTGGGGTGCCACGCTGTACGGCGAGATCCGCGGCGCGAGCGACTTCAAGCGGGTGTTCACCGGCATGTTCGTCGGCCTGTGGATGACGGTCCTGTTCACCGTGATCTTCCTGCTGCTGATCGCCAAGACGGTCGGCTGGGACTTCTACCAGAACCTCAACTCACTGGACTACAACCTCACGCCGCAGTTCGGCATCTGGCCGTATCCGTTCATGTTCGCGGGCTGGCTGGTGCACAATACGGCGTTCCAGGTCGCCCTGATCCTGGTGCTGAGCCTGTGGTTCTTCGGCTGGGTCGGAACCCTGTTCCTGTCCTCCACCCGGGTCATCTTCGCGGCTGCCTTCGACCGGGTGCTTCCCGACCGGGCCGCCGAGGTCTCGGAGAAGCGGAAGGTTCCGTTCTACTCCCTGATCCTGATGCTGCTGCCGGCGGTCGGCCTGGCCGCCGTGTATGCCTACTCGACGACGTTCCGGAGCTACACGCTGGACGCCACGCTGGTGATCGCCGTCACCTACCTGTTCAGCGCGATCGCGGTGGTCGTGCTGCCGTGGCGCAAGCCCGACCTGTGGCGGGCGTCGCCCGCCAGCCGGATCAAGCTCTTCGGCGTGCAGATCGTGCCGGTGGCCGGGGTCATCACCATCGGGCTGCTCGGCTTCAACCTGTATGAGTGGTTCACGAACGACAACTACTTCGTGAACAACCGCGACTCGCTGTACTACATGGGCGCGATGTACGTGCTGGCGATCGTCGTCTACGTGACGGCGCGGATCGTGCGCAACCGCCAGGGCATCGACCTTGGCCTGATCAACAAGGAAATCCCGGTCGAGTAGGCGCAGGCCGCCTAGATGCGGGCACCGTCTGGCCCCGCCGCCCGGGATTCCGGCCGGCGGGGCCAGACTTGCAGCAGGCAACGGAACGAGACGAAACGGCGGGAGCCAGCGGCATGAATGACATCCCCACCCGGGCCAGCGCCGTCATCGTGGGCGCGGGAATCGTCGGCAACGGGCTGGCCTGCCACCTGGCCAGGCTGGGCTGGCGTGACGTCGTGCTCGTCGACAAGGGGCCGATGCCCAACCCCGGCGGCTCCACCGGCCACGCGTCGAACTTCATCTTCCCGATCGAGTACTCGAAGATGATGATGGAGCTGACCCGCGACAGCACCGAGCAGTACAAGGCGCTCGGCGTGTTCACCGAGAGCGGCGGCATCGAGGTGGCCCGCACGGCGGAGCGGATGGAGGAACTGCGCCGCCGCGGCTCCGCCGCCCGGGCGTGGGGGATACCCGCGCCGGGCCGGCACCCTGATGCGGGAGGAGGCGCAGCGCCTCGGGGCGCTGCAGGTGCTCGCCGGGACCGAGGTGGTCGGCATCGACACGGCACCGGGCGGCCGGGCAGGCCGCAGGGTCACCGCCGTGCGGACCAGCCGGGGCGACATCGGCACCGACGTCTGCGTTATCTGCTGCGGGGTGTGGAGCCCGAGGATCGCCAGGATGGCCGGCGCGCGCATCCCGCTGACCCCGATCGTGCACCAGATGATCAGCGTCGGCCCGGTTCCGCTGTTCGCCGACACGGCCGGCGAGATCGCCTACCCGATCGTGCGCGACGTGGACACGAACATGTACGAGCGGCAGCACGGCGGCGACATGGAGGTCGGCTCCTACGCGCACCGGCCGATCATCGTCGGCCCGGGCGACATCCCGTCCATCGAGGAGGCTGTTCTCTCGCCGACCGAGATGCCGTTCACCCAGGACGACTTTGACCCGCAACTGATGCAGGCACTGGAGCTGATGCCCGACCTGCTCGGCGACGAGCGCGTCGGCATCCGCTACTCGATCAACGGGCTGATCTCGATGACGCCGGACGGCCACCCGGCACTCGGCGAGACGCCGGAGGTCAGCGGGCTGTGGTCGGTGGCCGCGAGCTGGATCAAGGAAGGCCCCGGCATCTCCCGCGCGATCGCCGAGCAGATGACCGGCCGCGTCCCCGAGATCGACATCCACGAGGCCGGCATCTGCCGGTTCCACGATCACCAGCGCACGGTGGCGCACGTCACCGCCAGGGCGCGTGAGGGCTTCAACAAGATGTACGGGATCGTGCACCCGGCCGAGCAGTGGGAATCCGGTCGGCCGCTACGGCTGAGCCCGGCCTACGACCGCGAGCGGGACCTGGGCGCGGTCTTCGCCGAGACCGCGGGCTGGGAGCGCCCGAACTGGTATGCGTCCAACGAGAACCTGCTGGAACGGTATGCCGGGCGGCTGATGCCGCGCGAAGCGGAATGGGAATCACGCTGGTGGTCGCCCATCATCAACGCCGAGCACCTGGCCATGCGGGACGCCTGCGGGCTGATCGATCTGTCCGCGTTCGTGGTGCTCGACATCACCGGGCCCGGCGCGCTCACCGCGGTCCAGACCGCCGCGGTGGCCCAGCTTGACGTGGCGGCCGGGCGGGTCGTCTACACCTCGCTGCTGGACGATAACGGCGGCTTCCTGGCCGACCTGACGATCATGCGGCTGGGCCAGGACTGGTTCCGGGTGGTGACCGGCGCGGCCACCGGGATGATGGACAAGGAGTTGCTGCGCGGGCAGCTGCCCGGCGACGGCTCGGCGCAGCTGTCCGACCTCACCTCGTCCTGGGCGACCTACGGGATCTGGGGGCCGAACGCGCGGACCGTGCTGCAGGCGGTGACCGAGGCCGACCTGTCGCAGGCCGGCTTCCCGTTCGCCACCTGCCGGGAGGTGGAGATCGCCGGCGTCACGGTGCTGGCGTCGCGGATCTCCTACGTCGGGGAGCTCGGCTGGGAGCTGTACGTCCCGATCGAGCAGGGGGCCAGGGTGTGGGACGCGATCTGGGCGGCCGGCGTCCCGCGCCGTGGCCTGGTTCCCGTCGGCATCGGGGTCTACGGCACGACCGGCCGGCTGGAGAAGGGCTACCGCGCCTACGGCGCCGAGCTCGAGGCCGACTACAACCTGGTCGAGGCCGGGATGACCAGGCCGAGGGTGAAGGCGCAGCCGTTCACCGGCAAGGATGCCTACCTGCGGCAGCGGGAAACGCCGCCGTGCGCGGTGCTGTGCACGCTGACCGTGGATGACCACCGCTCGGCCGCCGGGACGCTGCGCTACATGCTGGGCGGCGAGCCCATCTTGACCGAGGCCGGCGAGCCGCTGGTGGACGCGAAGGGACGGCATTCCTACGTGACCAGCGCGGGGTCCGGCCCTTCGGTCGGCAAGCACCTGCTGATGGCCTACCTGCCGGCCGACCGCGCGCGCGAGGGCAGCACGCTGGCCGCGGAGTACATGGGCGAGCAGTATCCCGTCACCGTGGCGGTGGCCGGCTCGACCCCGCTGTTCGACCCGGAGAACGCCAGGGTCAGGAGCTGACCGGGCGATGGAGATCCTGGTCTGCGTCAAGCGGGTGCCCATGGTCGGCGGCAAGGTCGTGGTCACCCCGGACGGGCAGGACGTGGACACCCGCATGTCCGGGTTCACGGTCAGCCCGCACGAGGAGTGCGCGGTGGAGGAGGCCGTGCAGCTCACCGAGCGGCTCGGCGGCACCGTCTCGGTGCTGACGCTGGGGCCGCCGGAGGCCGCCGATCAGCTGCGGGACATGCTGTCGCTCGGGGCGGGGAATGGCGTGCTGCTGGAGACCGACGGCCGGGAATGGGGCCCGATCGCCACCGCCGCCGCGATCGCGGCGGCGGCCCGGCGGCGGGCCGCCGGGCCGGACGGCGGCTACGACCTGCTGCTGTTCGGCAACGAGGCAGCCGATACCGGCGGCTACCAGGTCCCGGTGCGGGTCGCGCACGCGCTGGGCCTGCCGTGCGTCACCGGGATCAAGAACCTGGACGTTTCCGGCGCCGGAGCGCGGGCCGTTGCCCGCCGGGAGTACCGGGGCAGCGAGGAGGCCTTCGACCTGGCGCTGCCGGCGGTGGTCAGCGTGAAAGAGGGCATCAACCTGCCCAGATACCCGTCGCTGCCCGGCAGGCTGCGCGCGAAGCGCGCCGTGATCGAGCGGTTCCAGCCCGAGTACCGCGACGAGGGCCTGCGGAAGCAGCTGCTGCGGGTGCCGGCCGGGGAGAGCAAGCGGGCGGAGATCCTCGGCACCGGGGCGGACGCGGTTCCCGCGCTGGTCCGGCTGTTCGATGAGCTGGGGGTGCTGCCGTGACGGTGCTGTGCCTGGTCGAGCGGGACGGCGACGGGGTGGCCGACGCGTCGCTGCGGGCGCTGGCTTTCGGCCGGGATCTCGCCGCCACCAGCCAGGACGGCCTGGCCGCGGTCGTCTTCGGCGCGCTGGCCGAGCCCGCCAGGCAGGCGCTGGCGGCGGCCGGGGTGACCGACGCGTACGCGGTCGAGTCGGACCTGCTGACCGGCTACGCCCCGCTGGCCTGGGCGCGATCGCTGGCCGGGCTGATCGAGCCGGGGCAGGCCACGGCGGTGGTGGCCGCCGCCACCGACCACGGCAACGAGGTCCTCGCGCATCTCGCCGCGATCACCAGCCTGCCGATGGCGGCGAACTGCGTCTCGGCGGCGCGCGTGCCCGGCGGCACGTACCAGCTCGTCCGGCAGCGGTGGGCGGGCAGCCTGCTGGAAGACGCGGTGCTCGAACCGGCGCCGGCGCTGCTCACGGTGGCCACCGACGCCGGCGCGGCGAGCCTGGCGGCCGAGCCTGCCGAGATCACCGTGCGCACCTGGCGGCCGGACCTGGCCGGCGATGACGTCGCGGTCTGCGCCACCGAGTCGGCCGAGCGGGCCGGCGGCGTGTCGCTGGCCACCGCCCGCGTCGTGGTGGGCGGCGGTCGCGGCGTCGGCGGGCCGGAGGGCTTCGGCGCCCTAGAGGAACTCGCCGGGCTGCTCGGCGGGGTGCTCGGAGTGTCGCGGGTGGTCACCAGCCAGGGCTGGCGGCCGCACAAGCAGCAGGTCGGCCAGACCGGCACCCGCATCTCGCCCGAGCTCTACCTGGCCTGCGGGATCAGCGGGGCGATCCAGCACATGGCCGGGTGCCTGAGCGCCAAGCACATCGTGGCGGTCAACACCGACCCGGACGCGCCGATCATCGCGCATGCCGACTACGCGGTGATCGGCGACCTGAACCAGGTGATCCCGGCGCTGGTGACCGCGCTGCGCGCCCGGGCCGGCTCGGGCTGAGGCGCGCGCCGCTGCGCGCTGGGTCAGGTGACGGGCTTGCGCGCGCTGCGGTCCATCAGCCCGGCGACCGCCTGGCCGGTTCCCGCGCCGATCAGCGAGCCGATCACGGTATCTCCTGGGTAGTGCACGCCGGTATGCACGCGCGAGTAGGCCACTGCCGCCGCGGCGAACCGCAGCCCGGATCCGAGCCAGGGCAGCTCGCGCCCCACGGCCGTCGCGAAGGCAAAGCCGGCGGCCGAGTGCCCGGACGGGAAGGACGACGACGAAGGCATGTGCACGTAGCGCTGGCCTGGGACGCCCGCGCCGGCGCGATCGGGGCGCTGCCGGGCGTACAAGGGCTTGACGCCCAGGTTCACCAGGGCCGAGGTGACGCCGATGGAGACGGCGCCCGCCGCCGCGGCCCGCCTCCCGTTCCGCCCGCCCCCGATAGCGAGCCCGGCCGCAATGGCCAGCCATAGCCGGGAGTTGTCGGCCAGGTTGGAGAGCCCCCGGATGGGCCCATCCAGGTCCGCCGTCGGCGCGGCGGCCACGGCGGCATAGATGGCGCGATCCACGACGCCGAGCTGGCGGAGGTACTCCGCAAGCCGTTGCCGGCCTGGAGTGCCTGCGCCGGACAGCCGGTCGGCGAGGTACTCGGTCACCGGAGTCGTGGCGGGGACGGCGCCTTGCTCGTCGCCGGCGTCCCCTGCTGCCATCGGCGTATGCTACCAACCCAGGGTGGAAGGGATGGCTGCGGGCGGGTGAATCCAGCGGCAAGGGTCAGTCGTCGCCCGCCGCGGTGCCGGGGTTGAGCGCACGCTCGATGGCGGTCAGCCGGCTGCTGATCGAGTCGAGACGGCTCAGGATCTCGTCCAGCTTCGCCGCCAGGTCCGCGTTCTCCCGCTCGGTGTGGGCGAATGCCTCGGCCGCGGCGGATGCCTGGGTCCGGACGGTGCGCCTCCGCGCGGCCGGCGGCAGTTCCTCCGTCGTCGGATTTTCCTGCTCCAGCGCGATGACCTGCTGGCGGACCCGGTCGAGATTGCCGCCCAGCTCGACGAGCACCTGGGCGGCGACGCCCTTGCCCTCGCGGATCAGGCCGAGCAGGATGTGCTCGGTGCCGATGTAGTTGTGGCCGAGCTGCAGGGCCTCGCGCAGCGAGAGCTCAAGGACCTTCTTGGCGCGCGGGGTGAACGGAATGTGCCCGGACGGGGCCTGCTGCCCCCGCCCGATGATCTCTTCTACCTGCTGGCGCACGGCCTCCAGGCTGATCCCGAGCAAGTCAAGGGCCTTGGCGGCTACTCCCTCGCCCTCGTGGATGAGGCCGAGCAGGATGTGCTCGGTGCCGATGTAGTTGTGGTTGAGCAGCCTGGCCTCGTCCTGAGCCAGCACCACGACGTTGCGTGCCCGGTCGGTGAACCTCTCGAACATCTCTCCACCCTCATCACGATGCCGCGGCCTTCGACGTGCCCCCGCCTGGCGGAGCCCGAGGACGACTTCCGCGACTCTCTCAGTGTGCACGCCAGGGCGGGCTTGTCGATGCCGGCAGCCGGGCGAGCAGCGAGCGGCGCCATTCCTCCGTCTGCCGGACCTGGTTGAACGTGAAGACGTGCAGTCCCTCGACCGCGGCGGCGGGCGACGCGAGCGCGGTCCCGGTCCGCTCGAGCAGCCGGTCCGGGCTGTACCCGCCGGGCGCGCCCAGGCGCAGGAACCAGTCGGCGTGCCCGGCCAGGAACCTGGCCGACTCCGCGACGCCCGCCCTGGCCGCCATCCGCAGCAGCCTGGCCCGCTCGACCGGGCCGGCCAGCCCGACGAACATCGGCAGGGTGACGCCCCTGGCCCGGACCCGGCTGATCCACTGCCGCAGCGTGACCGGGTCGAAGCAGAGGTTGCTGACCAGGTAGCTGGCATGCAGCCGCTTGTCCCACATCGCCTGGATCGTGACGTCGTCGCCGATCCTGGGGTGGCTCTCCGGGTACCCGGTGATCCCCACCCGCGCGAACGGCCTGCCCATCTCGGCCAGCCGCTCGAGCAGCGAGAGCGCGCTGGCAAACGGCCCGGCCGGCGGGTCGGCGTCACCGGCCGGGACGAAGACGTCGCCGGTCCCGCAGGCGGTGAGCCTGGCGACGATCTCGGCCAGGTGGGCACCGTCCCTGACCAGCCGGGCCGACAGGTGCGGCACCGCATGGTAGCCGTGCTGCGCCAGCCGCTCGGTCAGGTCGATGGTCGGCTCCAGGCCCTTGGCCGCGGACGCGGTCACCGTCACGGTGAGCTCCCGCGGCACCCAGTCCAGCACGGCCTGCTCGATGCTGGCGGCCGGGAACACCTCATACCTGGGGGAGCGCAGCAGCGGTGCCGCGCGCAGCAGCCCGGAGCGGCTCGGCAGGCCGGGGCGCGCCAGCAGCCGGGCCAGGGACTGGCGCGATCCGGTCATCCCGTCGCCGGTAGGCCCGCCGCTCATCGCGGTACCGTCGCGCCGACGAGCAGCTCGAGCTCGCGCTCCAGGCCGGCGGTGCCCACGTCGATCACGGTGAGCGGCAGGCCGAACATCGCGCTGATCCCGGCCGCGTCCGCGTCCAGGGCCTTGTCCCGGTCCTGCGCCAGCCAGACCAGCCGCGTGTAGTGGCCGAAGTAATCCGGCCACAGCTCCGGATGCCGGTCCAGGCCGAGCTCGGTGAGCACCGACCGGCGGAAGCTGCGGACCAGGAAGTCGGTCAGCAGGTACGTGCCGGGCTCCGCCGCCAGCATCGCCCGGAGCCGGCGCTGGCCGCCCAGCACGTCATAGCAGTGCAGCCCCGGCAGGCGGCGGATGCCGAGCCGTTCGCACAGCGAGTCCAGCGCGCCGTAGCTGCCGCAGTCCGCGTATCCGAGTGCCACCCGGAAACCTCGTTCCAGAAAATGGCAGGCCAGCTCTTCGGCGGCAGGCGCGATCTGCGCTGGGCGGTTGTGCAGCAGCGACGGCAGGCAGCGCAGCTCGAGCGCCCAGCCGCGGCGGGCGGCGATCTCCCGGATGTGCCCGCCGAGCGCGCCGCAGGCGATGACGGCGACGGCGGGCTGGCCGTCAGCCGGTGCCGTCTCAGGCCGGGAACTGCAGCTGCTCGACGAACCGGTCGTTGAAGTCAGCGCGGTCGGAGAGCTCGACATATCTCACCTCCTCGAGCAGCGCCAGCGCGCCGGACCGCTCCCGCATGCTCAGCAGCGCCATCTTCGCCCCCTCGCCGGCCACGTTCCCCGCGCTGACCACGCGCGGCACCGGCAGCCGCGGGACCAGGCCGAGCCTGATCGCGTTGCCGGGCGACAGGTAGCTGCCGAACGAGCCGGCCAGCAGGACCTGCTGGATGTCCCGCGGCGCCAGGCCCGTCTCCTCCAGCAGGATGTTCCATCCGGTCGCGATCGCCGCCTTGGCGAACTGCAGCTCGCGGACATCCCGCTGGGACAGGTAGATGGAGTGGGCCGCGTCGCCGGGCTCGCCGAGCCAGTGCAGCACGAAGACGCGTTCCGCGCCGAGCTGGGTCAGCCGCGGCGCGAGCCCGGGGGCGATCGCGGCCGCGTCCTGCTCGGGGATCAGCCGCCCGGACCGGTCCAGCAGCCCCAGCCTGACCAGCTCGGCGACCGCGTCCACCAGGCCGGAGCCGCACAGCCCGGCAGGCGGGGCATCGCCGATGACCTTCAGCTCGAGCCCGCCGGGGCTCATCGAGACCACCTCGATCGCCCCGTCGGCCGCCCGCATGCCGCACCGGATCGCGGCCCCCTCGAAGGCCGGGCCGGCCGGGGCAGCGGTGCCGACCAGCCACTCCCTGTTACCCAGCACGATCTCGCAGTTCGTGCCGATGTCGATGAACAGCCTGGTCCGCGCGTCCCGGTCCATGCCGGCGGCCAGCAGCCCGGCGGTGATATCGCCGCCGACATAGGCGCCGAACGACGGGAACACCACGGCCCTGGCCCGCGGGTGCACGGCCACGCCGATGTCGGCCGCCAGCACCTCGGGGAACAGCCGGGTCGACATGATGAACGGGGCGACCCCGAGCGGCTCGGGGTCGATGCCGAGCGCCAGGTGGGTCATCGTGGCGTTGCCGGCCATCGCCACCTCCAGCACGTCGGCCGGATCCACCCCGGCCTGCGCGCACACGTCGGCGGCCAGCTCGTTCAGCGTCTCGTGCGCCAGCCCGGTGAGCCGCCCGAGCGCGGCCGGGTCCATCATCACCGAGCTGATCCTGGTGATCACGTCCGCGCCGAACGGCTGCTGCTTGCTGAGCATCGACGCGACCGCCAGCGGCGTCCCGGTGGACAGGTCGAGCAGCGTGGCGACCACCGTGGTCGTGCCGAGATCGAAGGCGATGCCGTACACCCGGCCGGTGGTGTCGCCCTCCTGCACGTCGATCAGCACGTCGTCCGCGATCACCGCGGTGACCTTGTAGTCGGCGGCGCGCAGCGCCCGCCCGATCGACCGGAGCGCGTGCAGGTCCGCCCGCAGCTCCAGGTCGTCCACGGCGCGCAGCACCCGCTCCAGGTCGGTCAGCTGGTCGGCCAGCGAAGGCTCGTCGAGCTCCAGGTAGCGCTTCTGCACGGCCGGCCGCAGGATCACCTGCCGGCCGACGCCGACGGTGGCCGCCTTCGGCCGGGTGACCAGGGGCGGCACGTTTACCCGCAGGTCGGCGCCGGTCACCACCCGGCAGGCCAGCCGCCAGCCGTCGCGCAGCTCATCGGAGGAGAACGCGCGCACGTCGAGCGGCGTGGCGGGCACGGTGCCCCCGGTGATCTGGACCTTGCATTTCTTGCAGGTGCCGTGGCCGCCGCAGGTCGAGTCGATGGCGATGCCGTTCCAGCTCGCCGCGTCGAAGAGCGTGACCCCGGGCGGCACCCGCACCCGGGTCCCGGCCGGCTCGAAGAGCAGGTCAACTCGCGCCGGGCCGGCCGTGACCTGATCGTCGGCCAGGGTCGCATCGGTCGTCTGCGTCACGGGAGCGCCGCTGCCTGCTGGGCGCGGTGCGCGGCGATCCACGCCGCCCCCCACGGATCCCGGTTGAGCAGCAGGTCGGCGGCCTTGACCGAGCGGACAAGCTGCGGGGAGCGGGCATCCATGATCGCGCTGGTCAGGCCCGCCCTGATCGCCATCGGCAGGAAGGCGGCGCCGATCGACCCGCGGTCCGGCATCCCGAACGACACGTTGGACGCGCCGAGCGTCATGTTCACGCCGAACTCCTCGTGCAGCAGCGCGATCGTCTCCAGCGTCGTGGCCACCAGCGAGGTGTCCGCGCCGACCGGCATCGCCAGCGGGTCGATGACGATGTCCTCGATGGGGATGCCGTACTTGCCGGTCGCCACGTCGATGATCTTGCGGGCAAGCTCGGCCCGCCTGGCCGGCTCCGCCGGGATCTCCTCCTCGTCATTCGGCAGCGCGATGACCGCGGCCCCGTGCCGCTTGACCAGCGGGAGGATGGCGTCAAGCCGCTCGTCCTCGGCCGTCACCGAGTTCACCAGCGCCTTGCCCTGGTAGCAGGCCAGGCCGGCCTCCAGCACCTCGACGATGGAGGAATCCAGGCACAACGGCAGGTCGCACGCGCCCTGGATCAGGGTGATCGCCGCGACCATCAGCTCGGTCTCGTCCGCGAGCGGGGCGCCCATGTTGACGTCGAGGACCATCGCGCCGCCGGCGGCCTGCTGGGCGACATCGATCTCGACCCGCGACAGGTCCCCGCGGCGCAGCTGTTCCTGGAAGAGCTTGCGGCCGGTCGGGTTGATCCGCTCGCCGATGATGCAGAACGGGTGGTCCGGGCCGATGATCACTTCGCCGGCCCGGGACCGGAGCACCGTGTCCATCCGGCGCCCTATGCCCGTGCCAGCGCACGGCGCTGCGAGAGCAGCTCCTTGGCCCGCACGACGGCCGCCGACGCGTCGGCCGCGTAACCGTCGGCGCCGACGACATCGGCGTACTCCTGGGTGACCGGCGCGCCGCCGACCATCACGATCACCTGGTCGCGCATGCCTGCCTTCTGCAGCGCGTTGATGTTCGCCTTGAACATCGGCATGGTCGTGGTGAGGAACGCGGAGAACCCGACGATGTCCGGCTGATGCTGCCTGATCGCGTCGATGAACTTCTCCGGCGAGACCTGCACGCCTAGGTCGATGACCTCGAAGCCGGCGCCCTCGAACATGATGTTGACCAGGTTCTTGCCGATGTCGTGCACGTCGCCCTTGACGGTGCCCATCACGATCTTCCCGATCGACTCGGCGCCGGTCTCGGCCAGCAGCGGCCGGAGTACCTCCAGCGCGCCTGCCATCGCCCGGCCCGCGATCAGCATCTCGGGGACGAAGAAATCGCCGCGCTCGAACCTGGCGCCCACCTCCTCCAGCGAGGGAATCAGCGCGTCGTAGAGCAGTGTCTCCGGGCCGAGGCCCATCTCGATGCCCTCGTTGGTCAGGCTGAGTACCTCGGGCGCGTTGCCGACGAGGGTGAAATCGTAGAGCTGCTTCAGGAGCTCGTCTTGGGTCACGCGGCACCTTCTCTCTGCGGCTGGTGTCCAAGTACGGCGGACAGGGCGCTGGCCTGGGCGACGCAGCTCGCGGCGACATCCGGGATGCGGGCCCCGGTCATGCGGCTGGCGGGCCCGGACACCGACAGCGCGGCGACGACGGCTGGGCCGCCGGCCCGCACCGGCGCGGCGACGGCGATGAGGCCGGGCTCTAGTTCCTCGTCGGTGATCGCGTAGCCGCAGCGGCGGACCTCGGCCAGGTTGGCCTGCAGCGCGGCACGGCTGGTGATGGTCCTGGCCGTGCGGTGCTCCAGCCGGCCGGGCGGCAGCTGCGCCGCGCCGTAGGCGAGCAGGATCTTGCCGAGCGCCGCGCAGTGCAGCGGCACCGACAGCCCGACCCAGTTAGTGCCGCCGATCAGGTACGTGCTGTCCACCTGGGCGATCTGCTCGACCATGCCGTTGCTGGCCACGCCCAGGTTCACGGTCTCGCCGGTCGCGTCGCCGAGCCGGTCGAGGAACGGCCGGGCCATGCCGATCAGGCCCGCCTCGGCGCCGCCGCGCCAGGCGTACCTGACGAACATCTCGCCGGGCCGGAACCGGCCGCCGCCGTCCCGCCGGACCAGCCCGGCCCGCTCCAGCGCCATCAGCAACCGCGACGTGGTGCTCTTGGCCAGCCCGGTGGCCGCGGTCAGCTCGGTGAACGTGACCGGGTCAGGGCAGTGCACGACCTCCCGGAGCAGCTGCGCTGCCCGGTCGACTGCCTGCGTTCCGGTAGGGCTGGTCACCGCTGCCTCATTCCCCCGGAGCCCTCGCGGCCGCGCCGCCGAGTTCCCCGCCTAGTTCCATCTTACGGAACCTTGTTCTACGATGTGATCCTAGATTCGGGCCTTCCGGCGGTCAAGCGAGCACCGTCGGTCAAGCGAGCGGCGTTCCGCTGAACCGAGGTGGCGATGTTCCTCAACCGCATGCCCAGGTACGAGATCCTGTCGCCGGATGCCGTCGGCGTCCTGGACAAGGGCTGGCGCCGCATCGTGTCCGAGATCGGCGTGCAGTTCGCCAAGCCCGAGGCCGTCGAGCTGTTCCGCAAGGCCGGGCAGTCGGTCGACGGCGACGTCGTCAAGCTGGATCCGGAGTTCGTGCTCGAGCAGGTGGCGAAGGCGCCGCGGGAGTTCGACGTCCAGGCCAGGAACCCGGCGAACAGCGTGCACATCGGCGGGGACCAGATGGTGTTCGGCGGCGTCTACGGCGCGCCGTTCGTGCGCGAGGGCGATGTGCGCAGGGAAGCCGCGATGTCGGACTTCCGTCGGCTGACCATGCTGGCGCAGTCGTTCCCCGAGCTCGACTCGGCCGGCGGGGTGATCTGCGAGCCGAACGACACGCCGCTCGACTCCCGGCACCTGGACATGATCTTCGCGCTGCAGACCCTGACCGACAAGATCTACATGGGCAACGTGGTCTCCGGCCCGAACGCCGCCGACACGATCGCGATGACCGAGATCCTGTTCGGCGGCCGGGCGGCGATCGAGCGGGCGCCGGCCACGATCTCGCTGATCAACTGCAACTCGCCGCTCCGCTGGGATGACCGGATGCTGGACGCCCAGTTCGAGTATTGCGCCGCGAATCAGCCGGTGGTGCTGACCCCGTTCCTGCTGATGGGGGCGATGTCGCCGGTGACGATCCCGGCGGCGCTCGTCCAGCAGCTCGCCGAGGCGCTGTCCGGCATCGCGCTGGCCCAGCTGATCCGGCCGGGCTGCCCGGTGATCTTCGGCTCGTTCCTGTCCAACATCGACATGCAGTCGGGCTCGCCGAGCTTCGGCACCCCGGAGTCCGGCATCGGGCTGCTGTGCACCGGTCAGCTGGCGCGGCACTTCGGCCTGCCGTTCCGCACCGGCGGCGGGCTGAACTCCAGCCAGACCGCGGACGCCCAGGCGGCCTACGAGGCGCTGATGACGCTGCTGCCGACGTTCCTGGCCGGCACCAACTTCGTCATGCACGCCGCTGGGTGGCTGGAAGGCGGCCTGGTCAGCTGCTACGAGAAGTTCATCATCGACGTCGAGCTGCTGCGGATGCTGCGGGTCGAGTTCACGCCGCTGGAGATCGACGAGGCGTCGCTGGCGTTCGGCGCGCATGAGGAGGTCGGCCACGGCGGGCACTTCCTCGGCGCCGCGCACACGATGGAGCGGTTCCGCGAGTGCTTCTACCGGCCGCTGCTGTCATCGACGTCGAACTACGAGCGGTGGCTGAAGCGGGGCGGCAAGGACACCACGGCACGGGCCAGCGAGATCTGCGCGAAGACGCTGGATGAGTACCAGCAGCCACCGCTGGACGACGCGATCAGGGCCGAGCTCGAGGAGTTCGTCACCCGCCGCCGCGCCGAGCTCGGCGACTAGCTGTCTGCGCCGCAGCTCAGGCGCGCTTGACGGCCTGCAGGGTGAAGCTGTGCGCCAGCCGCCAGGGCCGGTCGGCCAGCCGCCATTCGCCGCCCTCGATCTGCTCCATCTGGCCCGGCAGGGCATCCCAGGGCACGCTGTCGTGCTCGGCCAGGCCGGTTATCTGCATCCCGGCGTCCAGCAGCGCGGTGACGATCTCGCCGAGCCCGTGGTTCCACTCGTGCGTCCGGTTCTGCGTGAAGACGGCGTCGGTCTGCACGTACGTGCCGGGCTCGTCCCAGACCTGCGGCTCGGCCCGCTCGAAATACGGGAACTCGACGACGACCAGGCCGTCGTCCCTGCCGTCGGCGATCGACCACAGCATCGGATGGCCCTCGCGGATGAACAGCCGGCCGCCGGGCCGCAGCAGGCCAGCGACCACCCCGGCCCACCGGCGGATGCTCGGCAGCCAGCAGAGCGCGCCGATGCCGGTGAAGACCAGGTCGAACGCGCCGGTGCCGAGCACGCTGACGGCGTCATAGACGTCAGCCTCGACGAACCTGGCGTCGTCGCCGGTCTGCCCGGCCAGGCGGCTGGCCTGTGCGACCGCGGCCGACGAGAAATCCAGCCCGGTCATCGAGGCGCCGAGCCGGGCCAGCGAGATCGTGTCGGTGCCGATATGGCATTGCAGGTGCACGCCGCGCAGCCCGGCGATGTCGCCGAGCAGCGGCAGGTCGAACCGGACGACGTGGCTGAGGAAGCCGGGGTCGGCGGCAAACCGCTCGACCGCGTAGTCCGGCGACGCGGCATGCGCCGGCACCCGCTCGTCCCAGCTGGCCTTGTTCAGCGTCCGGTAATCCTCCATGGCACTACCGTCGCACACTCGCCGGCCGGGGCCGGGCGAGGGCCAGCAGCGCGGCCTGCCGCATCATGGGTGCCTGTGGTGCCCGCGGTGCCTGAGGTGCGCATGATGCGCGTTCCGCCTGATGGATGCGGGATAGGTATGCGCCGGCGCATACCAGAACCACATCCATCAGGCGGAACGCTGTTCCGGGGGCCTCACCGTCACGGTGATCGGCTGCCCGCCCCCAAGCCGATTGGTCGACGCGTTTGACCAGGTGGTAGAGCCCTTGATCACGGAAATTACATGTCTACGTAGTCATGAGCTGAGGCTGTTTCACCTGGTCAGCGCCTATATCGATTCGCCATCGGGGGGAACTACGGGCTAGGCCTCTGTGCGCAGGTGCGCCGCGGCCGCGGCCATCGCGGCCAGCTTGCCGAAGGCGACGTCCCGCGGCAGGTACTTCATCCCGCAGTCCGGTGCCAGCACCAGCCGCTCAGGCGGGATATAGGACAGCGCCCGCCGGACCCGGTCCGCGATCTGGCCGGGCGTCTCCACGGTCTTGTCGTTCAGGTCGAGCACGCCGAGGATGATCGTCTTGCCGTACAGCGCGGACAGCACAGAGCAGTCCAGGCCGGACTGCGCGGTCTCGATGGAGACCTGATCGCACTGGGCAGCTGCCAGCTCAGCCAGGAACGAGTAGCCCTCCGGGCGGTCGTGGATGATCGCCGCGTACCCGAAGCAGATGTGCACCGCGGTGGTCCCGGTGACCCCCTCCAGCGCCCGGTTCAGCGCCCGGACCCCGTAGACGCGGGCTTCGGCCGGCCTGGCCTGCAGGTACGGCTCATCTAGCTGGACGATGTCTGCTCCCGCCGCGAACAGGTCCCTGACCTCCTCGTTGACCGCCTCCGCGTAGCCGAGCGCGACCGCCTCCCTGGTCGGGTAATAGTCGTTCTGGGCCTGCTGCGCCATCGTGAACGGCCCCGGCACGGTGATCTTGATGGTCCGGCCGGTATGGGTGCGGAGGAACCTCAGGTCGTCCACCTCCACCGGGTGCCTGCGCCGGATCGGCCCGGTGACCCGCGGCACCGGGTTCGGCTGGCCGCTGCGGTCCAGCGCGGTGCCCGGGTTGTCGATGTCCACCCCGTCCAGCGCGGTCGCGAACCGGTTGGAGTAGCTCTCCCTGCGCATCTCACCGTCGGTGATGATGTCAAGGCCCGCGTCCTCCTGCGCCCGGATGGCCAGCAGCGTCGCGTCATCCTGGGCCTGCTGGAGGTAAGCCGGATCGACCCGCCACAGCTCCAGCGCCCGGACCCGGGGCGGGAACCGGTGCGCGAGCCGCTCCCGGTCGATGAGCCAGTCCGGCTGCGGGTAGCTGCCGACGAGCGACGTGGGGAAGAGCATCTCTGGCCTCCGGCGGGTCTCGCGGCACGGGCTCGTGCCCGGCCCAGTATCCCGCTATGCCGGAGTATCACCCAGTTCGGCACGGACCTCGGCGGCCCCGGCAACCATCGCGGCGAGTTTCGCGCGGGCCACCCCGGGCGGCAAGTGCCGGAGGCCGCAATCCGGGTTGACCGACAGCCTCTCGCTGGCCACGAACCGCAGCGCCCGCCGGATCCGGGTCGCGACCTGCTCGCGGGTCTCGACCTGGTCGGTTTTCACGTCGATGACCCCGAGCCCGAGGCCGCGATCCCACTGGTACTGCTCGAGCAGCTTGAGGTCCTCGTCACCCTTCCTGGCGAATTCCAGCGCCAGCCGGTCCACGCTCGTGTCCAGCACGGCTGGGAACAGGAAGTCGTAGTGCCCGGCCCACAGCGGGCGCGCGTACCGGTTGCCGTAGCAGACGTGCAGGGTCCAGTGCACGCCGGGCACGTCGGTCACGATGTTGATGGCCTCCACCGCCAGCGTGACGTCCTCGGGATAGCCGGCCAGGAACGGCTCGTCGATCTGCAGCAGCCGGGCGCCGGCGCTGGCCAGCTCCCTGGCCTCCGCGTTGAGCAGCCGGGCCAGGGCCCGGACGAGATCGGCCTGGTCGGGGTAGGCCGCGTTCCGGATCCTGCGGGACAGCGAGAACGGGCCGGTGATGGACACCTTGACCGGCATGTCCGTCAGCTGCCTGGTGAACCGGTAGTCGTCGGCCAGGCCGAGCCCCATGTCGGCTGGCTCGGGCAGCACGTGAGCGACGTGGGCCTCGTAATAGTCGAAGTAGTCCGCCTTGCCGCGCTGCGGTATCTCGACGCCGGGGATCCTCGCGAGCAGGTAGTCGACGTCGTTGTCGCGGCGCAGCTCGCCGTCGGAGACGATGTCGATCCCGGCCCGCTCCTGGTCCAGGATGGCCGCCTTGATCGCCATCTCGTGGATCTCGTCGATGTAGCCCTTGCTGATGCGGCGCTGGTAGAAGTCGTTCTTGAGCTGGCCGAGCCACTCGGGCACCGCGTAGGACCCGATCACGGTGGTCGGCAGCAGCACCCCGGGCGGCAGTCCCTGGATCCGCGCCCCGCGCGGCGCCCCAGTCATTCCCGCACCGTCGCGGTGAGCGTTCTGACATTGGCCGACGGGCGCTGCGCGAACGGCGAGATCCTGACGTCGAACCCGCCCCGGCTGCCGACATGGCGCAGCAGCGGGCCGTTGACCCAGTTCAGCACCGAGCCGTCGTACTTTCCCGGCCCGTAGAAGGCAGCGCCGTAGTCGCTGACGTCGGTAACGAAAAGGTCGTGACAGATAAGGCGGCCGAACGGGTGCAGCAGCGGCAGCGTGTCGGCGAAGCTGCTCAGCGCCCCGTTGCTGACGTGCATCCGGATGTCGCCGTGCGACTCCAGCTGCGGCCGCAGCGTGGTGCCGGTGAGGTCAGGGCCGATCTGGTAGAGATCCAGGCCCTCCAGCGGCACGTAGCGCTCCTGCAGCCGGAGCGCGCTCCAGGCCTCCCGCCAGAAGGCGACCGCCCGGCCGGGATCGCCGAAGTGCTGCGGCAGCGCCTCGCCGAGCAGCTCGGGGCCGAGCTTGAGCAGCTTGTCGACGAGGCCGGCCAGCTGGCCTGGCCGGGCGCCGAACCTCCGCGCGATCCGCTGCGCGTCCCTGGCCGGCAGGAATGCGCGGACCTCGACCTGGTAGGCGTGCCCGCCGATGCTGGCGACCTCGTCGCACGGCAGGTTGTCGTAGACGTTGGAGATGTAGACGAGGAATGCCTTGCCGCGCAGGAAGCCCAGGCTGACCGATGGCCTGGTGGCGTCGACCACCAGCGCGTTGACCCGGTCGCCGTGGTGGGCCACCGCCTTGCGGGCCCGGCCGAGCACGTGCGGCGAGTAGTCGCCCATGAGGTAGTGCAGCCGCCGGGAGTAATCCCTGCTGTGCATTCCGGACAGCGCCGTGAACTCGTCGAGCCAGGTTCTGGCCTGGCCGCCGTTGCCGACCCCGAGTTCCACCACGTACAGCTCAGCGGGCAGGGCGCCGCGCGCGTCCAGGTCGTCCCAGACCTTGAACAGCTCAAGGATGAGCTGGCGGACGGCCGCCGGGTTGCGGGCGGCGCTCTCGCCGCCCGGCAGCGCCTTCTCGTACTCCTTGCCGGTCGCCTGCTCCCAGAAGGACAGCGCCTGCCAGTAGAGCGTGTTGAAGCGCCAGATGCAGCTGGCCGAGCCCGGGCCCCATGCCTCAAGCGGCAGCCGCGCCGGCCGGTCGGCACCCGCGTGCTCGGCAAGGAGCGCGCGGACCTGGGCGCCCAGGTCCGCGCCGGCCCGGCGCAGGTCCACCGCGATCTCCAGGGCTGTCTCCGGCGCCCGCGGCCCGCCGTCCGGCAGCCGGGCCTGGTCAGCCGGGCCGGCCCCGGCCTGCCACCCGGCGGCCAGCACCGGCCGGTAGTCGGCAGGCTCGCGGAAATTGGCCCGGTACTGGATCCAGTCGCAGACGACCCGCACCCGCGACAGGTCCGCGCTGCTGGCCCGCAGCGCCTCGATGACCGGCGTGAGCGCGCCGACGAGATCGACCGGATCCTGGCCGCGGAGCTTGCTCACCGGCCGTACGTCAATGCGCATGGGCCAGGCCCGCCTGCCGCAGTATGCCGGGAATGCTGCCCTCATCCCCGATCGCCATCACGTGCACCCCGGCGAGGCCGGGCGTCTCCTTGAGCTGCGCGATCGTCTCGGCGGCCAGCAGCCGGCCCTCGGCCGCCATCTTGTCAGCCGGCACCCCGCGCAGCCTGCGCTCGACGCCGGCCGGGACGACCACGCCCGGCAGCCCGTCCTGCAGCCGGCTCAGCGCGCGCAGCGAGGAGACCGGCCCCACCCCGGCCAGGATGTGGCACCGCTCGAGCAGTCCCAGGTCGCCCGCACGGGCCAGCCAGGCGGTGAACTCGGGCACGTCGAAGACGAACTGCGTCTGCACGAACTCCGCGCCCGCCTCGACCTTCGCCGCCAGCCTGGCCACGCTGGCCGCGGCCGGGCCGGCCGGGCTCGCCACCGCGCCGAGCAGCCAGCGTGGCGCCGGGTCGAGCGGCCGGCCGGACATCAGCTTCCGCTCGTCGCGCATGGCCCTTGCCGCCCGCAGCAGCGCGGTGCCGTCCAGGTCGAAGACCCCGGTGGCGTCCGCGTGGTCCCCGAACCGGGGATGGTCGCCGGTCATCAGCAGCACGTTCGGTATGCCCATCGCCGCGGCGGAGAGCAGGTCGGACTGCAGCGCGATGCGGTTGCGGTCCCGGCAGGTGAGCTGCATGATCGGCTCCACCCCGGCGGCCAGCGCGGCGAGACTGCCCGCCCAGCTGGACAGCCGCACCATGGCGCTGGCGTTGTCGGTGATGTTCACCGCGTCCACCCAGCCGCGCAGCAGCGTCGCCTTGCGCCTGACCGGGCCGGTGTCGGCGCCGCGTGGCGGGCTGATCTCGGCCGTCACGGCGAACCTTCCCGCGCCGAGCACCTGCCGCAGCCGGGGAAGGGCCGCCTCGCCGGCGCCGCTCGTGCTGCTCACCCACTGTTCCTTCCCGCTGAGCCCCCGCCCGGCACTGATACGGGCTGTCTTCATCATCATGCGAAATACGCACAAAAGGATGCAGTGCGGAGAGATAACCGAAGTGATTGACGAATCGCTGCGGGTTTGCCCGCATTGGTCACGAGCAGGCCGCCGCCTGCCATTCCGGCGGCTCGGCGATCTCGGTACGAACCTGGCGCCGCAGGACGCTCAGCGGCCCGAGCCCGGTCAGCAGCCGGCGGGTGCCCAGGACAGCCGCCCACTCCTGCACCGCGGCCCGGGCCGCGGCCGCGGCCACCCGGTCGGTCGCCGCGGCCGCGGCCGCGATGGTGGCGGCGGAACCATCCGGCTGCTGGCAGGTCGCCAGGTACAAGCTGGCTCCGTCGCCCCGCGCGGGGTCCTCGCAGCGCCGCACGGCGGCGAACCGGGTTCGCTGGCCCCTGCGGTGCAAGGTGCCGCCCACCAGCGGTGACGCCGGGCACTGCAGCTGGCCGAACGCCGGGGATCCGACGTCGGTGACAACCAGCACCTCGCCGGGTGCCACGCTGGTCTCCGGCGCAACGAACTCCCGCACCGCCGTCTTGTTCATGCCGCCCTGTTCATGCCGCCCATCTCCGGATGCCATGTGGTGCGCCGGCTTGCCTGCTCCATGCCCGCTTACTGCCCTCAGTTCTCCCTCCTGTCGCTCAAGCTTCCGTCTCCGGATCGAGGCCGCGGCGTTAGGCCGGAGCACGCTGGGGGATATAGCCGAGTATTCATGACGCAAGCCATCAGCATCCGGAAGGCTTTAAGTTGATAAAATCAGTCGGAAATATAGAGAATACTGCTTGCCGGGCTTGCCGGGCTTGCCCAGCGCGACCAAGGAGGACCGCATCATGTCCGTCACCGACGAACTGCTCGCGAACAACCAGCGGTACGCCGACAGCTTCGGCGGGAAGCTGCCGATGCCGCCGGCCAAGCATGTCGCGGTCGTGGCCTGCATGGATGCCCGGCTGAACGTCTACGCCCTCCTGGGCCTCGCCGAGGGGGACGCGCACGTGATCCGCAACGCGGGCGGCGTGGTCACCGAGGACGAGATCCGCTCCCTGACGATCAGTCAGCGCCTCCTCGGCACGACAGAGATCATCCTGATCCACCATACGGACTGCGGCATGCTCACCTTCACTGACGACGAGTTCAAGGCGGGCATCCAGGCGGAAACGGGTATCAAGCCAGCCTGGGCGCCTGAGTCGTTCAGCAATATCGAGGCGGACGTACGCCAGTCGATCGCGCGGATCAAGGCCAGCCCGTTCATCCCGCACACTGATGCAGTGCGCGGCTTTGTCTTCGACGTCGCGACCGGCAAGCTCGGCGAGGTCAAGTAGGGGGCAGGCAGGCCCGGCCGACGTCGGCTGACCGGTCTCAGGAGTCCGGCGGGTCGCCGCGGCCCTGCTGCTCGGCGAGGAAGCGCTCGAACTCCGCGCCGAGTTCCTCCGCTGTCGGCATGTGCTCCGGGTCCTCGCCGAGCAGTCCCTCTTGCCCCGCGGTGAACTCGTCGTACTGCTCCTCCAGGGAGTGCACGACCTCGGCCACCTCGGCCGATCCCTCGACTTGCCTGCCGATCTCGATGTCGGTCCGCAGCGCGGCCTCGCGCAGGGCATCGGACGGCAGGGACAGGCCGGTCGCCCGCTCGACGGCCTCCAGCAGCGTGACCGCCGCGGCCGGATAGGCCGCCTGCGCGAGGTAGTGCGGCACGTGCACGGCGAACCCGATCGCCGCGCGCTTGTCCTCGCCCAGCCTGAGCTCCAGCAGGCCGGCGGCGCTGCCGGGGACCTGCAGCCGGTCCACGAGCGGCCGGTAGCCCTCGGTCAGCTCGCGCCGGGTCGCGTGCGCGGTGACGCCGAGCGGCCTGGTGTGCGGGACTCCCATCGGGATGCCATGGAAGCCGACCGCGAGCCGCACACCGAGCGACAGTGAAAGGGCGCGGACGGCGCCGGTGAACCCCTCCCACAGGTGATCCGGCTCCGGGCCGTTGAGCAGCAGGAACGGAGCCCCGGCCGTGTCGTGCAGGAGGTAAACGGCCAGCTCGGGAGCCTCGTAGCTCTCCCAGTGATCCTTGACGAAGTTCATCGTGGGCCTGCGCGAGCGGTAGTCGATCAGGGCATCCACGTCGAACGCGGCGACTTCCTGGTGATCAAGCGTGCCGAGCAGGTGCGCGGCGAGCAGCCGTCCTGCCCCGCCGGCGTCGATGAAGCCGTCGAGGTAGTACAGCAGGACGATGTCGTCAAGCTCGGGCGCGTCGGAACTCGCCTCATAGAGGTCTCCTGGATCACGCGCCACTTTCGCCGCCTCCTCAGACGTTCGTAACTACAAGTCTTACCAACGTCTGGTGATGATTAGACAATCCGCGCGGCCAAACCTTACCGCCGCCATGCCGCTCCGCCGCCTGGCCAGGTACCGCACGCCAGGCGCGGCCAGGCAGCCGGGCAAGAGCCGCCGCCCCGGCTCAACGATCATTATTCACGGGCGTTGCGCTCCCGCCACCTGGCGAGTACCTGCGGAAGCTCGGCGCTGACGAACTCGAAATACCGCACCGAGTCGGCCAGCCTCGCCCCGGCCGGGGTGTCCGCGCCGAGGAGCTTGATGCCATCCCGCAGCACCGCCGTCCACCGCGCCATCAGCCGGTCACGGCTGCTGATGACCTCGTCCCAGACGTTATCGGGCACCCGGTAGTGGTGGCGGCGGGAGCCGGGTTTCCCTTCCCTGCGGACCATCCCGACACCGACGAGGTACCTGACCCCGCCGGACACCGCGGCCGGGCTGGCCTGCAGCCGCCCGGCGAGTTCAGCGGCCGTGAGGCGGCCGGAGTCGGCGGCCAGCAGCGCGGCGAACACCCGGGCAGGCATCCGCGGGATGCCCGCCTCGACCAGCACGGAGGCGAAGCGCTCGGTGAAATGGCTGGCCGCGTCCTCGCGGCGCCCCGCATCCTCGTCATGCTCGGCAGCCGCGATGGCGGCAGCAACCTTGTCGGCAGCCACCGTGTCGGCCATCGTCGCATCGCTCCCGGTTCGCTCAGGTTCCGTCATTTATTAACTTTCACAAACTTGTGAAAACAGTGTAGCCTAAAACCATGACTGACGCTATCGCAGTCTCCGGCCTGCGCAAGTCCTACGGCACGACGGCGGCGCTCGACGGGCTGGACCTGACCGTCGCAACGGGCGAGGTGCACGGCTTTCTCGGCCCCAACGGGTCGGGCAAGACGACGACGATCAGGATCCTGCTCGGGCTGCTGCGCGCCGACGGCGGTTCCGCCCGGCTGCTCGGCGGCGACCCGTGGAGCGAGGCCACCTCATTGCACCGCAGGCTCGCCTATGTGCCCGGCGACGTCACGCTCTGGCCCGGCCTGTCCGGCGGCGAGGTGATCGACCTGCTCGGGCGGCTGCGCGGCGGGCTGAACGCGCAGCGCAGGGCGAGCCTGCTGGAGCGCTTCGACCTCGATCCGACGAAGAAGGCGCGCTCCTACTCCAAGGGCAACCGGCAGAAGGTGGCGCTGATCTCAGCGCTCGCATCCGACGTCGAGTTGCTCCTGCTGGACGAGCCGACAGCCGGCCTCGATCCGCTGATGGAAGCGGCGTTCCGCACCTGCGTCGAGGAGGAACGACGAAGCGGACGCACCGTCCTGCTCTCCAGCCACATCCTTTCCGAGGTCGAGGCGCTCTGTGACCGGGTGACGATCATCCGGCATGGCCGGGCGGTGGAGTCCGGGACGCTGGCCGAGATGCGCCATCTGACCAGGACCTCGATTTCCGCCGAGCTGGCCGGGCCGCCCGACGGGATCGACCGGCTGCCCGGGGTGCACAATCTCGACGTCGAGGGCAGCCGGGTGCGGTGCGAGGTGGACACCGACAAGCTGGACGGCCTGCTGCGGCAGCTCACCGCCGCCGGGGTCCGCAGCCTGACCAGCCAGCCGCCCACGCTGGAGGAGCTGTTCCTGCGGCACTACGCCGGCGACGGCGCGGCCGCCGATCAGCACGGGGTCCCGGCGTGAGCACGCTGGCAGGCACCGGCGCGCTGGCCAGGCTGGCCGCCCGCCGCGACCGCGTCATGCTGCCGGCCTGGATCTACGTCCTCACCGCGCTGGTGGCCGGCACGGCGTACAGCTTCAGGAAGCTGTACCCGACGGCCGCCGGGCGCGAACTGTTCGCGGCGACAGCCGGCCACAACCCGGCGCTGCTCTCGCTGTACGGGCCGCTGTACGGCCACTCGCTGGGGTCGCTGACGGCCTGGCGTTACGGCGGGTTCGCCGCCCTTGGCGCCGGGCTGATGAGCATCTTCATCGTGATCAGGCACACCAGGGCCGATGAGGAGACTGGCCGGCTGGAGCTGGTGGGCTCGGCGGCGGTCGGCAGGCACGCGGCGCTGACCGCCGGCCTGCTGGTCTCCGTGACCGCGAACGCCGTGCTCGCGCTGCTCCTGTCGGCGGGCCTGATCGCGCTCGGGCTGCCCGCGGCAGGTTCCCTCTCGCTGGCCCTCGTCATCGCCGCCTGCGGGCTCGTCTTTACCGCCGTGGCCGCGGTCACGGCCCAGATCGCGGACACCGCACGCTCGGCCAGGGGGGTCGCGATCGGCGTCCTCGGCGTGGCCTACCTGCTGCGCGCCGTCGGGGATTCCGCCGGCGCGCACGGTCCCGGATGGCTCACCTGGCTCTCGCCGGTCGGCTGGGCAGAGCTGATCAGGTCGTTCGGCCAGATCCGCTGGTGGATATTCGCGCTCCCGCTGGTGACCGCCGTGATCCTGGGCGCCGCCGCTGCCGTGCTGGCCGCGCGCCGTGACTACGACGCGGGCCTGCTACCGCAGCGGCCCGGTCCGGCCAGGGCCGCTGCCTGGCTGCGCAGCCCGCTGGCGCTCGCCTGGCGGATGCAGCGCGTCACCCTGTTCGGCTGGGTCACCGGGGCACTGGTGTACGGCGCGATCGTCGGGTCGGCCGCCAACGGAATCGGCGGCCTGCTCGGCAGCGCCGAGCTCAGGAAGATCATGGTAAAGCTGGGCGGCCAGGCCGCGTTCACCGATGCCTACCTTGCCGCGATCATGAGCTTCACCGGGCTGATCGTCGCCGGCTACGCGGTCTCGGCCGTGCTGCGGCTGCGCTCGGAGGAGACGGCGGAACGCGCGGATCCGGTGCTGGCCGCCGGCGCCGGGCGGATCAGCTGGGGGCTGAGTCACCTGCTGATCGCGGCGGGCGGGGCCATCTCGATCCTGGCCGCGAGCGGCCTCGGCACCGGTCTCGGGTACGCGCTGCGGTCCGGCGGGGACGGGAGCGACGTGGCCAGGCTGGTCGGCGCCGGGCTGGCGCAGGCACCCGCCGCGCTGGTGCTGGCCGGGATCGCGGCGGCGCTGTTCGGGCTGGCGCCGAAGGCCAGCGTGGCCGGCAGCTGGACCGCCCTGGGCGTCGTCGTCCTGATGCTGTTCCTCGGCGCCACGCTGCAGCTGTCCGGCTGGGTACTGGACATCTCGCCGTTCACGCACCTGCCGAAGCTGCCCGGCGGCGCGGTCAGCGCCAGCTCGCTGGCCTGGCTGAGCATCATCGCGGTAGCGCTGGCCGTGGCCGGCCTGGCCGGGCTGCGCCGCCGCGACATCTCCTGACCGGCAGGACCTTGCCGAAGCCGGGCGGCCCGGCTGGCCGGGTCAGCTGCTGCTTACGGGTAGATCTTCTTGTGCTCGGCCAGCATGGCCACGTACTTGGCGATCCGCCGCGCCCGGGTCTCCGGACGCTTGGCGCTGGCGATCCGGTGCAGGACCGCGTACCGGTTAGCGCCATCGAGCGTCTCGAAGAATGCCCGCGCGGAATCATCGCGGGCCAGCGCGGCGGCGAGGTCATCAGGGACCGAGCTGGCGGACTGCGGCTCGTAGGCCGCCGCCCACCGGCCGTCGGCCCTCGCCTGCTCGACCTCGGCCAGCCCGGCGGGCCGCATCCTGCCCGCCTCGATCAGCGCGGCCACCTTGTCCGTGTTGACCCGGGACCACCGGCTGCCTGGCTTGCGCGGAGTGAACCGCTGCAGCCAGTAGTCGTCGTCGAGCCTGCCCTTCTGGCCGTCGATCCAGCCGAAGCACAGCGCGCCCGCCAGCGCGTCCGGGTAGGAGACGGTCGGCTCGCCGGCGCCCTTCTTGGCGATCTTGAGCCAGACTCCGGGCGATGAGGCGTGCTCGGCCTCGAGCCACGATTCCCAGGCCGCACCGGACTCAAAGCTGATGACGGGAAGGTTGTCGCGCGCCATGCAGGCAGTCAACCACGCGCGCCGTCCCGCGCGGAGCAGCCGCGCAGAGCACGTTCCGGCTGACGTCAGGTTGCGATGAGCCGGGCGGCTCGCTGCTTGTAGTAGCCGCTTCCGGGTGCCAGACCGGATCACTCAGGGGCGTGGTGACGCGCCCCTGCCGCGAGCGGCTGGCGGCACCGCCAGGCGGCGGGCTCGGGCGCCAGCGCCATCGTTAGTTTTCATCCAGCAAATGGCGGGATGCATACTGCTGTGATGGCCAGCAGCGAGCGCGCCGCCCCCGGCGCCGAGCTCAGCAGCAGGCGCAAGGCGCTCATCCTGGCGATCTGCTGCCTGAGCCTGCTCATCGTCGGGCTGGACACCACGATCGTCAACGTCGCGCTGCCGTCCATCCAGCACGACCTGCACGCGCCGGTGTCCGGCCTGCAGTGGACCATCGACGCGTACACCCTGGTGCTGGCCAGCTTCCTGCTGCTGGCCGGCTCCACCGGCGACCGGGTGGGGCGGCGCCGGACCTTCCAGACCGGCCTGGCCGTCTTCACCCTCGGCTCGCTGCTCTGCAGCCTGGCGCCCGGGCTCGGCTGGCTGGTGGTGTTCCGGATGATGCAGGCCATCGGCGGCACGATGCTCAACCCGGTGGCGATGTCCATCATCACGAACACCTTCACCAAGCCGGCCGAGCGGGCCCGCGCGATCGGGGTCTGGGGCGGCGTGATCGGGATCAGCATGGCGCTGGGCCCGCTGGCCGGCGGCGCGCTGGTCGGCAGCGTCGGCTGGCGCGGGATCTTCTGGGTGAACATCCCGGTCGGACTGGCCGCGCTCGCGCTCACCGCGCTGTTCGTGCCGGAGTCCAGGGCACCGCATCCGCGCCGGGTGGACCCGGTCGGCCAGCTACTCGTCATCATCATGCTGGCGTCACTGACCTACGGGATCATCGAGGGCCCCGGCGCGGGCTGGACCTCGGCCCGGATACTCGGCTGCTTCGCCCTGGCCGCGGCCGGCGCCGCCGGGCTGATCGCGTACGAGCCGCGCCGCCGTGAGCCGCTGATCGACGTCCGGTTCTTCCGCAGCGCCCCGTTCTCCGGGGCGACGGTCATCGCGGTGAGCGCGTTTGCCGCGCTCGGCGGCTTCCTGTTCCTGAACACGCTGTACCTGCAGGATGTGCGCCTTTACTCGGCATTCCACGCCGGGCTTTACATGCTGCCGATGGCCTTGATGACGCTGGTCTTCGCGCCGCTGTCGGGCCGGATTGTCGGCGCCAGGGGGCCGCGGCTGCCGCTGATCGTGGCCGGCCTGGCGATGACCGCCGCCGGGCTCATGCTGACCAGGCTGACCGCAGCGACGCCGACGAGCTGGCTGATCATCACCTACCTGGTCTTCGGCCTCGGCTTCGGCGTGGTCAACGCGCCGATCACGAACACTGCCGTATCCGGGATGCCGAGGGCGCAGGCCGGCGTCGCGGCGGCGGTCGCCTCCACCAGCCGTCAGGTGGGCATATCACTCGGCGTCGCGGTGATGGGCACGGCAGTGATCTCGGCGATAACCGGGCCGCTGCGGAGCAGCTTCGCCAGCGCCAGCCACGTCGGCTGGTGGATCATCGCGGGCTGCGGCGCGGTCGTGCTCGTCGTCGGCCTGCTCACCAGCGGCCGGTGGGCCAGGCAGACGGCGGAACGGACCGCGGCGCAGCTGGCGCCGGAGACCGCCAGGATCCCGGCAGCGGCACCCTGATCCGGCAAGCGCCGCCGCCCCGATGGTTCCTGACCAGGATTTTTAACGGATCCTTCGATGGCCAGCCGGGCGCGGCTGCCCGGCTGGCGGCCGCGGCCAGTCAGCCTCAGGCCGCCGCCGCGGCGGGCCAGGCAGTATCGCGGGTAACATTCGCCCCTCCAGGTCTCCGGCTGCCAGTGAGCCGGAATGGGTGCTGCGATAATGTGCTGGCAGCGTATACCGGGAGAGTGCAGGAGCCATGACCGACCTCACGGATTTCGCCCGCCTGGTTACTCTCGATAATGGCCTGTGCGTGGTGTCCACGCTGCGCGGGGACGGCACCATCCAGTCGTCGGTGGTGAACGCCGGCGTGCTCGATCACCCGCTGACCGGGCGGCCGGTGGTCGGCCTGGTGGCCAGGGGCGGCAGCAGGAAGCTGGCCAACCTCCGGGCCCGCCCGCAGGCGACCATCGTGGTCAGGGCCGGCTGGCAATGGGCAGCCGCCGAGGGGCCGGCCGAGCTGGCCGGCCCCGGCGATCCGCTGCCCGGCGTCGGTGCCGAGGCGCTGCGGCTGCTGCTGCGCGCCGTGTTCACCGCCGCGGGCGGCACCCACGATGACTGGGAGACCTACGACCGGGTGATGGCGGCGGAAGGACGCACCGCCGTGCTGGTCGGGCCGCGGCGCGTGTACGCCACTTCCTGACCGGCGCCGCCAGCCCGCGCCTGATTCACGAGGGATAGCAGTAGGAGTCGCTGGAAGCGTCGCCGCCCTGCAGCCTGATCTGGTGCGCGCGCCGCCCGCGGAACGCCTCGCCCTCGAGGAAGAACCGCTCGTCCACCGTCATGCCGCCATCGCTGACGTCCAGCTTGGCCATCCACGCGCCGACGCCGTCCGGGTAGAACTGGTCGTCCCACGCGCCGTAGAGCGAGTTGGTGAAGTAGACCCGCTTGCTGTCCCTGCTGACCTCCACCATCTGCGGGCCGCCGGACAGCGGCTGGCCCGGCCGCGCCGGGTGGGCCGCCCGGCCGGTGATCCCGCCCATCCGCACCGAGCCGGTCTCCCTCGGGTGGAACGGGTCGGAGACGTCGAACTGCTTCAGCTCGCCGGTGCCCCAGCAGGATACGTAGAGCTTCTGGTCGTCGACCGCCAGGGCCAGGTCGGTGACCAGCGGCGGCACCGCGCCGAACGGCTGCAGGGCGGGCGGCAGGTCCGCGGCGTCGGCGGGCTCGGCCGGGATCGAGATGACCTGCTGCGCGGCCCACTTGCCGTCGTCGCCCTCGTGCCACAGCCAGATGGAGGCGGACAGGTCCTCGACGCTGACCACGACTCCGACGAAGCCGTACTTCTGCGTCGGGTCGTGCGCCGGCCGCAGCTCAAGCGCCATCTGGTACTCGTCGCCGAGGTCGATGGTCTGCACGTTGGTCCTGGTCTTCATGTCCCAGAAATGCAGCCGGTGCCCGTACTTCCGGCCGAGCAGCAGTTCGGGCACGATCCCGTTCTCGATCATCGACGGGGTGCCCCACTCCGAGGTGATGGCCACGTCGTGGTTGATGTGCCACCACACGTCGTAGGCCAGGTACTGGTCGCCGCGGTCGGCCTCCCACTGGCCGATCACGTCGAATGAGTTGTGGTCGAGCAGCGCGACGCCGCCAGGGCCCTCCTGGCCGTCGCCGCCCAGGCACGACACGAACAGCCCGCCGGGACCGCAGTGCACGGTATGCGGCCGGGAGTAGCTGGCCCGCTTGCCGAGCTCATCGGCCTCGAGCACCTTGACGATCTTCGGTGCCGCCGGGTTCTCCTTGGTGTCCAGCACGTACAGCCGGGATGACCGCAGCCCGGGGACGATCAGGTACTGCCGGCCGCCGTGATCGTGCCCGCCGCCCGGGCACAGCGCGCTCGAGCACGCGTTCCAGCCGAAGTGGTGCAGCTCGTCGCCGAGGTTGGGCAGCTCGGTGAATCCGACCACGGAGCTGTAGCCGGCCGAGGCCGGGTCGACGTCGACCACGGCGATCGCGTCCGGCTTGTCGGCCGGGCGGGCGAAGGCGGCGACGTAGGCCAGCTTCTCGGCCGGCGCGGCGGCTGCGTCGCGCGGCGACCGGTAGAACGTCGGATCGGCGTGATGCTCGCCGTGATGGTCTTCGTGCTGATCGGACATGGCAATACCCTTCATAGTCGTCTGAGAATATAGGAAACTTCTCAGGGCAGGCCTCGAGGCTGGACGGGGTCAGCAAGCGCAATCAGCAAAACGGGCAGATTGCACTGCCGGCCCGGCCGGGACCGAGGTGCAGCCGCCCGGCAAGCGGCGTACCTGGAGCCATGCCGGAAGTCTCCGCGATGCCCGGGCTCGGTGTCAACGACGCCGGTCACGGGCCCTGGGCCGAGCGGCGCGAACAGCGCCGGCGGGGGGCGTGAGCGGCGCTGCCAGGCGGCGTGCGCTGGTGCAGGCGGACCTGCCTGCTGATGTGTGTTTCTCACTGGTCTCGGCGATGCGGAATCCGCAGCTTGCTGCCTTGGCCTAGATTGGCATGCGAGCCCGGTGCAGTTCCGGGCATGTTTGACGATGACGAGGGCCGCCGCGGACGGCAGGCCCGCGGAAGGACAGTATCCGTGCGCCGTACTCGCTCCTGGGTCCGGATTCCCTGCGCCGTCGCGGCCGTCGCACTGCTGGCCGGCTGTTCGGCGAGCACGGTCGCGGGCGGCTCCCGGCCGTCCCGGCCGGGGACCCAGAATCGCCCGGCCTCGCGCAGTGGTACCGGGCACGCCGGTGCCCGGGCGCCGGGCGGCGAGCATGCGAGCGGGATGACAAGCCCGCCCGGATCGGCCGCGTTCGGCGCCACGGCCCGCCAGGCGGCCGGCCGGGAAGCGGCCAGGCTCGCGGCCGCTCTCCGGGTGACGCCCGTCCAGAGCCCCGCCCCGGTGCCGGTCGGCCGGCGGCAGCCGGCCGTGACGCTGCCCGCGATGTCGGACCGACAGCTGGCCGGGCAGCGGATCATCTACAGCTACACCGGCCTCACGCCGCCAGCTCGCCTGCTGCGGCGGATCCGCAATGGCCAGGCGGCCGGGGTCGTCTTCTTCGCCGGCAACATCTCCAGCGAGACGCAGATCAGCCAGGTCGCCGCCGAGCTGCAGCAGGCGGCGATGAGCGCGCGCAACCCGGTGCGGGAGCCGCTGCTGCTGATGACCGACCAGGAGGGCGGCGCCGTTCGCCGGCTGCCCGGCCGGCCGTTCCGATCGGAGAAGCAGATCGGCGAGGCAGCCCACCCGGTCACCGCGGCGGCCACGGCGGGCACCGGCGCCGGGAAGAACCTGCTCAGCGCCGGGCTGAACGTCAACCTGGCGCCGGTACTCGACGTGTATCGCACGGCGGGCAACTTCATCGACGAGTTCGGCCGCTCCTACAGCATGGACCCGCACGTGGTCTCCGCCCTCGGCGCCGCGTTCATCACCGCGCAGCAGCAGACCGGCGTCGCGGCGACCGGCAAGCACTTCCCCGGCCTGGGCGCGGCGCGCAGGTTGCAGAACACCGACGAGCGACCGGTGACGCTGCGCCTGTCGCAGCACTCCATCCGGACGGTCGACGAGCTGCCCTACAAGGCGGCCATCACCGCCGGGGTGAAGCTGGTCATGGCCTCGTGGGCGGCGTACCCGGCGCTCGGCTCGCACCGGCCGGCCGGTCTCTCGTCCAAGATCGTGCAGGGCGAGCTGCGCCAGCGGCTCGGCTACACCGGCGTCACGATCACCGACTCGATGGGGGCAGGCGCGCTCGTGCACTACGGGACCACCGCCCATCGCAGCGTGCTCGCGGCAACGGCCGGGATGGACCTGTTGCTCTGTGCGAGTGAGCGGGTCGGCCAGGGCATCCAGGGGCTGGACGGGCTGCTCGGCGGCTATCGCGACGGCACGCTGAACAAAACCGCGTTCCGGGCCGCCGTGCGGCGGATCATCGCGCTGCGGGTCAGCCTGGCCGGATGAGCCGGCCAGCCCGCCGGATGAGCTGGTCGGCCGCGCCGGATGAGCTGGTCGGCCGCGCCGGATGAGCTGGTCGGCCGCGCCGGATGAGCTGGTCGGCCGCGCCGGATGAGCCGGTTGGCCGCGCCGGATGAGCCGGTTGGCCGCGCCGGATGAGTGCGGGCCGGATGCGCCGGATTAGTGCGGGCCGGATGCGCCGGCCGGATGACCGCGCTCGCTGGGCCGGATGAGCCGGCAGTGAGCCGTGGATCGACAGTGGCGGCTATCCGGGTGCGCCGACTGGGCGCCGCGCACATACTGAACGATGTGCTGCGGGTGTCGGTGGTAGGCAACAGCGGATCCGGCAAGACCACCGTCGCGGCGGCGATCGGCGCCGCGATGGGCGCGCCGCACCTTGAGCTCGACGCCGTGTTCCACCAGCCCGGCTGGGCGCCGCTTGACCGGGAGGAGTTCCGCCGCCGGGTGGCGGAGTTCGTCGCGGCGCCGCGCTGGGTCGCCGACGGCAACTACTCCGCCGTGCGGGACCTGGTCTGGGCGCGGGCCGACACCGTGGTCTGGCTGGATCCGCCCCGGCACCGCGTGATGCGCCGGATCATCTGGCGGAGCCTGAGCCGGGCGGCGCTGCGGGCCGAACTGTGGAACGGCAACCGGGAGCGGTGGGCCAACCTGGTGCGGATGGACCCGCAGGAGTCCGTCATCGCCTGGGCGTGGACCAGGCATCACGTGTACCGGCAACGGTACGAGCAGGCGATGGCTGATCCCGCCAACGCCCACCTGACGTTCATCCGGCTGCGCTCGCCCCGTGAGGTGGCCGCGCTGCTCACCCAGGTCCGCACCCCGGTGCCGGGCAGCGGCCGTGATCACGGATCTGCTGACCCAGGTCCGCACCCGGCGCCGGGCGGCAGCCCCCGTGATCACGAAAATCTGAGGCCCCGGCGCCCGGACCTTCCGCGATGAACGGCGACGCTGCCTCAGCGGCCGGACACAGCGCCGCTGCCTCAGGCCGGACACAGCGCCGCTGCCTCAGGCCGGACACAGCGCCGCTGCCTCAGGCCGGACACAGCGCCGCTGCTTCAGCGGCCGGACACAGCGCCGCTGCCTCAGCGGCCGGACATCGCGTCGATCCTGGCCACCTCATCGGCGTCGAGCGAGAAGCCGAACAGGTCGATGTTGGCCGCGATCCGGCCGGCGTCGGCCGACTTGGGGATCACCGTGATCTCGTGCTCGACGTGCCAGCGGAGCACGACCTGGGCCGGCGTCACGCCATACCGGGCGGCGATCCCGGCCAGCACGGGGCTGCGCAGGTCGGTGCCCTTCAGCGGGCTGTAGCCCTCGACCACGACGTCACGCTCCCGCATCGCGGCGAGCAGCTTCGGGTCGTGCTGGGACGGGCTCCACGGAATCTGGTTGACCGCCGGGGCCTCGCCGGCTGCCTCGGTGAGCTGGTCGATCTGCGCGACGGAATAGTTGCTGACGCCGACCGCCCTGGCCAGGCCCTCGTCCCTGAGCGAGAGCAGCTCGCGCCAGACCGCCGGGCTGGCCGACCCGCCCGGCGGCCAGTGCACCAGCCAGAGATCCACATAGCCGGTGTCCAGCGCCCGCAGGCTGGCCTCGATCGTCGCCCGCTCCCGCCCGGCTCCCTCGCCGGGCAGCTTGGTGGTGACGAAGACATCCTTCCGGCCCAGGCCGCTGTCCCTGATGGCCCGGCCGGTCTCCTTCTCGTTGCGGTACATCGCGGCGGTGTCGATGTGCCGGTAGCCGGCCTCGAGCGCGGCCCGCACCGCACGGTACGCCTGCCCGCCGCGCAGTTGCCAGGTACCGAGGCCGACAAGGGGCATGACGACTCCGCTGGCCAGCATTACGCCCGGGATATCACTCTGCTCTGACATGACGCCCATTCTGCCCGGCACCCCGCCGCCCGGCCAGCGTGCGCACCCTCACCCGGCCAGCGCGCGGGTCCGCGGCCCGCGCGGGGCGGGAGGTTCCCGGGCGGGATCAGGCGACGGGGGTTCCCGTGGTGGCGGTCAGCTCGGCCAGCAGCCCGGTGAGCCGGAGCGTGACCGGGCCGGGCTTGCCCGTGCCGATGGTGCGGCCGTCCAGGCTGACGACCGGCGCGATCCCGCCCATCGTGCCGGTGACGAACATCTCGTCGGCGGTATACAGCTGGGTCAGGCTGTAGTCGCCGGTGGCGTGCGGGATCCCGGCGCTGGCCGCGATCTCGAGGACGACTGCCCTGGTGATGCCCTCCGGGCAGGCCACGGCGGCCGGCGTGGCCAGCAGGCCGCCGGTGACCAGGAAGATGTGCGTGGCGTTGGTCTCGGCCACGAACCCCCGGTGGTCCAGCATCACCGCGTCGTCCGCGCCCGCGTTGTTCGCCTCGATCTTGGCCATGATCGAGGTCAGCAGGTTGTTGTGGTGGATCTTGGGGTCGAGCGAGTCCGGCGGGGTGCGGCGCACGCTGGACGTGATGAGCGAGATGCCTGCCTGGCCATAGACCGGCGGCTTGTGCTCGGCGAGGATGATCAGAGTCGGGCCGGACTGGTTCAGCCGCGGATCCATGCCGCTGGTGATCTTGACCCCCCGGGTGAGGGTCAGCCGGATGTGGACGTTGTCGGTCATGCCGTTCGCCTGCACGGTCTGCCGGATCTGGTCGGTGATCTCCTCGTCGGACGGCACCGAGCCGAACGCCAGGGCCATGGCCGAGCGGCGGAGCCTGGCCAGGTGCTCATCGAGCCGGAAGATCCGGCCCCGGTAGAGCCGGAGGCCCTCCCACACGGCATCGCCGCCCTGGACGGCCGAGTCGAACGGGTTGACCGCCGCCTTGTCCCTGTGCACTAGGTGGCCGCCGACGTTGACGATCAGGTCCAGGTTGCGCTGGTCGAAGTTCTGCAGCATGGGATCCCCAGGTCACGGCTGGATTCGGTGCGCGGACATTTCCTCGTAGTACGGCACGCAGCGCTCGGCCAGCCCGCGGAGTTCCGGCGGCAGTTCGGCGGCCGGCTCCCGGTACGGGCCGAAGCCGGTCGACCGCCAGACCTGGTCGTACCAGTGCCGCGCCCAGACGCCGTCGGTGTCCCGTGGCCCGGCCGGCCAGGACAGCATCGCCGGGTCGAAGGGCACGCCAAGCGCGGCGCAGAGCGCGCGAAGAGCGGGTTCTGGCCGCCGCAGGATGTCGGCCGAGTCCACCACCGGCCCGCCGAACATCCGGAAGATCTCCACCTGCTGGACCAGGCCGAGATCCTCGAGCACCGGCTCGGCCCGTACCTTGGCGTAGGACGCGAGCAGCTGCCGCGGGTCGCGGATCAGGTACGCGTGCCGGAGCCCGCCCAGCGCGCCGCGGTCCACCTCGGGCAGCAGGTGGTGCGTCATGTGCTTGGCATAGAAGACTGTCTTGCCGGCCGGGAACGGGGCTCGCGTGAGGTCGTCGATGACCTCGCGCCACTCGTTCCTCATGGTCGTGATGACCTCGTCCCGGGCGGGATGCGGCGCGCCGGTCCGCTGCAGGTAGTACCCATACAGCGGCTCGTCGATGACCACGGTGTCGGCCCGGCTGCCCCAGGAGCGCATCAGCGCCGTCGAGATCGTGCGCGGCCCCGACCACATGGCGATCCGGGCGCCGGTCACGGCGCCGCTGCTGGTTACCGTGCCGCCGCTGGCCGCCGTGCCGCCATCGGTCACAGGACCACCACCGAGCGGAGCACCTCCCCGCGCTGCATCTTGGCGAACGCGTCCTCGACCTTGTCGGGCGCGATGGTCTCGGACACGAACTTCTCCAGCGGCAGCCGGCCCTGCAGGTGCAGGTCGACGAGCATCGGGAAGTCACGGCTCGGCAGGCAGTCGCCGTACCAGGACGACTTGAGCGCGCCGCCGCGGCCGAAGAAGTCGAGCAGCGGCAGTTCCAGCCGCATGTCCGGGGTCGGCACGCCGACGAGCACGACCGTGCCGGCCAGGTCGCGGGCGTAGAAGGCCTGGGTGTAGGTCTCCGGCCGGCCGACCGCCTCGATCACCACGTCGGCGCCGTTTCCCTCGGTGAGTGCCTGGATGCCCGCGACCGGGTCGGCTTCCCTGGAGTTGATCACGTCGGTGGCGCCGAAGCCGCGGGCCCACTCCAGCTTCCCCGGGTCCACGTCGACCGCGATGATCTTCCGCGCGCCGGCCAGGCTGGCGCCGAGCACCGCGGCGTCGCCGACCCCGCCGCAGCCGATGACGGCGACCGAGTCACCGCGGCTGACCCCAGCGGTGTTCAGCGCCGCGCCGAGGCCGGCCATCACGCCGCAGCCGAGCAGGCCGGCCACCTCGGGCCGGATCCTCGGGTCCACCTTGGTGCACTGGCCCGCGGCGACCAGAGTCTTGTCCGCGAACGCGCCGATGCCCAGCGCGGGGGAGAGCTGGGTGCCGTCGGCGAGGGTCATCTTCTGTACCGCGTTGTGCGTGGCGAAGCAGTACCACGGGCGGCCACGCCGGCAGGCACGGCACTGGCCGCAGACCGCTCGCCAGTTCAGGATGACGAAGTCGCCTGGCGCGAGATCGGTCACGTCAGTGCCGACCGCCTCTACCACGCCGGCCGCCTCGTGCCCGAGCAGGTAGGGGAAGTCGTCGCCGATGCCGCCCTCGCGGTAGTGCAGATCGGTGTGGCAGACGCCGCACGCCTGCACCCTGACCAGCGCCTCGCCGGGTCCCGGGTCGGGCACGATGACCGTCGTGATCTCTACCTCGGCGCCCTTGGCGCGGACGATGACTCCCCTGACCTCATGTGCCATCGGGCCATGCTCCTCTCGTGACGACCCCGAACGGGTGCGTCGCGGCCGTGCGACCATCCCGCATGCTTCGGGTGGGCTGATCATAATGCCGGGCAACCCGGCGGCATGGTGCACAGGCCCGGTGCCGGGGGACCGGCGCCCGGGGCGCGCTACAGGCGGGGCGGGCTAGAAGCCGGTGCGGCCGTCGATGCGCTCGCGTAGCAGGTCGGCGTGCCCATTGTGCCGCGCGTACTCCTCGATCATGTGGATGTAGACCCACCGGAGCGATATCTCGTTGCCGCGCTGTGTGATGAACGTGTCGTCCAGCGAGTGCCGGGCGACGGCCCGCCGCGCGAGTTCCCACTCCAGGGTGAGCGCCGCGTAGTCCTTCTCGGCGCTGTCCGGGGCGGCTTCGTCGAACGCCGCATCCGGGTTGTCCTCGCGCCAGTAGAGGTAGTCGACCGCATCGCCGTCCGCATGCCGGCGGAACCAGGACCGCTCGACGTCGGCATTGTGCCTGATCAGGCCGAGCAGCGACAGGCTGGACGGCGGGACCGCGCGCAAGGCCAGCTGCTCGGCGGTGAGGCCCGCGCACTTCCACAGCAGCGTGGTGCGGTGATAGTCGAGCCAGCCCTCCAGCATCGACCGCTCGCCCGCGATGAACGGCTCCTCGATCCTGGTGACCTCCGGGGCGACCCAGTCCATGTCCTCCCCTAACTCTCCGGGCCCCTGACCAGCAGCGGATGTCTTCCAGCGAGGCGCGCTCGCAACGCGCCGGCGCGGGCCTGCTTCGGGCGTCAGTAGGCACGCCCGAAGATGACCCTCTTTCCGTAGGCCGACGGCAGATCGCAGCGGACGCAGCGGCCGGCGTCCGGCTCGCCGTCCAGTGGCACGCAGCGCGGCGTCGCGGCCGTTTCCGCCTTTATCGCATCCTCGCATTCCGGCGCGCCGCAGTGCAGCGCCAGCGCCCAGCCGCCCTGGACCGCCTCGGTGAATTCCGGCCACGAGCGAACCACGTGGGTGCGATCATCGCGGAACTCGGTGGCGCGGCGGAGCAGGAAGTCGCTGAACGCGGTGAGCTCGGCGGCCAGAAGCTGCGGCGCGGCGTCGAGCGCGACCGGCTCCTTGCCGCCGCCGAGTCGCCTGGCCATCAGCGCGCTGCCCGATTCCAGGTCACGCGGCCCGAGCTCGAGCCTGATCGGCACGCCCTTGAGCTCCCATTCGTTGAACTTGAACCCGGGCGAGGCCTGCGGCCGGTCGTCCACGTGCACGCGGATGCCCGCCTCGGCCAGCCGGGCCGCCAGGTCCCTGGCAGGCGGCAGCACCGCGGCCTCCTGGTCACCGCGGCCGATGGGCACGATCACGACCTGGTACGGGGCCAGCCGCGGCGGCAGCACCAGGCCCTTGTCGTCGCCGTGCGTCATGATCACGCCGCCGATCATCCGGCTGGCCATTCCCCAGGAGGTCGTATGGCAGAACTTGAGCTCGCCGTTCTCGGCCGCGTACTGGATGCCGAACGCTCGGGCGAAATTCGTCCCCATATAGTGCGAGGTGCCCGACTGCAGCGCCCGGCCGTCGCGCATCATGCCCTCGATCGTGAATGTCCGCACCGCGCCGGCGAAGCGCTCGCCCGGGGTCTTCTCGCCGGGCACCGTCGGCATCGCTGCCAGCTCGCTGGCAACGTCGTGATAGAGCCCGAGCGCCAGCATGGTCTCGCGCATCGCGCCGGCCTCGTCCGCGTGCGCGGTGTGGCCTTCCTGCCAGAGGAACTCGGTCGTGCGCAGGAACATCCGCGGCCGCATTTCCCAGCGCACGACGTTGGCCCACTGATTGAGGAGCAGCGGCAGGTCGCGGTGCGAGCTGACCCACTTCGCCATCATGTCGCCGACGATCGTCTCTGACGTGGGCCTGACGATCAGCGGCTCCTCGAGATCCTTGCCGCCCGCATGGGTGACGACGGCGAGCTCGGGAGCGAAGCCGTCGACGTGCTCGGCCTCCCTGCGCATATAGCTTTCCGGGATGAGCAGCGGGAAATACGCGTTGTCGTGCCCGGTCTCCTTGATCCGCCGGTCGAGGTCGGCCTGCAGGAGTTCCCAGATCCGGTAGCCGTACGGGCGGATGACCATGGTGCCCCGGGCCGGGCCGCGGTCGACGAGTTCGGCGCGGAAGACGAGTTCGTTGTACCAGGCGGAAAAATCCTCGCTCTGCGGGGTCACTCCGCGTTCGTTACGTGCCACGTCTTGAGGTTACACAGCCCGGCCCGCGGGCCGAAGCAGCCAGATCAGCCGGCCCCCGCGACGCGCTCCGCCCGGCGCCATGGTGCCCGATCGCGTGCGAACAACGCGGATCTTGCCGCATGATGTAGTGATCGCGATCGGGCACATGCCGTGCCGGGCACGTGCCGTGCCAATGTCAGGAGTGACTCGCTTCATGAGCAGCGGATGGCGGCAGGACCAGCAGGATCTGCGCTGGCCGGATGCTCCGCGCGACGACGCCTGGCCCCCGCGAGGGGATGCCGGCGACGGGGCACCGGGATCCTACGGACCGGGGCGGGACAGCCCAGACCCGTGGGCCGCTGGCCAGGGTTTCGGGGATCCCTGGAGTGCCGGGCAGGAGCCGGCCGGATCCCTGGACGTCGGCCGCGGCGGTGCCGGTGCCGGCCAGACCGCCGGCCGCGATGCCGATGGCAGGACCGGCGGCCGGCTGCGGCCGCGTGGCCGCGCAGCGCCGACGCCGCCATCGGCCCGGCAGGACCGCCAGCCTGAGCCCGGAGTCGACGGCGATGAGGAATACGACTGGTATCGCTACCTGAGTCATGGCGGCAGCGCGCCGAGTCAGGGCGCGGCCGAGGCCGATGCGGCCGGCCGGGCGGCCGGGTACGCGGCTCCCCGGGATGACCGCCCCGGCCCCGCGCCGCGCACGGCCCGCAAGAAGAACCGTGATGAGCGCAAGGACCGGGACGAAGGCAAGAACCGGGAAGAACGGAAACCTCGCCGGGACCGTAAGAGGCGCGGCGCTGATGACGGCCCGCTGACTGAACGGCGGCCGCGTTCCGGCGCGGATGGACCTGCGGACCCGGCGTCTGGCTGGGGGGAGGACCAGGCAGCCGCCGACGCCGGCCCGGCTGGGACCGGCCCCGGTCGCGGCTGGCAGGCGTATCAGGGTCCGGCGACGGCGCAGCTGAGGGCTGGTTACGCTGATCCGGCCAGCACCAGCCCTGGTCACGGCAGGCGGGCGTTTCCGGACGCGGCCGCGCCGCCGCGGCCTGCTTATCCGGATCCGGCTGCCGACCCGGCCGGCGGCGGCCATGGTCACGGCAGGCGTGCATATCCAGGTGCGGCGGCTGAGCAGTCAGGGTCTGCTTATCCGGATCCGGCTGGCACCGTCCCTGGTCGCGGCTGGCGGGCGCAGCCGGCGGCGGTCGCGCAGCCGGGGCCTGGCCACGCCGATCCGGCTGACACCGGCCCCGGTCATGGCGGGCAGACGCATCCGGGTGCGGCGGCCGCGCAGCCAGGGGCCTATCCGGATCCGGCGGCCGGCTCGGGCGGGACCGGCCCTGGTCAGGGCTGGCGGGCGCAGCCGGCGGCGGCCGCGCACCCGGGACTTGGCTATGCCGCTCCGGCCGATACCGGCCCCGGTCGTGGCTGGCAGCCGCATCCGGGTGCGGCGGCTGCGCAGCCGGGGTACACCGATGCTGGCTACGGGCAGCCGCCGTACCCGGGACCGGCCATGCCGCGGCCAGTCCCGGCAGGCCCCGACGACCAGCCAGGCAGCGGCCGGCATCCCGGTATGCACCCTGCCGGGCAGCCATACGCGCCAGCAGGCGACGGGCCTGCCGGTTCAGTTGCCGTTGACAACAGCGCGCCTGCGCGGCCCGCCCGGCGCTCCGCGAAGCGCGTTAAGAAGGCGCTCCGCTCGCCGTCGGCGCGTGCTGTCCGGCGCGCCGTGCATCCCGATGTGCTGGAGCGCGCGAATTTCGTCGCGGCCGCCGGCGCCGTCGGCGCCGGCCTAGCGGCCCGTCCCGATCTGGCCGCCCGTCCTGGTCTGGCCGCCCGTCCTGGTCTGGCGGCGCGTCCTGACATGACTGCGCATCCCGTGGCCGTGCGTCCTGGCGTGGCCGAACGGCCAGGCCGGCCGGGGAAAGCAGTTCGCGCGAACCGCCCGGCTGGCTCCGGACAATCCGTTCCATCTGAACGTAAGGACGGTGCCGGGCGTCCAGGCCAGCCAGTCCGCACTGCCAAGAGCGGGAAGCGGCGCCGCCGCCGGGTGCTCTGGCTCGCCGCAGCCGTCCTGGCCGCCGCCGGCGCCGCCGCTGCCGCCGTAATGGTCCCCGGTCACGGGCAGGCTCACGTCCTGGTGACCCCGGACAAGCTCGGCGCGTACGTGAAGGAGCCGCACCTCGCCAAGGTGATGGATGCTGGCACGCTGCAGCGGGAAGTCGTGACCAAGAGCGCCGGCGAGGCGAAGCATGTCATCTATGCCGTGTACGAGGACAGCACCAGCGCCGCGGCGAAATCCGGCCCGCAGATCATGCTGTTCATCGGCGGCAACCTGACCGGCGCCTCACCGGGCGGCTTCATCAGCAGTTTCATCGGCGAGGCCAGGGGGGCGGAGCGGATCAGCGCCGGATCGATGACCGGCGATGCCGCCTGCGTTCCCCGGCTGCCGGGCGGCGTGACCGAGTGCGCCTGGGCCGACGGCGACACCTTCGGCGTGGTGGCTTCGCCGACGCTGAATGTGTCGGCCCTGGCCGCGGAGATGCGGAGCGTCCGGCCCCAGGTGGAGCGTCCGGCCAGGTAGCCAGCGGCTAACTGCCCCGGTCCTGCGGGTACCTGCCCCGGTCCAGCGGTTGCTGCGCCCCGGCCCCGGCCCCGGTGTGCTGGCCTACTCCTTGGCCGGCGGGCCGCTTGCGTCCTCCGGCCGTTGCGGGCGGAGCGACAGCCGGGCGATGGCGATCGTGATGGCCATCGCCAGGACGGCCAGGCCCGCCAGCTGCCCGCCGATCAGGCGCGGGTTCAGCGGCAGCGGATCAGAGGCCGATGTGGCCCTGATCGCCCGCGAGCGCCGGTGGCCGGGCGCCGCGCGGATGACTGGCAGGCTGGACGGCTGCGGGGACACGGTCGGGAACAGGCCGGCCGGGCTGGTCAGGGCGGCTGCCGGGTCCGGCGCTGGCGGGAGCGGAGGCAGCGGAGGTGCCGGTGCCGGGGAAGTCGGGGTGGGGGAAGGCGACGGGGAAACTGAGACGATCTTAAGTGAGGCGGCCGCGCTGCCGGAGGTGGCACCCTTCGCCTTCGCTTTCGCGGTGAGCTTGACGTGGCGACCCGCATGGGCGGCCTTCCGCACCTTCACCTGGACCTGCAGCTCATCGGCCTGCCTCTTCGGCAGGTTCCCGAGGGCGCAGGTGGACCCGCTGGCGTTCGGGCAGACCGAGAATCGCGGTGCGCCCACGTGCTTGAGCCGGCGGATTGCCGCGTCGACGGTGACCGCCTTGGCGCTGGCGTGAATGCTCCAGACCCAGACGATGTACGTTGCCGTGCCGCCGGCACGTACCCGTGCCTTGTTGGCGAACGGCTGCACGGAAACGCAGAGCTGGGCGGCCTGCGGGGTCTTCGTCGGGCTGGGGCTGGGTGACGGGCTCTTGGTCCCGGTCGGGCTGGGTGAGGGGGTCTTGGTGCCGCTTGGGCTGGCCGTGGGGGTCGGGGTCGTGGTCCTGCGCGGGCTAGTGGTCGGACTGGCGGTCGGGGTTGGGGTCGTGGTCGTGCTCGGACTCGTGGTCGTGCTCGGACTCGTGGTCGGACTCGAACTTTGCTGGCTCGGGTCCGGTGACGGGGAGCTAAAGGTCGACTGTGCCGTGGGGCTCGCGCTCACCCTCCGGGACGTCACGGTTGCCGTCGCAGCGTCCGGTGTCGTGCGGTAATCCAGCAGCGTCGCGCTGTGTACCAGGTTCCTCGCGACGCGCTCCGCCGGCATCAGGACACCAGGCTGTACGGCGAGGAGCGGGAGTCCTGCCGTCGGCCAGATGCTCAGCGCTGAGACCACGTTGGCGGCCGCGGCGGGGCGGTGAGCACAGGGGTTCTGCGCCTTCGCCGCGAGCGCGGCCGCAGCGTGCGTTCCGCTAAGGAACACGCTGATCAGGCCGCACGAAACCACGGCCGTCCCGGCCAGGGCCCCGAGCCTGGCTGATCCGGCACGCCGGTTCCTCACGGTATCGGCCTCCCCGGCGGGGCTTCGCTAACTGCCATCACTGATCACACTATGCTCGCCACCCAAATGGGCATTCCCCTATGTTCCCATTCGACACCCCCGGCCTTCTTCGGCGCGAGAGGGACAAGGGTAAAACACAGTTAACAGAGCGTTGCGTTATGTCATGTCAGGAGGCGACATGGATTCGCGCGATGTGCTCAGCAGGCCAGCCCCGCCGCCGGACCAGGTCCTGCGTTACGGTCCTGGCCCCGATCAGGTAGCTGACCTGTGGCTGCCGGGGCAGCCAGCCTCCAGCGCCGGGCGGGATCGCCCGGCGGGCGCTCCGCTCGTGGTGTTCCTGCATGGCGGCTTCTGGCGCGCGGCCTATGACCGCGTGCATGCCGGGCACCTCGCCTGCGGGCTCGCGCAGGCGGGATATGTCGTCTGCGTGCCCGAATACCGACGGACGGGCCAGCCGGGCGGCGGCTGGCCGGGGACCTTCGATGACATCGCCGCCGCGGTCGACGCGATGCCCGGACTCGCCGCTGCGGCCGCGGCAGGCAGCGCCGATCCGGCGGCCGTCCTGCTCGCCGGGCATTCCGCCGGGGGACACCTGGCGCTGTGGGCCGCGGCAAGGAGCCTGCTCCCGGCCGGCGCGCCATGGCATTCCGCGGCACCTCCGGTCAGCGGAGTCGTCGCGCTCGCCGCCGTGAGTAACCTCGCCGCGTGCCACGAGCAGGATCTCGGGCGCGGGGCGGCTGCCCTGCTGATGGATGGCGGCCCGGGCCGCCATCCTGACCGCTACGCCCTCGCCGACCCGGCCGTCCTGGTCCCGCCGCCTGCTCCGGTCCGGCTGGCCCACGGCGAGCTCGATGATGTGGTGCCGTGCGAGATGAGCCTGGACTACGCGGCACGGGCGGCCCGCGCTGGCGGCGACGCCGTCTGTGAGGTGCTGCCCGGGTACCGACACTTCGAGGTGATTGATCCGCTGTCGGGTGCGTGGCCGCGGGTGCTGGCGGCGTTTCACTCCCTCATCGCGCCGAGCTGACCGTCACCCCGACTTCCGCCGAGTCCCAGCAGCGAGCACCGTAGCGGTGCTCACGAGAAGGATGGTGTCTGGTGACCGCCGGTCTGGCGTCCTCCCGGATCCCGGGCGATTTCCGGTCGTGTATGCTCGCGTGGCACGAGCGAGCCGCGCTGACGGATGGGCTGTACAGTCAGGTTCGCTCTTGGTTGGCCGGGCTCGTGGATGGATCGCCCTGCCACCCGCCCCCTTAGCTCAGTCGGCAGAGCGTCTCCATGGTAAGGAGAAGGTCTACGGTTCGATTCCGTAAGGGGGCTCCAGGTCAGAGGCATAGTTTGACCAGAGTTAAGGAGCTGGTGGGGACATAGGTGGGGACTAACGGTCCGGCAGGGTGGAACGGTCCTGCGGTCTCGCGGGAGTAGCCACTGTAGGTGAAGAACCAATGCCTTCAACCCCACCGACTGCGGCCAACGTCGCCGACAAGGCCAACGCGGTGCTCTCCGACTTCCCGTACATCGCGCGGCGAATCGAACAGCAGAAGATCATCGCATCCGTCACGGCGACCTGGCCCGACCCTCCCGCTCCCCTGATTTACTGGCTCTGGGTTGCCGGTGATCCCACACTCAGCGGAGCAGCACCAGCCCGGCAGGAACTCGCCAGCCTAGAGCTCATCCTTGTGGCCCTTCACCATCTACAGGTCGTGGGCGGTAGCTGGCCGAGCCGCGTCGCCAAACTCTATCCGCCGAAGGGTCACGCGGGGAAAGATCACGTCACAGAGTTCCGTTCCGCGCAGTTCGAGCTGCTGCTTGCCTTCCAGTTGTTCCGCGAAGACGTCACCATCATCATGCAAGGCGACGGCGGCCCGCCCGCGTGCGACCTGATCATCGAGTCGCGCGGAACCAAGATCGCCGCTAACGAGGCGTACGCACCACAGAAGGACATCGACGACTGGTACCAAAGATCAGTACTTATGCCGTGGCGCGGCCTGATCGGCGCGCCTGAACCCGAACCAGCTGCACCAGCAGGACCCGAGCCCATGAGGGACATCTTCCTCGACCCGGCCGCCGTCCCGCTTGCCCTGTCCAACATCCTGACGGACGGGAACTTTCCCGGGCAGAAGGCCCGGCAGCTAGCGTCCGGCGACGGGCCCACCCTTCTCGCGATCCGCGCCTACTCGCTCACCTCGAGGCTTGAGAACCTGCTCACGATCGAGTCCGCGCAGGCACTCGCCGCTGCGATCAGCGAGGAAGCCTGGGACCGCCTACCAAAACAGTGCGCGGGCTTGCTGCTCTGCTTCACTCCAGACATCCTCGGAGCCGGTGGACACCTCATGTTCCTCCCGGCGCCTGGCCGAAGCCCCGACGAGGACCTGAAGAACTACCTCACGAACATCCAGGCCATGGCCTAATACAGGGCGACCCCGCACGTCACTACGCTGACGGCTCCGGAGGGCGTAGCACCATCTGGCCCTGGCCTGCGGAAACGTGCTGGCAGGGGACCGTTCTGGACACGCATTGGGCACGGTTCGGCTCGCCGCCGTCACTCACGCTGCCGACATGAGGCCGACTTCTATGTAGCTCTTCTACTAAGGCTATGTAGCTGTGCTACAGTCCTTCCATGGAAGATCGGATTCGAGACCTTGAGCTCACACCCAAGATGGCCGCCGTCCTCAAGGTGTTCCTGGAGAGTCCAGAGCAGCCACGCTATGGATTCGAGTTGATGCGCCTAACCGGCCAGCCCAGCGGCACCCTCTATCCGATCCTCGCGAAGCTGGAGCAGGCCGGATGGCTCACTGGGGGCAAGGAGGATATCGACCCAAGCACCGTGGGCCGCCCCCCTCGCCGCTTCTACCGCATCAACGGTGCTGCTGCCCGTGCCGCCCATAATCAACTCGTTGCCCTAAGCGAGCGATACCGGCCACCCGTCTTCAGCCGGGTCCGTCTCGTACCCCGGGGGAGCACGTCATGACCGGGTGGGTTTGGCTCGCGCTGGCCTTCGTCGGCGGCCTCCTCTTCGCCACGCTTGGCGATCTCGCACGCGCCGAACTCGCGGGGTGGCTCGACCTCGTTCCGCACGCTGTTCTTCGACTTGCTGCAGCCCAGCTCAGCCCCGCTCAACGGCAAACTATTTATGAGGATGAGTGGTTCCCGGAACTCTGCTACATCTTGATGATCGAGCGCGTCATCGCCAATTTCAAAACCTGGCGCATCATGCACACCGACTACCGTCGCCCCATTGATACGTTCGCAACAACCATCTCAGCCGTTATTGCCCTGCACTTTTGGCGCGAAGCGTGAATAACCCTCTACGGTGCCGAGATGCTCGGCGGCACCGAGGTTTCCACCTTGGTATGGGCCATTCTGTTCTTGGGGGTTCTGGCTGGTGGGGTGATGGCGCTCGGCCATTACCGACAGCGAAACAACTTCATCTGGCGGGCTCTCGCGGTGTTGCTCGGTGGCTTCGTTGTTGCGCTCGGAGCGCTCCGCTACTCGATGATGACGGGTGCGGGCATGGACACGGGCTACATGCTTCTCACGACGATCACGATGACCGCCACGACGGCAGCATTCGTCCTTTTCGGGTACATCGGAGTACTGGCCTCTCAAGGGTGGCGGACCTCACGTAGAGACCAGCAGAGACGTTTGAATCCCCAAACCGAGACCGCGCTGACCATACGACGGCGAGTGCGGTTGCCCCGTCGCACGCTTCTTGCGATAGCGACGTCAGGGCCAGCCGGGGTGGCATGCTATTTCAGCGCCCTGGGACTTGATGCCGCTCCTGGCTCGACGCTGGTGTGGACAGTCCTTTTCCTGGGGGTTCTGGCCGGCGGCGTACTGGCACTCAGCTTCTATCGGGAACGCGACAGGCAGATCTGGCGTCTCCTCGCCGTACTCCTGGGAGGTTTCATCGGCCTGCTCGGGATGCTTCGTTACTGGCCCCTGGCTCTCATGGGCCTCACCAGCTTGGGCCCGGCTCTGATCGAGACATGCTTGTTCACCGCAACGATCGCTGCCTTCGTCTTCTGGGGATATCTCGGACTGCGTGTCATCCAAACCAGCGGCTCGCGCGATGGCCAGACACGGCACCGCGCGGCCTGCTGACTTGGACTCTCCATGGCTGGTTCCGTATTCGAGCCAGTAAGCGTAGAGGCTGATGCCGTGGGCACTCACCCTGGCCCCCGCCCGGTGGCCGGGGTTACCCAGCCGTCCAGGCAGGCAAGGGTCGTGCTCGCCGGTCTGGCCAACCGAGCTGGACCGGACGGGATCATCGCGTTCCCGTCAGTGGCGACCCTGGGCCGTTGCTCTCGCTCAACATCCGTGCGATTCACCATGACTCGATCGCTTCGCTCGCGGCCGATATCGAAGCCGAGTTCGACCTGGCCGACGAGCCGATCAGCTGGGCCACGGTCACGGGGTACTTCCGGGTAGTGATGACCACTGACGGGTAAGGGACGCCCGGTGCGCGAGGCGCCAGCGTTGCATACGGCTGGCACCCGGCCCGAGCCACCCGTATCGTCAACGCCCAGACCGCCACAAGCCATGGAGGGAGACCGTCGATGGGATCTGAAATGACCAACGTCTGGGTCAGGTCTTCCGGCGGCGAGCTTTACAGGGCGGATGTGCTCGTTCACCTGCGATGTCATGACGGCATGGTCGAGGCCACGGACCCGGACGGCCGCCGCGTGCCGCTGACTGGATCCGGCTGCCCTCAGACTTCCACGTGCAACTCCTGTTAGAGCTCGCGCGAGTGAATCTGGATGACCGGTGGATCGTCATCATCAGTCCTGAAGGGACCGCCGAGGACGCGAAGTGGACACGCGCTACCGCAGACGATCTTGCAGGGGAGCGTGATCTGGGCGTCCGGTATCGCTGAAACGAGTGGAGAGGCGCTCACCTGACCCAGGCACACGCTTTCGAGGACTGCGCAACACCGTCCGCCTCTGGTCACCAGTGTTCATGAGCTGGGCTGACAAGGAGTCCGCGTTCGCCCGTGAACGGCCGCGGACGGGGGTGAATGAGACACAAACTGAGCCAAAGCCCTGCGCCGCCGCTGGCCCTGATGCTTACATCCGGAGCGGTGCCCGGTGAGCGTCGAGGCGGTCTCCTGGGCGCTCAACTTGGCACCCGTCCCGGCTGACCGCGGCAGCCGACCGTCCAGCGCGTGCAAGTTCGTGCTCGTCGGCCTAGCCAATCACGCCGGGCCGGACGGCACGGGCGCGTTCCCGTCGGTGGCCACGCTGGTCCGCTATACCGGGCTGTCGGAGCGCACCGTGCGCACCTGCCTGGACCGGCTGGCGGCCGTAGGCATCATCGCGCCGTGCGACCCGGACGTCGTCGCGGCCCGGATCAAGCGGGCCGACCGCCGGCCGCAGGGCTGGGATCTGAACCTGAGCCTGGTCCGCGACGACCTGGACGAGGCCGCCGTTGCCGTCCTTGAGCATCAGTTCCGGGGCTGGGCATCAGGCTCGCCGCGGCCGCGCAGTCGGGAGCTGGCGGCGGGCGGTCTGACGGGGTGCAATCACCGCACCCCGTCGCCACCGGCAGCGAGGCTGTGGATAACCCGCCCAACGGGGCGCAGCAGTTGCACCCCGAGCCCCGAACGGGGTGCAACCGGCGCGCCAACGGGGTGCAACTGGCGCACGAACGGGGTGCAGCAGTTGCACCCGAACCGTCCTGGAAACCGTCCTGGGAACCCGCCGCCCCCGCGCGCGAGGCGCTGCACACGGCCGAGGCTTTGGGCGACGAGGGGCCGATGGGTGAGTTCTTCGCCGCCCTGGGTCCTGACTGGCAGCTGACCGCCGCCCAGCGGGCGAGGCTCGGCGACGCCGTTACCACGGCGCTGAACGCGGGCTGGACGCCGCGGGCGCTGGCGGCCTTCACCGGAACGAACACCAGAGGAGTGCGCAACCCGTACGCGGTGCTGGCGGCGCGGCTCTCACCCGCCGAGCTGCCGCCGCCGCTCACGCAGCGATCGCCCCGGCCGCCGTGGTGCGGCGAATGCGATCGAGCCACCCGGATGCTCGGCTTTGATGGCGACGCGCCACGCCCGTGCCCTCACTGCAAGCCGGCGGCCGGAGTGAGCCGTACAGTTGATCAGCGGCTAGCAGGCCGGGTCGGTACGGGGGCGGCGGTCGCGGTCAGCGCGACGATCTCGCAATCGGGTTCGCAGGGCCCGGTAGGTGAGGCGGTCATCTCGCCAGGATAGGCGGCATAGTGCTGAGGGCCGATGCCGGCAATCCGCTGGCTGCCGGCTATCAGCCCGGCCAGGTGAAGCGCCTGGTGGGCGGCTACTGACAGGCTGAAGGGGAAGACGTTACGGCGGTTGTATCGCTCGCGTTCCTCAGGGCTCAAACCGCGAAGATAGTCCGGATCATCGAGCAGGCCGTCTCTGTCGAGTGCAGCGTCACTTCTGAGAAGGGCACCCAGGCAGAGCAGGCAGGTCCGGCCAGGGCCGATCGTGTGTATCCGCCAGTCGACGTGAAGCGGCCTTCCGTCCGGCGTCACCCGGGCGAGGATGCCGCCGTCGATGACCGGGATCAGATGAGCGTAGGCGATCGTGTTGAGCAACCAACGGGGCCAGGGCCGGTCGACACAGCACATCAGGACGTCGCAGTCGAGCGCCGCGGCGGCGGCCTGGGGGGTGAGCAGGCTAAGCGGCACGGGACGCACGGTGAGATCGGCCGCGGTGTGGCTGCGGGCCGAGGCGCGCTTGGCAACGGTGACCTTCCGTGCGTGTCTCTGGGCGTCCCTGCTGCTGGCGTGCAGGGTGCGGTCGAGGTTGCGTTCCTTGACCTGGTCGTGGTCGATGAGGACGAGGTTGCTGACTCCCAGTCGCGAGAGGGCTTCGGCGACGATGCTGCCGACGCTGCCCAGGCCGACGATGCCGACCCGGACACGAGCGATGTCAGCCTGGGCGCGCTTGCCCCACACGCTGATCGTCGCCTGCTGGGATGGACGTTCGTCCGGCTCGGGGCGGAGCGCTGGATGAAAGCTCAGGGCCAGTTGCTCGGCGCCGACGACGCGAACGGTTGCCGCATCGATCCTCTCGTAGATGAACGGCGCGGAGCGTCCCCAGAACCGGGCGCTCCAGGTGCGGTCGGTGCCCCAGGTGAGCCCGACCAGTGGCAGCCCGGTGCGCCCTGCGACCGCGGATGCGAGCCGGTCGCGCTCGGCAGTGTCGTCGTCTCGGCTCAGGTCCTGCCAGCCGGGTCCGAGGTGGGAGTGCAGCAGGGCGATGCCGCAGGCGTCAGGCACGAGGGCCAGGACCCGCGACAAGTAGTCCGTCGTGAACGCAACGTTGCCATCCAGGATCCGCTCTCCCTCGCCGGGCAGCACAAGCTCCATCAGTACTGCTGTCAGGCGTGTGGTGCCCGTGCTCGGCTTCCAGAACGCGAACGTCAGGTCTTCCTGCCGCCGGTCATCGTGGCGGAAGTGGGCGCGAAGTTCTGCGTCCAGGTCTGCGGTCATCGCGACCGACAGCTCACTGGCGCGTAGATAGTTCTCGTCGCAACCCACGGCGCTCACACCTCTCCGAGGATGGTCAGGATGTGCGCCCACACGCGCTGCGGCGCCGGCGGCCGGTCGAACCGGCGAGACCAGTACTGCCAGTCTGGGCCGAGCGGGCTGGCCTGGGTTCGGAGCGGCCCGTTCATGTCCATCGGCACCAGCGCGGGTCTGGTGTGAATGGCCGGGGCGACGATGTACGGGACGGACTGGCATCTGGCCAGCGCGATGTCGCAGGTCCGGCCTGCCAGTGATCCGGCCGGAAGTGTGACTTGGCGGACCACAGTGTACGGGTGGCCGTTGCTGTCGTGCGCGGCCTCGACCGTGAAGCCGAGGCCGCGCACGAACGCGGCGAAGTCGTCGTCGGTCATGGCGGTCAGGACGTCGGAGTCGGTCCGAGGAACGTGGCCGTGAGCTTCTCGTTCTCGTGCAGGGGGACTTCCTCGTTGTAGTCGTGGTAGACGTGGTGGCCCTCGTCGCGGGTCAGGCGGTACTCCTCGGCCGGCGTGAATCCGGCATCGGTGAGGATCGCCCGGACGGTCAGCTTGTCCTGCATGGTGGTCTGCGCCTCGCCGTTGACGAAATACGTGATGGTCTTGCGCTGCGTGGCCTGCTCGGTCACGTTTCCTCCCTGGGCTCAGCCGGCCTGCCGACGGCCGGCGGGTTCATCCACTCTGGTGAGTGGCGTACACCATAGTTACACCGGCTGGATCCGCTTGTCAACTGAAGTGAACGTGCCCTACCATGGTGAACGGAGGTGCTGATGGGCGAGGGGGCAGAACTGGGCCCGACACTGCGGTCCGCCAGGGAGATCTCGGGCAAGTCACTGAAGGCGGTCGCCGAGCCGGCCGGCATCTCGCCTGCCTACCTGATGAAGCTGGAGCGCGGCGAGGTTACTTCGCCGTCGCCGCACATCCTGCACCGTCTCGCACGTGAACTCGGGGTCGCCTATACAGACCTGATGCGGCTCGCCGGGTACATCGTTCCCGAGGCCGAGAACCGCCCGGGCGGCGTTCTGGAGCAGGCGCTCAACTCGCAAGGCCTCACCGAGGACGAGGCCCATGCGGTCGCGGCATTCCTCAAGGCCTACCGCAGCCGGGGACGGTGATCCCGGGACATGCTCCAGGACCTGGAGGCGGCTGACGAGATCAGCGGGCAGGCCGACTGGCTGCTGCGCGCAGCCGACGCCTACGGCCGCTTCCCCACCCCGGTAGACGACCTGGTCAGCGCCAGCCGCCTGAGCGAGGCGGCCGACTACGTGCTGGACGAGTCGCTAATCCGCAAGGCGCCGGCTTACCTGCGGACCCTGCTTCGCAGCGCCAGGCACAAGATTCAGGGGCTCCTGGACCGGCGGGCCCGCGTGATCCATGTCTCGCCCGCCATCGAGCACGAGGGCAAGCGCCGGTTCGTCAAGTTGCACGAGACCACGCACCACATCCTGCCCCACCAGCAAGACCTCCTCTACGCCGACGATCACGAGACCCTGTCGCCGACCACCCGCCGCTTGTTCGAGCGGGAAGCCAACCAGGGCGCTGCCGAGCTGCTGTTCCAGCGACAGCAGTTCGCGAGAGACGCAGCCGACCTGCAGGTCTCCGTGGCTGCGATCTGGCGGCTCGCTACGAGGTACGGCTCGTCCTTCCACGCGGCTATCCGGCGCTACGCCGAGACCCACCCCGGCGCTGTTGCCGCGATCGTCCTGGAGCCGACGCCTTTCCACCAGCAGCCGCCCAGGTGGCGGCGCGAGGAAGTCATGGCCTCGCAGACGTGGATCTGCCGGTTCGGGCCGCCGACCTGGCCGCGGCTGGTGGACGCCCGCGCCTGCCCGTTCGTCGCTGCACTGGATTTCCCTGAACTGTCAGGCATGGAGATGCGGGATCTCACCGGGGCCATGGTCGAGATCAGCGTCGATGTGTGCAAGACGCCGTACCACAGTTTCCTCCTGCTGTGGGTTCCTCCACCCCGTCGGCTGCTGCGGCTCGCTCAGCCGCGGGCCGTGAGGATCGTTCAAGCCAGTGGATGACGAGGCGACATGGCAAACCCGCATCGCTGCACACCACGGCTGACCGGGCGAGCGTGCTAGACACCGTGGATCCAGACCACGGTCGCGGTCTCGGCATATGCCCTGGGCGATGTGTCGCCTGTGCTGGCCAGACCGAAGAACCAGATCCGCCGCACGGAGGCTTAAGGAGGCGTACAGTCCCAGCCCGTACCTGAGGTAGTCGTTGTCAGAACCGAGAGTTAGGTTGATGACAGAGATGCAAGCCGAGGGGAGCAGTCATGACGCGCTTGCCGAAGACCGTCACCCCCGAACAAGAAAACCCTCTTCCGACCCCAGCAGCCGAGCAAGGCCGGGAAGAGGAGCAGGATCAGGCGGCCGCCATGGAAGCACAGCGCAAGGTCGCACTCGAGGCTTGGAAGATGGGCCGGAGGCTCCGAGCATCCAGGCGCGGCGCACGGGTGACGCGGATTCCTCGCATGCACCCGGGAACATGGAAGAGCGGCCGCTAACCTACACCCCGCTCTTCGAGGCCCAGCACGAAGCTCGGTACCTCCGCCGTAGCCTAATTCGGGCCTATCAGGATAACCATGACTGCCGGCTGGCGGTCATGATTGATCTCATCCACCCTGACAGCGTCACACTCTTTGCTGAGTTGCTGCACGGCGCCGACCGGAACAAGGAATTCCACTTGCTGCTCCGCTCCCCCGGCGGCGACGGTGAGGTTGCGATCCGCCTTGCCAGGATGGCCCAGGCATCCTGCGCCAAGTTCGTCGTCGTGGTGCCAGACATCGCCAAGAGCGCGGCGACAATCCTCGCCCTGGGCGCCGATGAGATCGTAATGGGGCCGCCATCAGATCTCGGCCCGATCGATCCGCAGGTACTCGTACCGGAACGGGGCTATGTCAGCGCGAAGGAGGTGATCGCCGCCGTTGATGATGCCCTGAACGACGTACACAAGCGACCCGGCACATACGCCCTGCGCTCGGCGCTCTTGGGCATGGGCAATGTCGATGCCACGCTGTATCAGTTCGCAAAATCCGCGCTCGGGCAGACTACGGAGATCGCCCGCCAGGCCCTCGGAAGCAATCCGCGCCGCTCGAAGGAGGAGGTCGACGCACTGGTCGAAGCGGTAGCCGAGAGGCTGATCACCGATCCGCACGCGCACTCGGCCGTGGTAGGCGCGGCCGAGGCGCGCAGTGTAGGCCTCCCGGTGACCGAGCTGGCACCGGATTCCGACTGGTGGCAGGAGATCTGGACAATATGGACCCGCTACTTCGCCCTGGTCGTGGATGACAAGATGATCTACGAGGGCGAAACGGCATCTCAGGTTTACCGGCGCTTCTTCGAGCCGCCCGACCGCACTGAACCCGAGCCGGGCCGGGCTGGCGCTGACGAGGAGTAGCCGCTCCGAACTGATCATTAACAGATGCGGCAGAGGTTATGCTGCTGCTGAGCAGGGAAAGAGGAACCGGCGACCCACCCATGGGTGTAGAGCGCAGATGATGACTCAGGCCACGCTTGAGAGCCTGCAGCCGGGCGTCACGGTCCAGGGCGTAACTGCCGACGGGCCGGTTACCGTCGTGGCTGCCCGCTGGCACGGAACCTCGGCGCTGACGCTCACCTACCGTGACCACGCGGGCCGCGTCGATGAGAGGCTGCTCTATCGCGCGGACGAGGCATCCCTGGAAATCACACCCGGCAGAAAGTGGGCATTCGGCGGCGACGGGCACCTGTTCCGGCTGGTCTCCGAGGCGCGCCGGATCCAGCTCGCCCACCTCTTCGACCCCATGCTGGCGGTGCACCTGTCCCAACTGGAGGCCCTACCGCACCAGATCCAGGCGGTCTATGGCCGGATGCTGCCGCTCCAGCCCCTGCGGTTCCTGCTCGCCGACGATCCCGGAGCCGGGAAGACGATCATGGCCGGCTTGTATATCAGGGAACTGATGCTCCGCGGCGACCTGCGGCGCTGTCTTGTCGTCGCTCCGGGCGGCCTGGTCACGCAGTGGCAGGACGAGCTGGCGGAGAAGTTCGGACTGCGGTTCGACATCCTTACCAAGGACCAGATCGAGGCCTCGCGGACGCAGGATCCGTTCGCCGAACACGAGATGCTCCTCGCCCGGCTGGACCACCTTTCCCGCAACGACGACCTGCAGGCCCGGCTTGCTGGCACGGACTGGGATCTGGTCGTGGTCGACGAGGCGCACCGCATGGCAGCTCATTGGTTTGGCATTGAGGTCAAGGAGACCAAGCGATACAAGCTGGGCAGGCTGCTCGGCGGCGTGTGCCGCCACTTCCTGCTGATGACAGCGACGCCGCACGCGGGCAAGGAGGAGGACTTCCAGCTGTTCATGGCGCTGCTGGACGCTGACCGGTTCGAGGGGCGGTTCCGCGGCGGCGCGCAACCGGTCGACGTGAGCGACCTGATGCGGCGGGCGATCAAAGAACGGCTGCTGCGGTTCGACGGCCGGCCGCTGTTCCCCGAGCGGTTCGCCTACACGGTGCCGTACCCGCTGTCGGAGTTGGAAGCGGCGCTGTACCAGCAGGTGACGACCTATGTGGTCGAGGAGATGAACCGTGCCCAGGCGCTTGCCGAAGTCGGCGAGGGCCGTCGCGGGAACAGGGTCGGCTTCGCGCTTACGGTTCTTCAGCGTCGGCTCGCGTCTTCGCCCGAGGCGATCTACCGGTCTTTGGTGCGCCGCCGTGAACGGCTGCAGCGACAGCGCGACGACCTCCGCGAGCGCGCGCGCGGCCAGGCCGCCGCCAGGTCAGGCCACACGGCTCGCATGCTGAGCGAGCTGGACCGCGACGACGACCCCGACAGCTACGACGACCTCGACGACGCCGAGCGCGAGGCACTGGAGGAAGAGCTGGTCGAAGGCGCGAGTGCGGCGCGCACGATAGCCGAGCTAGAGGCTGAGATCAGCACCCTGCAACACCTGGAAGTGCTGGCCAGGCAGGTGCGCCGCGCCGGGACAGACCGCAAATGGGCGGAGTTCTCCGGGTTGCTCGATGACACACCGGAGATGCGGCATCCCGATGGGAGCCGCCGCAAGCTCATCGTCTTCACCGAGCACCGTGACACCCTCAACTACCTTGTCGAAAGGCTCCGGGACCGGCTGGGCCGGTCAGACGCTGTCGCCTCCATTCACGGCGGCGTCAAGCGGGAGGACCGACGGCTCGCCCAGGAGTCCTTTACTCAGGACCCGAACTGCCTGGTGCTGGTCGCAACCGACGCGGCCGGGGAGGGCATCAACCTCCAGCGCTCCCATCTGGTGGCCAACTACGACCTGCCGTGGAATCCCAACCGGATCGAGCAGCGATTCGGCCGCGTCCACCGGATCGGCCAGACCGAGGTTTGCCACATGTGGAACCTCGTTGCCGAAGACACCCGCGAAGGCCAGGTCTACCTGACCCTGCTGCACAAGCTGGCCGAGCAGCGAGCGGCGCTTGGCGGCCAGGTCTTCGACATTCTCGGTGAGGCGTTCCGGGGCCAGCCGCTGCGCGACCTGCTGCTGCGGGCTGTGCGATACGGTGACCGGCCGGAAGTGCGGGCACAGATCGACAAAGTCATCGACGAGCGCGTCGGCGACGGGCTCGCGGACCTAGTCGAGCGGCACGCCCTGACCGCCGACATCTTGAACCAGGCCGACATCGCCCGCATCCGCGCCGACCTGGAAGAAGCGCAGGCCCGCAAGCTCCAGCCCCACTACATGCGCTCGTTCTTCCTTGAGGCATTCCGAATGCTGGGCGGCAGGATCAGCGAACGAGAGCCCGGCCGCCACCAGATCACGCACGTGCCGGCAGATCTGAGGGACAGCACCCGCCATGGTGGCACCGCGGGGCACGTCCTGCCGCGCTACGAACGAGCCTGCTTCGACAAGCCCAAGCTCCGGGTTGCCGGAAAGCCGCCCGCAGAACTGCTCGCACCGGGACACCCGCTGCTCGACGCGGTAGTGCGGGCGATGCAACGGCGGTGCGGCGGGCTATTGGAGGAAGGGGCGATCTTGGTCGACGAGAACGACGCGGGCACCGAGCCCCGCGTGCTCGTCTACCTAGAGCATGCGATCGCCGACAGTCGGCCCGACCGGGCGGGCGGGCACCGGATCGTTTCGCGCAGGTTCGAATTCGTCGAGCTAGAGGCTGCAGGCGAGCACCGTGCGGCAGGCGCCGCGCCATACCTGGATTACCGGCCCGCCACCCCCGACGAGCAGCAGCAACTGGCCGAGGTGCTCGCTGGTTCGTGGCTATCCAGTGATCTGGAGTCCGCAGCGATGGATGTGGCGATCGAGACCGCCGTGCCAGCTCACCTCGACCAGGTACGCATGCGGACCCAGGAGAGAGTCCGCAAGGTCCGGGCGGCCGTGCACGAACGGCTCACAAAGGAGATCGCGTACTGGGACCAGCGCGCAGTCGAGCTCTATGAACAGGTCGCCGCTGGCAAGCAGCCGCGGCTCAACCCTGACCGCGCGCGACAGCGCGCCGACGACTTGGCCGCCCGCCTTACTCGCCGCATGGCTGAGCTAGACCAGGAGGAGCAGCTCAAAGCGCTGCCGCCGGTCGTCGCCGGCGGGGCACTAGTGGTGTCGGCTGGCATGCTCAAGACGCCCGAGGCTCCAGTCCCGGGCACTCATGCAGAGGACACCGTCTGGGTAGACAAGACCGCTGTCGGCGCGGTCCTTCTCACCGAGCGCGCCCTGGGCCGCGAGCCCGAGGAGATGCCCCATGTCAACCCGGGTTACGACATCCGCTCCCGCACCCCCGACGGGCACCTTCTCTTTCTGGAGGTCAAGGGCCGCATCGCCGGCGCGACCTCAGTGACTGTCACCCGCAACGAGCTCCTGACTGGGCTCAACACCGACCGTTGGATCCTCGTGCTGGTCAAGGTGGAACCGACCGGGCAGACTGAGGTCCGCTACCTGCACCACCCCTTCCGCGGTCAGATCGACGACCTCGGATTCACCGAGACCAGCCGCACATTCGGCTGGTCCCAGCTCTGGAAGGCAGCACAACCGCCGTCATGACGGACTACCGCACCAAGCTCATCGAGGTGGCCCTGCCGGTCGAGGAGATCAGCAAGGCATGCCGCCGGGACAAGAACCGCAAGGTAGGCACGATCAAGAACGTGCACAAATGGTTCGCCCCGATGCCCACTCCAGCCTGGCGAGCGCTGCTATTCGCCGCTCTAGTCGATGACCCCGGCGAGCCCCGCCGTCGCGCCGAACTGGTGAACCTGATCAAACGGCTGGTGCCCGAGGACGGCGGACCAGCCACTGACTCGACGCTCGCCGAGGTCCGTCGTGTCCTGCGAGCCTCGGGAGAGCTTCCCGTCGTATTCGATCCGTTCTGCGGGGGCGGGTCGACCCTCGTCGAAGCGCAGCGTCTCGGGCTTCCCGCCGTAGGCAGTGACCTCAACCCGGTAGCAGTGCTTATCACCCGAACGCTCACCCAGCTCATCCCTCGCGTGCGAGGCCGCGCGCCCATACAGCCGGAGGACAGACTCGCCGCTGTTAGCGGCGGGTCGCTTGACGGCCTGGTCACCGACGTGCGGCACTACGCCCGGCGAGTACGGGAAGTAGCGTGGCAGCAGGTCGGCCACCTGTACCCAGCTGTGAATGGTGACACCGTCATCGCGTGTTTGTGGGCGCGGACGGTCACCTGCGCTAACCCGGCCTGCGGTGCCACCATCCCGCTCTACACCTCGCCTTGGTTGAGTAAGAGAAGGAGCGAGAAGCGCTGGCTGAAGCCTGTTGCGGTCGGCAAGCACGCTGAGTTCGAAATCGGCGAAGGGGACGGTCCGCCGCCACCCGCGACCAAAGCCAGTCCCAGAGGTGCCACGTTCAGGTGCCTTTCTTGCCCCGAGCCGACACCTGAAGCGTACGTGAAAGCCGAGGGGGAGGCAGGTCGCCTCGGAATACAGCTACTGGCTGTCGTCGTCGATGGGGCCACAGGTCGACGCTACTTGCCAGCTGATGAGAACCAGCGGAAGACGGCCGATGTGACGGTCCCTGATGACTCTCCGGAATTGGCACTGCCGAACTATACTCGCTGGTTCTCGCCGCCGGCCTTCGGCCTTACGACCCAGGCAGATCTGTACACGCCGCGCCAGCTCCACGTGCTGGGCGCTTTCGCCGACGCCGTAGCGCAAGTCCCGGATTGGGTTACTGCGGACGGCGGCGATGCGTCATATGCGACAACGATCGCAACGATTCTTGGCTTGTGCGTTGGCAAGCTGGCCATGTCAAATTCGACGCAAGCTCGCTGGTACATTGGTAACGATAATGGTACGCCCAGAGTAATCCCAGCCTTCGGTCGACATGCATTGCCAATGATGTGGGACTTTACTGAACTCAATCCATTCTGCGACCGAGCTGCAAATTGGTCGGGCATCCTGGAGTCGATCCTTGCTGGGTTGCGTGCTCTGCCACCCAGTAAAGAAAGTGCATATGTGGCCCAATGCGACGTGCGCAAGGCTGGGGACCTTGTACGAGCACGCACAGCACTGGTGGCAACAGATCCGCCATATTTTGGCCAGATTGGTTATGCTGATCTCTCGGATTATTTCTACGTCTGGGAGCGACGCGCTCTGCGAAACGTTCACCCAGATCTCTTCGGCACCATCGCAGCCCCCAAGGATGCTGAGCTGATTGCGACACCTTACCGGCATGGCGGCGACATGAGCGTAGCTCGCCGTTATTTCGTTGATGGCTTCACCGAAGCGTTCACTGCGTTGCGTAAAGCGGCACGGCCCGATCTACCGATGATCATCATCTATGCCCACCGTCAGGAAGAGGCCGAGGAAGACGGGCTGACGTCGTCCGCTTGGGACGCGATTATTGAAGCGCTGTTGACTGCAGGGCTTGGCGTAGCTGGCACTTGGCCGGTCCACGCAACTCACAGCAGTCGCCAGATCGGGCTGGGAACAAACTCGTTGGCCTCATATACGGCGATGGTGTGCCGTCCTCGGCGGGTCGATGCCGCCATGACCGACAGGCCTGGGTTCCTCCGGGTGCTCCGTGCCGAACTACCGCCTGCGATCCGCAAGATGCAGGATGCCGCCGTGCCTGCTCTTGACCTGACGCAAGCTGCGCTCGGACCCGGCCTAGCAGTCTTCAGCAGATTCGCCCAGGTAGTGGAGCCATCCGGAGACCCAATGTCGGTGCGAACGGCCATCGGACTGATCAACCAGGTGCGCAGTGAGGCTCTCACAGAGCAGCAGGACGAGTTCGACACGGCCACCCGCTGGGCAGTGCAATGGTTCGACGAGTACGGCTTCGGTGAGGGCCCTTATGACCGGGCCGAGGTGCTGTTCACCGGCACCGACACATCTTTTGACGGGCTGAAGCGGGCCGACATTATCGACTCGCGGCCTTCCAAGGTGCGGCTCGTGCGCCCGGACGAACTGCCTGACAACTGGGAGCCGTCCGGCCGGCCTCCGGTCTGGGGGGTGACCATGCATCTATTGCAGCGCCTTGATCGTGGCGGCGAGGATGCAGCGGCCCGCCTGCTGTCCCAGGTTGGCGGGAACCGCGACGGCGCCCGGGATCTCGCGTACCGGCTCGCCGACATCTGCGAGCGGAAGCGGCGTGCTAGGGAAGCGCTGGCATTCGACGGGCTGATCATCTCGTGGCCGGAGATCTCCAAGCGCGCGACCGGAATACAGGACGTGCTGTTGTGAGCGGCAGGATCTCATGCCTCTGAGTAATCGTGAACGGCTCGGGCGAGCCTTCGAACTGGCGGCGCCCGCGCTCGGTTCGTATGTGGACCGGGTCATGCGGGCCCGCTCGGACAGCGGCCAGAACTGGCTAGCACGCTGGCGAGAGCGGGAGCGAGGGCCGGTTTCCCTGCAGGACCCGGCGTTCCAACTCAAGGTGATCGCCGATTCATGGGACCAGGTCTTCCGTCACGAGCTGGCCCGCTCGGACCGCAATCTCGTCTATGAGCTGCGTGACGTGCGGAACCGGCTAGCGCACAACCATCCCTTCACGATCGATGACACTTACCGCGCGCTGGACTCACTTGAGAGGCTTCTCGCCGTGATCGGTGCCGCTGAAGCCCCGGAGGTCGGCCGCTCGAAAGACGAGCTGATGCGGCTTCGGTACGAAGCTGACACAGCCCGGGAAACAACTCGCCAGGAAGTACTCGTGGCTTCCCAGCGAGCCGGGCTCCGGCCGTGGCGCGAGGTCATCGCCCCGCACGCGGACGTGCTGCGTGGCAGGTTCTCCGTAGCCGAGTTCGCCGCCGACCTGTACCAGGTCAGCCAAGGCCGGGGAACGCCCGAATACACCGACCCAGCGGAGTTCTTCGCCCGAACGTACCTGACCGGCGGGCTGCGCGCGCTGCTGACCGAGGCAGTGCGGCGGCTCGTCCACGCTGAAGGCACGCCAGTCGTCAATTTGCAGACTACGTTCGGCGGCGGCAAGACACACAGCCAGATCGCTCTCTGGCACCTTTTCTCAGGGACGGCCGTCGGCGCGTTCCCAGATGAGCTTCGCGGCCTCCTGGCGGAGGCGGGCGTTGCGGGCGACCTGCCTGAGGTGGCGCGGGCGGCCTTGGTGGGGAACAAGATCTCCCCGGGCCAGCCTGCAGCCAAGGCCGACGGCACCACGGTTAGCACCTTGTGGGGCGAGCTGGCCTGGCAGCTCGGCGGCCGCGAAGGCTATGACCTGGTCGCCGCCGCCGACCGCACCGGGACCAACCCTGGCGCCAACCTCGATGTTCTCCTGGAACGCTTCAGTCCATGCCTGATCCTGATCGACGAGTGGGTCGGGTATGCCCGGCAGCTTGTCACCGCTGACGGGCTTCCGGCCGGCTCGCTCGATACCCAGCTCAGCTTCGCCCAGGCCCTCACCGAAGCGGCCCGCGCCACTCCCGGCGCGTTCCTGGTGGTCTCGCTCCCGGCCTCATCTGACGCGGGCAGGTCAGGCGGAGGCGGGCTAGACATCGAACTCGGCGGCCCGGGCGGCCGGGAGGCTCTTCGCCGGTTGCATGCCGTCGTCGGCAGAGTCGAGTCACCGTGGCGGCCCGCCAGTTCCGGTGAGGGCTTCGAGATCGTCCGCAGGCGCTTGTTCAAGCCGATCGACTCCGATCAGCTCGCGAGTAGGGACGCGACCGCCCGCGCCTTCGGGGAGATGTACCGGCGGGATGCCGCGGAGTTCCCCGCCGAGTGCCGCGAACCAGCTTACGTCGAGCGGATCAAGGCGGCCTACCCAATCCATCCCGAGCTGTTCGCCCGGCTATACGAGGACTGGTCCACGCTGGAAAGGTTCCAGCTGACCCGCGGCGTCCTTCGACTGCTCGCTGATGTGATCCACGCGCTGTGGGAAGGCGGAGACCAGTCGCCCCTGATACTCCCCGCGTCCGTCCCACTAGCTCACCCTGCCGTGGCGACCGAACTTATCAGCAACCTGGGCGACAACTGGCAGCCGATCATCGACGCCGACATTGATGGCCCGAGCTCGCTGCCTGTCCGGCTCGACAACCAGCTGCCCAATCTCGGCCGCCACCAGGCGGCCCGGCGGGTCGCACGGACTGTCTTCATCGGATCGGCACCCGGGTTCCGCTCGCCGTCCCGCGGGATCGACGCAGCCCGGGTGCGGCTAGGCTGCGCCTTCCCAGGCGAGACCCTCGCCGCATTCGGCGACGCGCTCAACAGGATGTCGAGAGCCACGTACTTCTACGCAGACGCCGGACGGTACTGGTACGGCCTCCAGCCCACCGTCGGCCGCCTCGCACGCGAGCGGGCAGAGCAGCTGCGTACAGAAGCCCGTGACGAGATCACCGCCGAGGTCGTGCGCCGTCTGAGGGACTTGCAGCGTGCTCCAGGAACATTCTGTGGCGTCCATCCCTCACCTGGCAGCAGCGCCGACGTACCTGATGAACCGGTCGTCAGGCTGGTAGTCCTCAACCCTGACCAGCCGCACTTGGTCGGCTCGGATGACTCGGCGGCCCTTGCGACAGCTCGCAAGCTGCTCGACACGAAGGGAAACCAGCCGCGCGAGTACCGCAACTGCCTGGTATTCCTTGTCGCCGATAATCGGCGCATCGACGGCCTGGAGGCTGCGGTCGCCGAATACCTGGCATGGTCATGGGTGACAGCACAGGCAGGCGCGGACGGGCTCAACCTCGACGCGGCACAGGCTGCGCGCGCAGAAGCAAGCAAAGGCGATGCCGACACGACGGTGCGCGTGCAGCTCGCGGAAACCTACCAGTGGCTGCTCGTTCCCGGCCAGCCCGAACCCAGCGCCCCCATTGGCTGGGATGTGATCCGGGTCGACGGCGCCCGGGAAGGCCTAGCCGTCCGAGCGGCCGCCAAGCTGGAGAACGACGGACACCTCTACACAACCTTCCCCCACGTCCTCCTGCGCCAGAGGCTGGACCACGAGCTCGCCAGGCTCTGGGAGACGGGCCATGTAACGGTCAGCACCCTGTGGGAGCCCTTCGCCCGGTATCTGTATCTGCCACGCCTGCGGGACTCGTCTGTCCTGCAGGAAAGCGTCGACTACGGCGTCGCCTCAGCCAACTGGCAGCAGGAGAGCTTCGCAGCAGCCGACGGGATTGAGGCGGACCGCTACCTCGGCCTGATAGCAGGAAGCCGACCGACAGTAACAGGCACGACCCTTGTGGTTAGGCCTGATCGTGCGGCGGCGCAGCTCGCCGCCGAGCGCGAAGAAGAACGCAGTGAGTCTGGCCCGGATGAGCGACCTACGGGCGGAGCAGGCGGCGAGCCTGGCGAGCCGGAACCTGGGGGGTCGGGAGAGCCGACGCAGCCGCGACGGTTCTACGGAGCTGTCAAGCTCGACTCGACACGATTGAGCCGCGACTTCGGCGTCGTAGCGCAGGAGGTCGTCGCGCAGCTCACAAGCCTGCTAGGCACACAGGTCGAGGTGACCGTCGAGATCTCCGCGCGCAACCCCGGTGGCTTCCCGGACGACACGGTCCGCAACGTAACCGAGAACGCCAAGACCCTCGGATTCGAAGACGGCTCGGGCTTCGATCAGACCTAAGACGCGCGCCAAGATCATCTTGCTCACCAAGCGTCTTGCCACGTGTAGTCCGGCTACCCTCCTCCCTTGTGAGTTTCCGCGAGTCCCTCAAGCGTCCCGGCGGATGGCTGATACCAGCGGGCTTGACGGGCGCGATCACAGACCTCATCGCTGCCGAGACCGGACATGCGAAACTGCCGAACCCGGCGCTCTATGTGTGCGGCCGCAGTCGCGCTCGGTGGCCTGATGTTCGGCGTCGGTGCGACACCGGCATCACGGAAGGTGGAGGCTGGCGTGTGCACTGCCTGCGGAAGCCCGATGCCATCGCTTACGAGCCCCGAATGGAATCACTGGGTGAAGCGCCGCTACACATGGTGGTCACCCCGCAAGTGGTGGCTATGCGGGAGCTGCGCCAAGCGATAGTCCGATAGCAGGCCGACATCCGACGGTCGCGCGAGATCTACTCTTAAGTGTCCCGTGCCAGGCGATCCGAGGTGTGGCTTGCCCGCTGACCTGCGGTGCCTCGAATCAAGTGGCAGGCCGGGCTGACTGGCCTGCCACTTGATCTGAGGTAACTGCCTGCGCTCGGGGCCGGAGCGCTGTTCTTGCTCTGATCGACTCGGCGTATCCGCTGAGGGTTCCCTCCTATCAGGCCCGGACAGCGGTGGCCCGGTGCTTGCACGCTCGGACGGCGCCGCCTCTGGCGAGGTGCTGGGGTGGTTACTTGGTTGTCAGTAGTTGCTGGATGATCGGCAGGATGCTGCTGGCGCTTGCGGATTGCAGGCTGAGGTTGTCAATTGCGGGGTGGCAGCCGCGGGCGATGGTGACCTGGACCGGTGGTCCTTGGGGGTAAGAGAACAGGAGCTGGTAGAAGAAGGGTGCTGCGGGCCCGGTCCCGGGGGTGCAGGTGCGGGTGGAGGGGCGGGTGGGCAGCGCGTTGAGTGCCGTGGTCAGGGCCTGGTAGCCGGTGGTGAGGGTGTGGGCCGCGGGCGTGCAGATGGTCAGCGAGGTTGAGCCTGGGGGGACCATGACCGTGTCCTGGCCGAGCCGGCCGAGGTCCTGGCCGTGCCGGTGGCAGGAGACCGGCTGGCGAGCGGGCCACCGGCCGGAGGTGAATGCCCGGCTCACGATGGGGCCGACGACGCCGAAGCTGGTGAACTCGCCGTTGGAGGTGGCGACGCAGTCGTTGGGGTCCTTGGTGGCGGCGACCCAGATTCTCCCGCCGCCGGGGTAGGTCAGGCCGATGAGGTAGTTGGTCTGCTTCCCGCCGACGAGGGTGCACCGGCCCTGCTGGCCGCGGGGCTGCCAGCTGAGCTGGGCGGCGAGCGCGGCGAGCCCGCCGGTCAGCCGCCGCCGCCCCGACAGCGCCCACCCGGTCTGCCGCCTGGCCATGTTGCTGCCGGGGTAGGCGCAGATCAGCGCGGAGCCGGGTGTTTGCGTAGGGACCAGCCGCGCCCGGCCGTCGACGCCGGCCGGGCGGGCGGGCACCCACGGGGCCTGGCCCGCATACCTCGCCCGGCAAGACAGCTGCGCACCCCGGCCGGAACTCGGGCCGGCCTGCCGGTGGCTGCCCAGCAGCCCGCCGGCCCAGACGCTGCCCGCGATCACGGCCGTCACCGCGGCCGCGGCGGTGAGCGGCAGGTACCAGCCAGCGGGGGACCACCGAGACTTGCGGCCGGGCGGCGGGGACGCGGCCTGGAGGGCGCGGAGCAGGTCCGTCGCGGCCGGCGCCTCCTGGTCGTGGCTGGCCATCACCTGGCCCACGATGTCCTCGATGCTGTTCACGGCCGGTCTTCCTCTCCGACGCTGGCGGGTACCGCGTGCTGGCGCAGCACGGCGAGCCCTCGGCTGGCCAGGCTGCGCACGGTCGCTTCGCGGCAGCCGAGCAGGGCCGCGATCTGGTGGTCGGGCAGGTCTTCGTAGTACCGCAGCACCAGTGCCGCGCGCTGCCGCGCGCTGAGCGCCCCCAGTGCCGCCCACAGCTGCGCCCGGTCGGCGACCTGGTCTTCCGGGCTGCTGGCCACCGGCCGTTCGGGCATCCGGTCGGTTACCACCTCGGCGCTGCTGCGCAGCCGGACGGTGCGCAGATATTCGTTGATCACTGCCCGGCGCAGGTAGGCATACCAGTCTTGTGGTGCGGCGCCGCGGCGGGTCATCGAGCGGTAAACCCGCAACAGCGCCTCCTGCACCAGATCCTGTGCCGCCACCCGATCGTGGGTCAGCTGATAGGCAACCCGCAGCAACCGGTCACCGGAATGCGCGACCAGTTCCGCCAGCGCATCATCAAGATCCATGCCACCACCTCGGGCCTACCCAGATGATGCGCTGCCCCTGCCCAGCCGTTGCAGACGGGTGCAGTTCTGGCCGCTCATCTGCCAGCAGATTCGAGCCATTTCGCAAGAGGCCGCGGGTGTCTCACGGTCCTGCTCGGTGGCTGGTCTCAAGCGTCCGGAGGCTGCGTATGGCGAGCCGGATGACATCGGGGCAGATCGCGATCTCGACGGCAACAGAGCCGGGGCCGTTGCCTGGCCATCCGGGGTCGAGCTGGCGTAGGCGCTGCCGCTGCGGCGAGGTCCAGTCGCCGGCGCGGAGGGCGCCACCCGCTCGAACGCCACATTCCAGCAACCATTCAGCAGCTCGCGCCGCACCACGCCGTCAGCACTGACGAATTCGACCTCAACGCCCGCGGCCGCGCCAGCCGACAGCGGCCCCGGCCGCGCCCGCACCCGCCACCAAGCACCTCACGATCGAGAGTGATCACAAGGTGCCTCAACTTACTGGCAGCGGTCGGCTCGATGCCGCAGACACGCTGGCAATGCCTCAACTTCTCTGGCACAGGACATTAAGCCCTTCTTCTTCTCACCGTCTCACCACCCCCCTTGATGATCTTGCAACCTGCACGCTTCCGCCTCTTCTGTCATCATCAACTCCGCTTGGTCTTCGACTACACACCTGCGCATCAAGACGATCAAGGTGACCGGGCGACTGTGGAGCGGCGCTCCGGCGGTCTTCTATTTGGGCGGCAGCGAGCGCGCGTATCCGGTGCCGATCTCGACCCATGGGGCTAGTTGGTCGTCGGTGCGCAGATCGTCGGAACTGACCCGCAACCATCCGGGCATGTCCCGGCCTCGCATGTTCATCGGCGTGGCCTTCGTCGTCGCCACCAGGGCGTCCGACTGCGCGGGATCGACACGGACTATGGCGCCACCCTCGCTGCTGGCGGCGATGGCCATGTTGCCGCGGATTAGAAAGGCGAGCCCGCCGAACATCTGCTTCTCGGTCAGCTCGGGGTCGCTGCCGATGAGTTGCCGGATACGCCCGGCGAGCTCCTGGTCGTAGGCCATGGCGCCGATCGTACAGACCGTGGGCCGCGCAGCCGCGAGTCTCGCGGCGCCTGGCGGACGACGCGCTCGGGCATGTTCGGCGTCCACCGTATCTACGACTTTGCCGCCTTCTGTCTGCCCTGGTCAGCTCTCGGTTTCTACCTCTGTTGCCGCTCTCACCGATCTTGCCATCGCTGATCTTGGCCCTGGATTCCTGCATCCTGATCTTGCTCTGCTGCCCATCACACCGATGCAATAGCGAGCGAGCGCGGTCAGTCAAGATCACTCCGGGTCGGCTCTGCCAATCTCATTTCCGCCCGCGCATCATTCCTGTCGCCCGATGCCCCCCACACTGAGCGCCTCGGCAATTGCCGCCAGGCGCTCTGCCATGTGGCGACCGTCATCCGTTCCTGCGACTTTCCTAGCTCCCGTCTGCCCTGCTCATCCCTGTTCCCTGTCTGTCTGCCACCTGTTTCCTGATCTCGCTCGCCCTCTGTCCGACTTTATGATCTTGCATGCTTGACCTTGATCCACAGCCGCATGGACTGTCGCATTCCCGAATGATCTTGGCCAGGTTCGTGCAAGATCTCGCAGGCGGAAACCAGCCGTAGGACATCATCGGTGCAGATGGACGGGCCGCCGGAACGGCCCGTAACTGCCAGCCAGGCTGGCACTGGCGCGCGCTCGGCGAGGCGGCCGGGCCGCAGGTCCCGCGCTAACCACAGAGCCGTCCCGCAGGGTGCCCTCGTTGATCACCGCGTGTGCTGACCGTCAACCGCGCATACGACATTCCTCTGTGTCGCCGAGGCATCAAGATGATCATGGTCCGCTCGGTGATCCTGGCCAGCGCCGTGCGGGCCGGGCCCGGCGAGGGGAGGCGTAGCCGTGGCCGTCATCGTCAGCCCCAGCAACAGCGCCCCGCGGGCACTGGCGCTGAGTGTCAGCTCCCGCCGCTACGGTTCAGCGATGAGACAATCCCTCCGATGCCGGGGGGACGGAGGGGTTCTCTATGCGGCCGGCGGGCTATCGGACCGGCACGAGGTTGTGAACGTGGGGGCTTTCCAGGCCGTGGTCGCTGCTGTTGTGCTCGAATGAGGCGATCACGAACTGCTGCCCGCCGGCCTGCACGTAGACGGTGAGGAATGTGTGGTTGGCCTGCCAGGCGCGGGACCAGCATACGTCGATCCGCTCCTGCCACCATGCCGGCGGGTGGGGCAGCCTGTCGCTGCCCGGCCCGGCCGTCATGGCTTCGTCTACCATTCGCCGGTAGACGAGCTGGCCCAGTTCTATTGAGGCGTGCCAGGTGTAGTCCGCCAGCGTGCCGGATTGCCGCAGCATCGCGTACACGTCATCCAGCGCGACATCCGAGCCCAGGGGCCGCCCGTGCCGGGGGCAGGCCAGTCCGGTCCACGTGCCGGGAGGCTCGTCGGCTCCTGCGTGCGCGGCGATGTGGTCGATGTCAGTGATCAGCTCGATGGTCACGCGCTGCTCACCGATCTCCGCGTCACCTTCCGCGCCGTTCTCCGGTGCTGGCACAAGGATCTCCGCGACGGTCATGGCTGCCTCC
>WNGF01000984.1_pt1 | contig 97128 bp, 105 predicted proteins | sample 5400641 | NCBI WGS metagenome assembly WNGF01 (sample SAMN13153371, study PRJNA577476) | soil metagenome | isolation source: 80 cm soil or saprolite under grassland replicate 2 | place: USA:California | collected 2016-06-15 | reverse complement strand
AAGCGCTCCTGCGCCCCACCGCGCGCGATCCGGAACCCGGTGATCACCTCGTCGAAGACGAGCAGCGCACCGGAGGCGTCGCACAGCTTGCGGAGCGTCTCCAGGTAGCCGGGCTCTGGCGGGACGACGCCCATGTTGCCCGCCACCGGCTCGACGAGGATGCAGGCGAGGCCTTCTCCGTAGCGCTCGACCGCGGCCGCGGCCGCGACGATGTCGTTGTACGGGGCGACGATCGTGTCGGCGGTCACTCCGGTCGGGACGCCCGGGCTCGACGGGATCGCGAGCGTGGCGATTCCCGAGCCGGAGTCGGCGAGCAGCGCGTCGACGTGGCCGTGGTAGCAACCGGCAAAGCGGAGCACGCGGTCGCGCCGCGTTGCCGCCCGGGCGAGCCGGACGGCGCTCATCGACGCCTCCGTCCCCGAGGACACGAGCCGCACTTGCTCGATCGAGGGGAAGGCCGCGACGATCTCGGCGGCGAGGTCGACCTCGGACTCGGTCGGCGCTCCGAAGCTGGTGCCGTTCTGCGCGGCGTCGATCACGGCCGCGACGGTCTCGGGATCGGCATGGCCGAACACGAGCGGGCCCCAGGACATCACCCAGTCGAGGTAGCGGTTTCCGTCCACGTCCTCCAGCTCGGACCCCTTGGCGCGGCGGACGAAGAACGGCTCGTCCAGTCCGACGGCGCGCATCGCGCGTACGGGAGAGTTGACGCCGCCCGGGATCAGGGCGCGGGCCCGGCGGAAGAGGTCGCTGCGAGTGCTCAGAGCCACCGGGCCAGCTCTTTTGTCCAGTACGAGATCACGATGTCGGCGCCGGCGCGCTTGATCGCGGTCAGCGACTCGATTGCCGCCTGCCGCTCGTCCAGCCAGCCGCGGGCGGCGGCCGCCTGCACCATCGCGTACTCGCCCGAGACGTTGTAGGCGGCGACCGGGAGGTCGAACCGCTCGCGAACGGCGCGGATCACGTCGAGGTAGGGAAGCGCCGGCTTGACCATCACCACGTCCGCTCCCTCGGCGACGTCCAACGCCACCTCGCGCAGGGCCTCGCGAACGTTGGCCGGATCCATCTGGTAGCCGCGCCGGTCGCCGAAAGCCGGAGCCGACTCGGCCGCCTCGCGGAACGGCCCGTAGAAGGCGGAGGCGTACTTCGCCGAGTAGGCGACGATAGGGGTATGCGCGAAGCCGGCGTCGTCGAGGCCGGAACGGACGGCGCCGACCCGGCCGTCCATCATGTCGCTCGGGCAGACCGCGTCCGCACCCGACTCGGCGTGGCTGACCGCGGTGCGGGCGATCAGCTCGAGGCTCTCGTCGTTGTCGACCTCGCCGTCGCGGATCACGCCGCAGTGCCCGTGCGAGGTGTATTCGCACAGGCACACATCGGTCAGGAGGAGGAGCTCCGGGAAGCGCTCGCGGAGCGCGCGAAGGGCTCGCTGGACGATGCCGTCGTCGTCGTAGGCGCCCGAGGCCTCCTCGTCCTTCTCCTCGGGAATGCCGAAGAGGAGCAAAGCCGAGACGCCGAGCTCGACACACTCTCCGGCCTCGCGGACGACCTCGTCGACCGAGAGCTGGGCGATGTCGGGGAGCCCTTCGAGCGGCTGCGCGATTCCTTCGCCGGGGCAGACGAAGAACGGCATCACGAAGTCGTCGAGATGCAGTCGCGTCTCCCGGACGAGCTCGCGCAGGGCGCTCGTGCGCCGCAGCCGGCGGAGCCGCGTGGCGGGGAAGGAGCTCATGGCGGAAAGCCTACGTCGCTAGGCAAGGAGACGGCGGGCCGCAGCCCGTGCCAGCACGCCGAATCCGAGCCCGAGCCCAAGCAGCCAGAGCGCTTCCCGCCCGACCTGGGCCCAGGGGCTCATGTCGAACAGCGCCGCCCCGAACAGCTTGACTGCGTGGGAGAACGGAAACGCCTCGCTGATCCAGGCCGCCGCCGGGACGGCTTCCTGCGGGACGAGGCCGAGGAAGACGATCGGTAGGACGACGAGCAGCGCGACGAGGGACGCCGTCCGCGCCTCGCGCGCGAGCCCGCCGAGCAGCGCGCCGAGCGCCCCGAGGCAGGCGCCCGCAAGGGCCACCCCGGCGAGCAACAGCGGCAGCCGGTCCCACGGCTCTCCCCCCTCGACGCCGCCGATCTGGATGATCAACCCGAACGCGACCGCGATTGCTGCCCCGAGCGCGAGCGCAACCGCGCCGGCGAGCGCGATCTTGGCCGCGACGAGCTGTCCGAAGCCGACGAGCCCGCGCGCCAGCCGGCCGATCACGTTCTCGTCCCGCTCGGCCGCGAGCGCGCCCGCGGCGAGCATCAGCGTGAGGAACGCGATCGTCAGCGCGAGCGCGTAGGACTGCACCTGGGCGGAGAGCGCCCAGGTCCGCCCCTTCTCCGACACCCGCACGAGCTCGATCGGGTTCGCGGTCGCGCGCATGGCGCTGCCCGTCTCGGCGAGCGCGAGATTTGCGTCGTGGACGAAGTCGATGATGCGGTTCCGCGTCGGGCTCGGCGGGAGCTGCTCGAGAAGCTGCGCCGTCCGGTCGAGCCCGAGAATGTCGATCTCGCGGCCGAGGAAGGTGATCGTGGCGCCGTGCTTGAGGGCGTCGACGTAGCCGAGATTCGTCTTGATGTAGGTGCTCTGAAGCTGCCGGTTGAGCGAGTAGACGAGCGCCTGAATCTGCTGAAAGACCCGAGAAGACAGGTTTCCGCGCCCGGTTTGCACCTGCAGCTGCGGGCTGTGCAGCATCCCGCGCAGGTTCGAAAGGAAGTCGTGCGGGACGGTGATGACGGCGACGACCTTCCCGTTCCGAAGCTGGCGCTGTGCTTCCGCGCGCGGCAGCCGCACCAGCGTCACGTTCTTGCTGACCTGGCGGATCGTCTTCCGGACGTCGAACCGCTGGCCGCCGAGGACGATCGCGCCTGGAAGCCCGGCCTCGTCCACGAGCGCGACCCGCGGTTTCGAGCTGGCGTAGCCGGCGACGAGCCCGACGAGCAGCGCGATCACGACCGGATAGGCCAGCAGGGTCGCGAGCAGGACGGGCGAGCGGCGGAGCACGCGCAGGTCCTTGCGAACGAGGAGCGAGATCGGCCTCATGCGAGCATCCGCGCCGAGTCCGTCCGCTCGTACTCGTCGAGCGGTCCGTCGAAGACGAGCACGCCCTCGACCAGGACGGCGACGCGGTCGGCGTGACCCTCCAGCTCCTCGTGGTTCTGCGTCGCGAACACGACCGCCCCGCCCTCTTCCTTCTGATGGACGGCGCTCTGCCAGAGGCGCCGCCGCTGCGGCGGGTCGAGCGCGGCGGTCGGCTCGTCCAGGAGAAGGACGTCCGGGCCGCCGAGCATTGAGATCGCGAGGTTCAGCCGCTGCCGGTTCCCGACCGAGAGAGCGGAGCTGGGGCGTGCCGTGTCGGGAAGCTCGAACTCGGAGAGCAGCCGCGTGGCCGCCCCCGCGGCGTCGCTCTCGCCTTCGAGCTCGGCGAACAGCTGCAGGTTCTCGCGGGGGGACAGCCGGCCGTAGTGGGCGGGGCGCTGCGGAGTCCAGCCGACGCGAACGCCCTCGCGGCAGACGATCTCGCCCCAGGTCGGATCCAGCCCACCTGCTAGCAACGCGAGGAGGGTGGACTTGCCGGCGCCGTTCGGCCCGAGCAGAGCAACGACCTCCGAGTCCCAGACCTCGAGCGTGGTCGGATGGAGGGCGGTGTGCTCCCCGAAACGGCGGCCCGCGCCGCGGGCGGCCAGCAGCGGCGTGGAGGCCTGACTCACGCGGGCACGCGCTCGCGCCGTCCGCGCCCGGTCCTAGAGTTCTGCTCGATCCGGTGCCCTCCCGGGACCATCCGAGCCATCGTAACGAGGCGGTCGTCCGTCTCCGTCAACCCGCCTGGGACTGGTCGATCGAGCAGGACGGCGCCCTGGCGCTCGACCGTCACGATCTCTGGCCGGAACATCCGAAGCGGCCGCAAATCGCACTGACACAAACTCCGGCTGTCGACGAGCGGTTGAAAGCCGAGCCAAGGACCGCTACCGTCCGGCCGGTGCGCTCGCCGCGATTCTCCAGGCAGGCGCGTCTCGAGCGACAACGTCGCGTCCGAGCCCAACGACGGGCCCGGCGGATCGCCGGGGCGGTGATTCTCGGCGTCGTCCTGCTCGTGACCCTGCTCCTGACCGCCTTCGGCTCGGGCCACCCCCGCACGGTCCAGGCCTCCGCGCCGGCGCCGGCCCAACGGCTGCTTCCGGCCGGGCCGCCGAGCCCGCAGGTCGTCGCCCTCCAGGGATCGCTGCGGATCCAGCTGCCGGTACCCCAGGAGCGGCTGACCGCGATCGGCGTGTACGGGAGCGGCGACGGCGCACTCCCGCTCAGCCCGCTCGGCACGAAGGGAAACCAGGGCTTCCTCGCACGGAGCTTCCACCGGGTGTTCGGCGGCGGAGGCGGGCACGGCTCGCTGCGCTACTACGCACTTGGCGGCCAGGGGCCCGGCATCACGGCCGTCGACATCGGCGCGTCGGCGGGAGTGGACGTATACGCGCCCGTGGACGGGACCGTCGTCGGACTGACGCCGTTCGTGGTCGACGGCCAGACGTACGGCTCGCAGATCGACATCCAGCCGCTGAACGATCCCTCGGTCGTCGTGTCGGTGACCCAGCTCCGGCCCGATCCGGCCCTCTCGGTCGGAACCTCGCTCATCGCGGCCAGCTCGAAGATCGGAAACGTGGCCGACCTCTCGAAGGTCGAGCGGCAGGCGCTCGCACGCTACACGCAGGACGCCGGCAACCACGTCACGATCGAAGTGCACCAGGCGGCCACCTTGTCAATCCCCTGAGGCCCCTGGCCGGCGCCGGCTCCTGCCGGGCGGAGCCCGGCTCCGCCGACGCCTGACGCCGCTGACGGCACGGTGCTCTCCGGGTCCGTATTGAAATACTGTCCCCTCCGGCACCGCACCGCCAGCGGCGCCCCAGGAGCCTCAGAATTGGTGTCCTCTCCTTGAAGATTCTCTTCGTCGCCGACGTCTTCGGCGCGCCCGGGCGGCGCGCCGTCGAGGAGCGGCTGCCCGGCTTGCGAGAGGAGCTCGGCGCCGGCTTCTGCGTCGTGAACGGCGAGAACGCGGCCGACGGCGCGGGCCTGACGCCGAAGCTCGCCGACCGCCTGCTCGCGGCGGGAGGCGACGTGATCACGCTCGGGAACCACGTCTGGCGGCGCGCGGAGCTCGGTCCCTACCTCGCGACCTCGGAACGGGTAATCCGGCCGGCGAATCTTTCCATCCACTCCCCCGGCCGCGGGCTTACCGTCGCGCCCGCCCGCGACGGTACCCCGGTGGCGGTCATCAACCTGCTGGGCTCGCTCTTCCTCACCGTCCCCCACGGCCCGTTCGAGGTCGTCGACGACTTGGTCGAGGAGGCGCGGCGCAGAGCGCGCATCGTGCTCGTCGACTTCCACGCGGAGGCGACGAGCGAGAAGGTCGGGATGGCGCGCTGGCTCGACGGCCGCGTGACCGCGGTGATCGGGACGCACACGCACGTACAGACGAACGACGCGCGCGTGCAGCCGGGAGGAACGGCGGCGATCACGGACGCGGGCATGACCGGCCCGCACGACTCGGTGATCGGCGTCGAGGCCGACCTCGCCATCCAGCGGATGCGGACCGGGATGGGAATCCGATTCCGGCCCGCGGAGGGCGGCGTCCGGATCGAAGGTGTGCTGGTCGAGTGCGACGCGGATGGGCGCGCGCACTCCTGCGAGCCCGTTCGGAGAACGTAGAGGCCGGCAAAGCCGGGGAAAACGCTGGGGCCGGGCGAAGCCCGGCCGCGCTCCTTTCGAGAGGGAAACTCCGTTTCCCCCTCGAGCTCCCCTTTCCTAGAAGTGTTGTTGAGTCTGTGGCCTCGCCTTGTAGAGGCGACGTACCCGGAGACAAGGGAGGGGGTCTCAAGGGGGAACCGCCAGGTTCCCCCTTGATAGAGGGACATGCCGGCTTTGCCGGCATGTCCCGTTCTCACTAGGGACGCACCAGGCCCTTCAGCGCGCCTTCGAAGAACGGGTCGGGCGAGATGCCGAGCGAGCCCGTGAAGGGATAGTCGAGGACGACCGTCGCGAACAGGCCAGCGCCCACGATCGCCGCCAGCGTGACGATCAGCGCGAGCAGCAGCGAGTCCTTCGCGGCCGAGAACACGAACATCGTCAGCACGAAGACGATCGCTCCTGCGAACAGGAGCCCGAGCAGCGGCGTCGGGATGTGCTCCTTGGCGGAGTCGATGCGGTCACGGCGGGCGTTGACGACGGCATCGAAGTTGCCGACGGCGGCGCCGTAGAAGACCTTGTCCGCCTCGTCCGAGGGGCTGTAGCTCGAGATCGCATGCTGAATCCCGTCCAGCTTCCCCGAGGCGACGTCGCTCTGCTCCCCGTCCTCCATCAGCGTCCACTCGCGGTGGACGACCTCGTCTGTGTACGCGACGACGGCACCGCGGATGCGGTCGCGCGGCGCGGCCGGAAACGACTGGGTGTTGCGGATGATCTCGGCCAGGTTCGTCGCCTCGGCTCGAACCGTTCTCTGCGAACCCTGAAACGAGCCGTACTCGGAGACGATCACGAACACGAGCAGGATCCCGAACAGCGTCGAGGCCCTCGTCCCGAAGGCGCTCACGTATGTGTCCGCCCCGGTGCTCGGCGACCGGAAGTCGAGCTTCTGCACGAGCAGGAAGCCGACGGCGCTCAAAGCCATCATGCCGCCGACGAACAGGATGACGAGCCCCCAGACGGGAACGGAGCTGACCAGCGTCCGCATCGCGCGATTCTAGGGAGTCGCGTCGACGCGCATGCTCCAAAGCAGGTACTCGGCGCCGGCGCGGCCGATGAAAAGGGGCGCGCCGGGGCGCGGACCGAGCACCTCGACGCCCAGCCGTTCCGCGGCGCCGGGTTCAACCCCGGCACACAGAGGCTCGACGGCCCCGAGCGGAATCCAGGCGAGCCGTTCGACGTCGGCCGGGTACGGCTCGCCGAGGAGCCGGGCGCGGTACATGACAAGCACCTCCCCGTCGTCGTAGCGCTGGACGAGCAGCGGGGCGGGCCGGTCCTCGAGCTCGAGCCGCTCGGGAGAAGCGGGGCGAAGATCGACGATCGTCTCCTGTGCGTGCCGCAAATCGACGGGACAACCGAGCTCCTCCTGCGCCTCGCGCAGCGCACAGTCCTCGAACGACTCGCCCGGCAAGGGCCCGCCGCCGATCCAGCGAACGTGCGCCCGCGGCGGCGGAGGGCCGGCGATCTTGGGGTTCTCTCCACCGATCGTGAGCAGCAGCCGTCCCTGCTCGCAGACGTGGATTCCCCCGAACCAGCGGGCCTTCCCGACGAGGTCTGCGACGCGCGTCACCGCTCGACCGGTCGCGGCCAGACCAGCACGGCGAACAGCCCGACGAGCGCGAGGTCGCGGACGAGCACCGTCCAGGAGGCCGCGGTATCGAAGTGGAGCGCGAAGGCCCAGTAGCGGTACGGAAACCAGCTCTGCGTCAGGACGAACGCAAGCGCGAGCAGCCCGGATGCGGCGAGCCCGCGCCGTCCCCGTACGAGCGGGACGAGCGGGATCAGCCAGATCAGGAACTGCGGAGACAGCACCTTGCCGAGCGCGATGAAGGCGACGACGGCCATCGCGCTCGCGCGGACGAGGCGCTCGCGACCGGGCTCACCGCGCGCAAACCAGACCCAGATCGCGATCACGGCGGCGGCCTGGAGCAGGGCCTGGATCGCGGCGACCGCGTTCGGCAGCGAGCCGCCGAGGTTCTGCGAGCCGTGACTCGAGCTCATCGTGATCCCGAGGCCGAACACGTGGTGCGCGGCGATCAGCAGGGCGGAGCCGAGGCTCTCGAGCTGAAGCGGACGGCTGCCCTGCTCGAACACGCTGTGCCAGAGACCGCCCGGCGCGATCGCGGCGAAGGGAAGGAAGCAGACGACGCCGACGGCCGCGAAGGCCCCGGCGCACACGAGCGCCTCCCTCCTGCCGCGGCGGCGCCAGACGAAGGCGAGCGCGAGCGGGAGCAGCAGGATCGGGTAGAGCTTCGCCGCGAAGCCGAGCCCGAGCACGCCCGATCCGAGGCGCAGCCGGCCGGAGAGAAGCGCCGCCAGCGCCCCAACCGTCAAGGCCGCCGGCCAGAGGTCGAATCGGGTCAGGATCACCGGCCCGAGCGCGATCGGCGCCAGGCCGGCGAATCCCAGCGCAGCGGCCAGCCGGGGCGAGCCGGCCCCCAGGCTCGAGAGGGCGGCCGCCATGAGCGCGATCATCGCGGCGCCGCAGAGGAGCATCAGCCACTCGAACCGGCTCTCGTACGTGTCCTGAGACGGGCTGCCCACGGCGGGGATCACGAACGCCGGCAGCGCCGCCGGCGGATACTCGAGCTTGAAGTCGCGGTAGGGCACGTCGCCGCGCACCATCTCCTCGCCGTAGCGCTGGTACACCGGCGTGTCCTCGACCGGATGGCGGGTGAAGAAGCCCTCGTGGAGCAGGCCCCACGAGCCGGCGAACAGACCGATCGCGAGCGCCGTGACCAGCGCCGCGAACGGGACGTCAGCCGGCCGGGACCAGCGCTCGAGGCGTGTGCTCACGGATGGAGGGTTCCTCGGGGGCCACGGCCCGACGGGCCGGCCGGGCGAGCACCGCGATCGCGGCGAAGGGGAAGAACCACGGGATGTAGAGGTAGAACCAGTGCGTCAGAACGATCTCAAAGCCGATCAGCAGGGCCGCGGTCAACGCCGCGAGCTGGAGGGGGCTCTTGCGCCTCGGGACGAAGTAGACGGCGATCGCACCGAGCACGAGCAGGCCCTCGAGCACCCACTGGGCCGCGTGCAGGTTGGGAATCCCGCGCGCGTGGTACTGCCTCCAGTCCCAGAGCGAGAACGGCGACTCGCGTCCGATCTGCCAGCCGAGCGTCCGGTCCCAGAACACGCGCGCTGCATGGACGGGGTGTGGCTCGAGCAGGAGGATCGAGAACGCCGCCAGGGTCGCGAGCGCGAACGCGGCAAGAAACGCAGCCTTCGCACGCGGGCGGCGGAAGCCGTCGGGATAGGACAGCCAGAGCGGCGCGACGACCAGGGCGGCGAACTTCGTCCACCCGGCGAGCGCGCTCGCCGCGCCCCGTGCCCAGGGGGAACTGCAGAGCCAGAAGCCCCAGATCAGGAACGCGGGCATGATCGCGTCATTCGTGTTCGAGCTGGAGACGTACTGCGTGAACGGATACGCGACCCACGCGAAGGCGAGCGTGGCCGCGAGCCTCGTCCCGCCGAAGCGCAATCCCATGAGCGCGAGCCCGAGCAGGCAGAGGATGTCCCAGAGGATCGAGGTCGCGTGCCCAGCGGGGAGGCTGTCCCATTTCCCGCTCCAGCCGAAGGCGGCGTAGGCAGGTAGGTAAGCCTCGTAGGACACCGGGCCGTAGGTGTCCCCGCGCTCGTTGGCCGACTCGCAGCGTCCGTTGGTCTGAATCCGGTCGCGGATCTCGCCGCTCGCGTCGGAGGGCCCGCAGGGCTTGAGCGAGTCCTCGACCGGCATGTGCCCGTACGGCGACTGACCGTGCGCGATCCGCTCGGCGCCGATCACCCCCGAGTACCCGACGTCGATCACGCTGTGAGGGGCCTCGACGTTGACGCCGATCCGGAATCCGAGCAGGAAGACGGTCGCGGCCGCCAGCACCCACACCGGCCAGACACTCGCGCCCCTGGCCGGCCTCCGCTCCCGCCCGGCGAAGCCGGGCTCCGAGGAGGCCTGACGCCGCTGGCGGCAGGATGCTGCACGCGCGAGGCTTGTCCGTACTAGCTGTACTGTCCTGCGCCTCGCCCGCTTGCCTCCTTTGCCAGCGACGCCCCAGGAACGGGAGTGGGCGCCTCCCCGAGGCCGATGCGCACTTGCTGTCGCGATCCAGATCAGGCGGCCGAGCAGGTAGAAGAGCGGCGGATAGGCGAGCGGGACGCTCGTGAAGATGTTCCCCTCGTTGAAGTACCAGAGCGACACCGAGAACGACAGCAGCGCGATCAGGTCGAGGTTGCGCAGGCTGAGCGGCCGGCGCAGGTTCCCGAGCCCGAGCAGGAAGGCGGCGCAGAGGCCGAGCCAGACCCAGGTGTTGTTGATCACCTCGCCGCCGAAGGCACCCGAGTAGCCGCGCGCCATCTTCCAGGCGACCTGCGGCCCGGTCCACGCCTCGGTCACGAGCCCCGATCCGTCGTCGACCTGGCCCGTCGCGATCTCGCCGGCCTTCCCCCACCAGACCTTGATCGTCCAGCTGCGTGTCTTCTTGTCGTAGGCGGCCTCGGTCACCCGCCCGGCGCGCGGATAACGGTCGAGCCAGTGCGCGACCTTGTCCTCGGCGAGGAAGGCGGCGGTGACCTTCGCTTTGGTCAGCTGCTGCGCGCTGCCGAACGGCTGGTGCAGAGGGGAGCGGTCCTTGGCGAGACCCGCAGGCGTGACGAACAGCGCGAGGAGAGCGGCGACCGCGAGCGCCCGGCCCATGTGGCGCAATCTAGCCGCACGGGGTACGCGCAAGTGCCGGCTCGCGCTCGCGTCAGGCACCGCGGAGCCCGGCATTTTCCGGGCTCCGCCGTAACTGAGACCTCAAAATCGGCGCGAGAGGGCTTGCCATCTCCGCGTCGATTTGGAGCCCGGCTTCGCCGGGCGGGAGCGGGCGCCGGCCGGGTGCGCGAGACGGAACGACCAGAGCTTGTTGCCGAGGAAATTCAAGGGTGTCACCAGGATGATCGCGACCGCCTGACCGGCGATCTTGCCGAGACCGATCCCGACGAGAACGTGCAGGACGAGCAGGTTCGCGCCGAGCGCAACGACCGAGACGATCAGGAAGCGGAGCCCCTGATAGGCGAAATGGCCACGCTGGCCGCGGAACGTCCAGAGCCGGTTCCAGGTGTAGTTGTTCGCGACGGCGACGAGGAACGAGCACGCGGCGGCGGCGAGGTAGTGGATGCCGGCTCCACGCAGGAGCGCCGAGTAGACGGCAAGATTGACCGCGTACCCGATCGCTCCGACGGCGCAGAACTTCGCGAGCTGCACCCAGTTGTGCGGCCGGCTCAGCGCCGCGCCCGCGCGCGAACGGGCGGTGGCGAGCGTAACGGCGGCCGAGCCGGATCGTTCCATCGCGAGCGAGCCTAGCGGACGTCGAATCCCTGCTCGCCCGTAGGCTCTTCCCAGCTCACCTCGACCTCCTCGACGCGTGCCCCGCCCGGGCCCTGCCGGCACCACTCCACCATGCTCTCGACGCGGTCCGGATCGCCCTCGAACACCGCTTCGACCGAGCCGCCGGGGGCGTTGTGGATCCATCCGGCCAGCCCGAGCGAGCGGGCCCGTGCGCGGGCCTCGTAGCGAAAGCCGACTCCTTGAACGTGCCCGTGGATCCGGACGAAGGCGCGCTTCAATCAAACCCTTCCTCGCCCAGCAGGGGAACGAACCGGCAGGGCACCGAGCGCAGGACGGCCGGTCCCTCTGGGCTTCGCACGACGAGCTGGAGCTCCTGGGAGCGGCGGCCGCCGACGGGAACCGCCATCCGCCCGCCCGGCTTGAGCTGCTCGTACAGCGTCTGCGGGATCTCGGGAGCTGCCGCGGCGACCGCGATCGCGTCGAAGGGCGCGCGGTCGGGAACGCCCAGGGTGCCGTCGCCGACCCTCACCTCGACGTTGTCGTATCCCGCCTCGGCGAGCGCTCTGCGCGCCGACTCGGCGAGCTCCGGGACGCGCTCGATCGTGACGACCTTGGCCGCGAGCTCGGCGAGCACCGCGGCCTGGTAGCCCGACCCGGTGCCGACGTCGAGCACGCGCTCGTCGCCCTTGAGCGAGAGCACCTCACAGATGCGGGCCACCATGTACGGCTGCGAGATCGTCTGGCCGGCGCCGATCGGGAGCGCCGCGTCGTCGTAGGCGCGGCTCCGCTCCTCGGGCGGGACGAACAACTCGCGCGGCACTCGCCCCATCGCCTCGAGCACGCGCTCGTCGACGATGTCGCGGGCGCGCAGCTGCCGCTCCACCATCAGGCGCCGCTCCTGGTCAAAGTCAGACATGCGCCGGAACGGGCGCCGCGACTCCGAAGTGGGTGAGCACGAGCGGCGTCAGCTCGGTGATGCTCGCGGCCTCCCCCTCGACACCGACGAGCAGGATCGGAACCTCGGAGTCTCCGCTGACGAGCGAGCCGTGGCTGCCCCCGCCTGCGTGGTGCCGTCCCCCGAGGTCGGCGAACTCGAAGCCCGGAGCGGCTGAGACGAGCAGATCGCCCGCATTCGGATTTCGCAGCGCGGCCCAGATCCGCGCGCTCGCATCCGGATAGTCGAGCGGAGTCGAGTCCGTAACGCGTACCTCCTCACCCTCGCGCCGAAGCACGGCCGAGTCCCCTTCGCGGAAGGCAACGGCGTCGACCGAAGGCTCGGAGTCGAGGAGCGCGGCGAGCTCGCGCGAGTCGAGCCGGCAGCCGTCGAGCCGGTAGACCATCCCGGCGCGATTGGACGCAGTCACGATGATCCCCTCGACTTTCGAGAGCGGTTCCTGCAGGCGAGCCGCGCGATCGACACGGGTCTGCCCGTGGTCCGAGCAGAGCACGACGGCGTAGCGCTCGAGAAAATCGTCCGCCCCTCCGGCCGCCTCGACGAGCGCCGCGAGGGCGCGCTCGGCGCGTGCGATTCCCTCATGGGCGGCGTCGGGGCCGACGGCGTGGGAGAGGAAGTCGTAGTCGGAGAGGTAGTAGGCGAGGAAATCGAAACCATCGCGGGTCACGAGCCAGCGGCCGACCGCGGCGGCATAGTCGTCCACGGTCCCGCGGGTGCGGCTCCTGACCGCGAGCGGGGCGCCGGTCGCATCGGACTCGAACAGGTTGTAGAAGAAGAATCGCTTCGGGCCGTACGCGATCCGCGTGACGCCGGGAATCGTGGTCCGGTGCCTCGTCCGGCCCCGGTGGCAGGGGATGTTGACCGCCGCCGGCGTGAGCCCCGCGTCCTCGAGCGACTCGAAGACGGTCAGCGCCTCCGGCGCAAGGTGCTTCCCGTTCATGTTGAAGATCGCGTCGCGGATCGAGCGGCTCATGCCGGCCCGCCGGATCGCCCCGAACGAGGAGCCGTACTCGACCAGGCGCCGCTCATCGCGGTGGTACCAGACGAGATGCGGGATGTGGTGGACGTCGGGATAGGAGCCGGTCACGATCGAGGAGACGCAGACCGGGGTCAGCGACGGAAAGACCGAGGCTGCGCGGCCGTAGCGGCCGTTCTCGGCCAGTAAGGCGAACGTCGGCGCGCTCTCCGCAGCCGCTTCGAACATCGACGGAGTCAGACCGTCGATGAGCACCAGGATCAGCTTCTTGCTACTTGGCAAGGCTGCGCAGGCCCGCGTAGCGCTTGGGGGCGCGCATGCGCAGGCGGGCCCCGATCAACGGCAGGACCGTAGCCTCGAGGTAGCCGACGGCGGGGATCAGCGCCAGCGCCCCGACGAGCAGCGCGCCGAAGCCGACCCACACGGCGGTGCCTCCACGGGTACCGCCTCGCCGGAGGGTTCCCTGAACGAGCTGGGCAGCCCCGGCCGCGCCGAGCAGCCCACCGATCGCCCCGCCGATCGCCTCGTCCCACTCCCCGATGGCCAGGCCCGCGAGCAGCCCGGCTCCCGCGCCGAGAGCGACGGCGGCCACGACTCCCGCCCGCGTGGCCCCGAGCGCGCCGGCGAAGAAGACGCCGAGAGCGGCGCCGAGGCCGGCGAGCATGCCGATCCAGTACCAGTCCCCCATCGGGGACTCAGTCTAGGAGACGCCCGACTCCAGGCGACCGATCACGGCGAGGCCGAACTCGGCGGCACGGGCCCCGTCTACGACCCGGTGGTCGAAGGTGATCGACACGTACCCGATGTCGCGGGCGACGACTTGGTCATCGCGGACGACCGGGCGAGGAGCGATCCGGCCGATGCTGAGGATCGCGACCTCGGGATGGTTGACGATCGGCGTCTGGAACAGGCCGCCGAGCTTTCCCGCGCTCGTGATGGTGAACGTCGAGCCACGGAGCTCTTCGGGAGCGAGGCTGCCGGCCCGGGCCGATTCGGCGAGCCGCGTCACCTCCTCTGCGAGCTCATCCAGGGAGGCGGTGTCGCAGGAGCGGACGACCGGGACGACGAGGCCTTGCTCGGTCTGGACGGCGACGCCGAGGTCGTAGCGGTCGAGGTAGACGATCTCGCCGCCTCCGAGGCGGGCGTTCAGCTCCGGGAACTCCTTCAACGACAGCGCGACCGCCTTGAGCGTGAGCGCCACGAGCCGCTTGAGATCGACGTCTGTGAAGTCGCATTCCTCCACCCAGGTGACGGGAGGGACCTCGCGGTGCGCTCGCGTCAAGTGCTCTGCGATCAGCCGGCGGACGCCGCGGAGCGGTTCCCTCCGACCCTCCGGCGTGGGTCGTTCTCCACCGGTGACAGCGCGAACGTCATCCTCGGTGATGCGTCCCTGCGGCCCGGTCCCGGTGACCTCGACGAGGTCGACGCCGAGCTCCTGCGCCACGCGGCGGACAAGCGGAGTGGCACGAACCTTGTCGGACGCGGGACGCTCGACAGCCTGCTTCTGCGGCGCCTGGGCGCGCGGCTGCTCGACATCGGCCGGTTGCGCGCCGTCTTCTCCGATCACCACGAGCACCGTTCCGACTGGGACGACGTCACCCTCGGCGACGAGGATCCGCGCGACCTTCCCGGCCGCAGGGGACGGGATCTCGACCGTCGTCTTGTCGGTCTGGATCTCGACGAGCGGCTCATCCTCGGCGATCTCCTGGCCTTCGGAGACGAGCCATCTCGCGACCTCGCCCTCCGTCAGCCCCTCGCCGAGGTCGGGCAGCTTGAACTCGTAGGCCATCAGGCCGGATTCTGTCCGAACTCGATCGCGTCGTCGCGCAGCACCGCGTGGACGCCGAGAGTTCCGTTCACCACCTGCGTCACCCGCAGGTCGACGGCGACGCTCGCGAGCGCGAGCGCGTCGTCGCGCGCCAGCTCGTGCTCGCGCTCCATCAAGTCGAGCATCCCGTCGACGGCGATCCGAGCCGCGCGGCCGAGGTGCTCGTCGAAGCCGAACGTCAACCAGGAATCAGCCGTCCGCGCGATCGGCCATTCGATCGGAAGATCGCCCCGCAGGTCGAGGGTGAGCTGCGCGCGCGCAGGACATTCGATCGCGGTCCCGGAGACCTCGCCGTCGCCCTGGGCGGCGTGCGGGTCTCCGGCCGAGAACAGAGCTCCGTCGACGGGGATCGGCAGGAACAGCGTGGTTCCGGCGACGAGCTCCTTGCAGTCGATGTTGCCGCCGCAGCGCCTCGGCGGGGCAGTCGGGTGGACGCCCGGCTCGGCCGGCGGCATCCCGAGCACGCCGAGAAAGGGACGAAGCTCGACCGCGAACCCGTTCGCCCGGCCGATGCCGTCCGCGAGCTCCCAGCGGAGGAAGTGCGGTTCCTCGGTGAGCGTCACGCCCCACGATCCAGGCTCGACCTCGTCGATCCGAACAGCAAGCGTCTGGCCGGAGCGGGCGCCGCGCACCTCGATCGGCCCGGCGAGGGCGTGACCGGCGCCTTCGGGAGGGTCCCAGGAGACGGGCTCGTCGGCCCCGACGCGCCAGCCTGCGTTCGGCACCTCGATCCGCACCGAATCGCCCGGATCGACGCTCAGCACCGCATCGAAGTCGCGGCAGAAGTGCCCGTGCAGGTTGTGCTGCTCGAGCGCCAGCTCGTGAGTGGTCAAAACTCGAGCAGCCGGCGCGCTGCGTCCACGACCCGCTCGACGGACGGCATGTACGCATCCTCGATCTGCCAGTACGGATACGGCACGTCGTATCCCGTTACCCGCAGCACAGGCCCGTGGAGATCGAGCATCGCCTTCTCCGCCAGGATGGCCGCCAGCTCGGCTCCGTAGCCGGCGGTGCGCGGCGCCTCTTGCACGATCACCACCCGCCCGGTCTTGGCGGCGGAGGCGAGCAGCGCCTCCTCGTCGAGCGGCTTCAGCGTCCGGATGTCGAGCACCTCAACGCTCGCATCCAGAGCATCCGCAGCTGCTTCCGCCACGGGCACCATCGACCCGTACGCGACGATCGACAGGTCCGATCCCTCCCGCGCCAGACGCGCTTTCCCGAGCGGGACGACGTGCTCCCCGTCCGGCACCTCCCCGCGGAGCGTCCGGTAGTGGAGCTTGGGCTCGAGCACGACCACCGGGTCGGGGTCGCGGATCGCCGCCGCCAAGAGCCCTTTTGCATCGGCGGGAGTCGACGGGATCGCAACCTTCACCCCCGGGGTGTGGACGTAGTAGGCCTCCGGCGAGTCGTCGTGCAGCTCCGGCGCACGGACGCCGCCTCCGTACGGCATCCGCACCGTCAGCGGGAACTCCATCTTCCCGCCGGTGCGCCAGCGGTAGCGCCCGACGTGGGTGATCAGCTGGTCGAGGCAGGGGTACGAGAACGCGTCGTACTGCATCTCGCAGACGGGCCGCCAGCCGGCCATGCACAGCCCGACGGCCGAGCCGAGGATCCCCGCCTCGGCCAGCGGCGTGTCGACGCAGCGATCGGGCCCGAACCGGTCGCGGAGGCCCGCGGTCGCGCGGAAGACGCCGCCCGCTCGGCCGACGTCCTCGCCCATCACCATCACCGAGCCGTCCCGCTCCAGCTCGACGTGGAAGCAGTCGTTGATTGCTTCCACCAGCGTCAGCTCAGCCACTCTCGCCTCCCTGACCGGCGGTGGCTACCGCCAGGCGAAGCCTGGCTCCGCCCCCGCCTCGCCCCGCTGGACTGCGCGATGCTCTCCGGGCCCGTGCTTCTCGCACTGTGCCCTCCGGCCTCGCTTGCCAGCGGGACGTCAGGAAGCCGAGAGAACACCTTCTCCGGTGCCTACCCACCGTCCGCTCCCAGGATCCGGCGCAGCTCCGCGAGGTCGGCGTCCAGGGACTCCGGCGCCTCTACGTATGCGTTTTTAAACACGAGATCCAAGGCGGGCGGGGGCTCCGCCTCGGCCTCGGCGATCGCCTGCCGCATCACGTCGGCGGCCTCGGCGCGGATCGACTCGGTCATCTCGTCGGTGAGCAGGCCGGCGCGGCGGAGGTAGCCCTCGTAGCGCCCGAGGCACTCGCGGCGCTTCTCCTCCTCCACGCGCTCGAGGTCGATGTACGCGCGCGGATCGTCGGCGGTCGCATGAGGCGCCGTCCGGTACGAGACCGCCTCGATGAACGACGGCCCCTCGCCCGCGCGCCCACGCGCAACGGCGTCCCGCGTCGCCTCGAAGACGGCGAGCACGTCGCAGCCGTCGACGCGCACGCCGGGCGTGCCGTAGCCGACCGCCTTGTCCGCGAGCGTCTCGGCCGCGGTCTGCGCCTCGAGCGGCGTCGAGATCGCCCACTGGTTGTTGTTGCAGAAGAGGATCGCGGGCGCCTTCATCACGGCGGCGAAATTCGCCCCTTCGTGGAAGGAGCCCTCGGACGTCGCGCCGTCCCCGAAGTACACGATTGCGCACGCGCTCTCGCCCTTCAGCTTCTTCCCCCAGGCGAGTCCGGCCGCGTGCGGGACGTGGGTCCCGATCGGCACGCAGATCGACGCGACGTTGTAGTCGGCCGGGTTCCACCAGCCCGCCGGATGGCCGCGCCACCAGGATAGGACGGTCGAAGCTGGCATCCCGCGCAAGAGCCCGATCGCGGACTCGCGGTAGCTCGGGAAGATCCAGTCCTCGTCCTCGAGCGCGTAGACCGAGCCGACCTGCATCGCCTCGTGGTTCCAGAAGATCGCGTAGGTGCCGATCCGCCCCTGGCTGTGGTAGACGACCGAGCGCTCGTCGTAGGTGCGCAGCAGAACCATCCCCCGGTAGAGCTCGATCAGGTCGTGGTCGGAGAGTCCTTCGACCTCGCCGTCGGGGACCGCCCCGCCGTCGCCGATGATCCGCCGGAGGTCGCGCTCGGCAGGGAGAACCTGCGCCATCCGCCTGAATCTACCTGAGCAGACCCGACGCTATTTTCCCCGCAATCCGTGATAGAAACGGCACGCGATGTCGCGTAGCAGGCTGGCCGCCTCGGTCCTGAGCCTCGTCCTCGGAGCAGGCCTCCTCGTTGTCTGCCTGAAATGAGGCGGTTCGCTCTCTCGCTCGGAATGCTCTTGCTCGGCGCGGCACTGCTCGGCGCGGCGGCCTCGGGGAGCTTCGGCGCCAAGAGCGGCGGCACCTTCCGCGTGAGCCTCCGCGCCGAGGACTTCGGCTACATCGACCCCGCGCTCGCACCCTCGGCGGGCAGCGACCCCGTTCTCGGCGTGGCCTGCGGGCGCCTTCTCGGCTTCCCGGACAAGCCTCCCCCCGCCGGCGAGCGGCTCGTTCCCGACCTCGCCACCGGCTTCCCGCGAATCTCCCGCAACGGGAGGACGTACGCCTTCACGGTCAGGAAGGACGCCCGCTTCAGCACCGGCGCCCGCGTGACCGCCGCAGCGTTCGCGCGCGAGATCAACCGCGTGCTCAACCGCTCGATGCAGTCGCCCGGAGCCGACGCCGTCGCGAGCATCGTGGGCGCAGCGGACATCATGGCCGGGAAGGCGGACGAGGCTTCTGGCATCCGCGCGCGAGGCAACACGCTGACGCTTCGTCTCACCGAGCCGGTGCCCGACCTACCGGCACGGCTGTCCACGACCTTCTTCTGCGCCGTGCCGCCCAGCCTCCCCGTCGATCCGGAGGGCGTCGGCGGCCCGCTGCCCAGCGCCGCCCCGTACTACGCCTCGAAGTACGTCCCGGGCCGGGGAGTCGAGCTGAAGCGCAATCGCTTCTATCGCGGCCGCCGGGCCCATCATGTGAGCGCCTTCGCCGTCGAACTCGGCGACGATCCCCCAACGATCCTCACCCGGATCGAGCGCGGCGAGGTCGACTGGGGATTCGTGCCGAACCCGATAATTGGCCCGCGGGCCGGCGAGCTGGCGGCGAAGTACGGGGTCAACAAGGCGCAGTTCTTCGTCAAGCCGGGTGCCAGCTTCTTGCGCCTCTTCGTCCTGAACAGCTCGCGGCCGCTGTTTCACAACAACCCTCAGCTGCGGCGAGCGATGAACTTCGCGATCGACCGCAAGGCGCTTCTCGCCGCGAAGGGCGGGAAGTTCACAGGGAGCGAGAGCGACCAGTACCTCATCCCCGGCGTGCCGGGCTTCCGGGACGCGCACATCTATCCGCTGAAGCGGCCGAATCTCAGGAGGGCGAGGGCGCTGGCGAAGGGCCATCTGCGAGACAGGAAGGCGGCCCTGTACGTCCTGGACAACCCCGTCGCGGTCGCGCAAGCGCAGATCGTCCTCGCCGACCTCGCGAAAATCGGCGTGCGCGTCTCGATCAAGATCCTTCCCCGGAGCGCGTACTTCCCAGCGGTCGCGAACCCTCGCGAGCCGGTCGACATTGCCTGGTACGGCTACACCGCGTCCGACAACCTCGACCCGTACAACATGATCAACGCGGTTCTCGACCCGCGGTCACCGTTCGGCGTCCCTGCCCACTTCGGCGTCCCCGCGTATCTCCGCCTGATGGCGAAGGCCGCTCGGCTCACCGGCGCCGCGCGCTACCGCGCGTATGGCAAGCTCGACGTCGAGCTTGCGCGAAAACAGGCTCCCCTGCTCCCCTACTCCTATGACAACCAACTCGTCCTGGTCTCGAAGCGGGTCGGCTGTATCGTCTTCAATCCCAATCTCGACCTCGGCGCGGTCTGCTTGAAATGAGGCGGGCGCTTACCTCGGGTGCTGCATTGCTCTTCGATCAGGCCGTGCTATAGGTGACAATGGCACGAAGTCGCTTGAGCGTCTCGCTCCTCATGATCATCGCGGGTGCGGGTCTCCTCGGCGCCGCCGCATCGGGCGATAGAAGTCGACCCGCCCTCCGCAACGGCGGCACTTTCCGGATCGCCCTCTCTTCGGATTACGGGCCGATCGATCCGGCGCTTTCCGGCGTGTTTCCGCTTGCAGTCGAGTCGGCGACCTGCGCGCTCCTGATGCGCCCGGCGGACAAGTCCGGCCCAGCAGGACTGCGCCTCGTGCCGGAGGTCGCGACCGGCTTCCCGAAGATCTCGCGCGACGGTAAGACCTACATGTTCACGCTCAGGAAGAGCTTCCGCTTCAATACGGGCGCCCGCCTGACCGCGGCCGGCTTCGCTCACGCGATCGACCGGATCCTCGACCCGAAGCTCCAGTCCGAACAAGCGTCGACCTTCCAGGACATCGTCGGAGCGCAGGACGTTCTGGACGGTCACGCGACGCACGCCTCAGGCGTGCAGCCACGCGGGTACAAGCTCGTCGTTCACCTCACGGCTCCGGCGCCCGACTTCACGTCCAGGCTGAGTGGAGCGACGTGCTCCGTACTGCCGACCTTGCCCGTTGACCCGGAGGGGATCGGCGCTCCCTTCCCGGCCGCCGGCCCCTACTACGTCGCCCAGTACGTCCCTGGACTCAAGATGGTGCTGAAGCGGAACCGCTTCTACCACGGACGGCGACCGCACCATGTCGATCAGTTCGTCGCCTCTTTCTTCTCCGGCTTCTCCGCTGACGGCCTGCGGATGGTCGAGAAGGGACAGGCCGACTGGGCCGAAACCCTTTCAACCGCGTTTTTCAACGTTCTCAGCCTGAACGAGCGGAAGAGCAAATCGCAGTTCTTCAACGTGGCGGGCCTTACGATGCGGTATGTCGTCATGAACACCTCCCGGGGGATCTTCAAGAACAACCCCAGGCTTCGCCGCGCGGTCAACTTCGCCATTGACCGCCCCGCGCTCGTTCAGCAGCGCGGCGGGGCCGTGTCCGGCCGCCCGGCGGACCACTACATGCCCTCGAGCATGCCCGGCTTCGAGAACGTGCGGATCTACCCGCTCACGCATCCGAATCTGCGGAAGGCGCGTGCGCTCGCGCGGGGACACCTGCGAAGCGGCAAGGCCGTCTTCTACGCCCCGAACGGCGGGCCGAACGTCCCCGTGGCGCAGATCGTAAAGCAGGACCTGAGCAAGATCGGAATCGACGTCGAGATCAAGCTGATTCCACCCAGCGCCTTCATCGACCTGCTGCAGAGGCCGGGCGAGCCGTATGACCTGACGCTGCTCGGGTGGGGGCCTAACTTCTACGACCCGGGAGCTTTTCTCAACCCGCAGTTCGAGGGGAGCCAGATCAAGGCGGGCAGCAACTTCGCCCGCTTCAGCTCTCCGAAGTACAACCGCTTGCTCGCGCAGGCGGCAAGGCTTTCCGGTCAGGCCCGCTACCGCGCTTACGGAAAGCTCGACGTCGAGTTGGCGCGCGACGCCGCGCCGCTGGCCGCCTTCATGAACGAGAACGCGCTCACGTTCGTCTCGAAGCGGACCGGCTGCGTCGTCGTCAACCCGTTTCTCGACCTGGCCGCCGTCTGCCTGAAAAGATGAGACCGGCGGTCGCGCTAGCGATGCTGGCAGTTAGTGGCGGACTGACGGTCGTCGCCGCGGGTCGCTGGATCGAGCGCCCGAGCGGTACGGAACGGCGGCACGTTCCGGATCACCGTTCTCGCAGACGACTTCGATTCGGTCGATCCGGCCATCGCCTATACCCCAGGATCCGCTGGACTGCTGGAGGCGACCTGCGCGAAGCTCTTGAACAATCCGGACAAACGACCGCCGGAGGGCTTCCGCGCTGTCCCGGAGGTCGCAACGCGTTACCCGCACGTCTCCCGAGACGGCAAGACGTTCACGTTCGTCATCCGGGCCGGGTTTCGCTTCAACAACGGCACGCCGGTGAGCGCGAGCGCGTTCGCGCACGATCAACCGCGTGCTCAGCCCGGCCATGCATTCACCTGGAGTGCAGTACGTGAGGGAGATCGTCGGCGCGAAGGACGTTCTCGCCGGGAAGGCGAAGTCGGCGAAAGGAGTCGTCGCGCGCGGCAACAAGCTCGTCCTGCGATTCACTCGAGCGCTGCCGGACTTCCCGGTCCGCACCACGATGTCGTTCTTCTGTGCGGTCCCGCCGACGCTCCCAGCCGAACCGGAGGGAGTCGGTGCCTATCCCGGCGCCGGGCCCTAGCTCGCCCGGAAGTACGGCGTGAACAGATCGCAGTTCTGGGTTCAATCCGGACTCGGGCTGAACGCCTTCGCCCTCAACACCTCGCGCCCCGTGTTTCGAAACAACTCGAGGCTCCGGCGGGCAATCAACTTCGCTGTCGACCGAGCCGCCCTCCGCCAGGTCTCGCTCGCGCAGAGCCTGAAGCAGAGTGTCGAGAGAATCGGGCTGACCATCGACATCGAGCCGATCCCGCTCGGGGCCTACTTCGACAGGATCGGGACCCGCAGCGAGGCTTTCGACATCGCCTGGTTCCCCTGGCTCCCCGACTACATCGATCCGTATGCCTACATCAACGCGCTTCTCGACGGCATGCTGATCAAGGCACACGGCAATTTCAGCTACGCCTACTTCAACTCGAGTCGGTACAACAGCCTCATGGCTCGTGCGGCCGGCTTGCGCGGCGGCGCCCGTTGCCACGCATATGGAAAGCTCGACCTCCAGATCGCTCGCGATGCCGCGCCGTGGGTGGCGTATATGTTCTCGAAGGCTCCGACGCTCGTCTCCAAAAGGGTCGGGTGCATCGTGCTGCGACCGTACCTCGTCCTCGCGGCCGCCTGCCTGAAGCGCTGAGCTCGGAGACGGGCGACTGTGCGGCGCCGAGCGGCCCGTATCATTTGCCTCGTAGGCGATGCGGGTCAACCGCGCGAGACTCTCTCTGGCCGCCGCCCTGCTGGGGGTCGGCGTCGGTTTGCCCGCGGCTGGACTCGAGGCCGGGGCCGCCGATACCAAGGTCCGTGAGGGCGGCACCTTCCGCATGAGTTTGGCGTTCATCGACTCGGTCGACCCGGCTCTTGCGTACACACCGGTCTCGTGGCAGCTCCTCCAGGCCACGTGTGCGAAGCTGATGAACTACCCGGACCGGCCGCCCCCTGCGGGTCTGCAAGCTGTCCCCGAGGCCGCCGCGGGCTATCGAGTGTCGAAGAACAGGAAGGTGTACACCTTCACGCTCAGGTCCGGCTACCGCTTCAGCACCGGCGCGAGGTTGACCGGGGCGAGCTTCTCGCGGGCGATTGCACGGCTGCTCGACCCCGCCTTCCAGTCCCCCGGGGAGGCGGCGCCCGGTGTCCAGTACGCGCGCGACATCGTCGGCGCCGACGCGGTGCTCGCCGGCAAGGCCTCGACTGTCTCCGGTGTGGTGGAGCACGGGAGCAAGCTCGGCATCCACCTCAAGCATCCCGTGCCCGACTTCCCCGCCCGGCTGGCGATGCCGTTCTTCTGTGCAGTTCCACCGAACCTGCCGGCGGATCCCGAGGGCGCGGGAGCTTACCCGGGTGCCGGCCCCTACTACATCGCCGAGTATGTCGCCGGGCGTCGGATCGTACTGAGACGGAACCGTTTCTACCGCGGCAAACGGCCGGTCCACGTCGACGGCTTCCTCGGTGATCTCACGGCTTCTCCACCCAGAGTCGTCGATGACATCGAGCGTAACGCGGCGGACTGGGGCTTCGTGCTTCGCACTGTCTTCGCCGAGCGAGGTCCCGAGCTCACCCGCAGGTACGGCGGCAAGCGCCTCTTCCTGCGCCCCTCCGGGGCACTCTGGTATTTCGCCCTCAACGCCAGGCAGCCGCTCTTCCGCAACAACGCCCGGCTGCGGCGCGCCGTGAATTTCGCGATCGACCGCGCCTCGCTCGCCCACGCGCAGGGCTTCCGCGCGGCCCGCCCGACCGATCAGTACCTGCCGCCCGGAATGCCGGGCTTCAAGGATGCGCACATCTATCCGCTGGACGGGAACGTGCAGAAGGCGACGGCTCTCGCACGCGGCAGGCGCCGGGGCGCTAAGCCCGTGCTCTACACGAGCAGCGACAGCCTCCGCTTCGCACAGGCTCAGATCGTGAAGCAGAACCTCGCCAGGATCGGCCTCGACGTCGAGATCAGAGTGTTCCCCATCGGCGCGCTCCTCGAGAAGCTGGCGACCCCAGGAGAGCCGTTCGACATCGCGTTCACACTCGGGTGGGCCGCCGACTACAGCGACCCGTATGCGTACTTGAACGTCCTCTTCGACGGACGGCAGCTCGGGCGGCCGGGAAACCTCAACTACTCCTACTTCAACTCAGCGCTCTACAACCGCCTCCTCTACCGTGCGTCCCGGCTGCGCGGGGCAGCCCGGTACCGGACGTACGGCCGGCTGGACGTGCAGCTCGCACGCGACGCCGCCCCGATCCTCCCCTACTCTGTGGGGAACGAAGTGACGTTCGTCTCCGCGCGGGTCGACCGGCGTTGCATCGTCCTGCGGCCCGATCTCGACCTCGCCGCCGTTTGTTTGAAATAGCTAGGCGACTGGACGGTCACCCGAAGGTCTCGCTCGGCAGGAAGAGCCTGCGCCACCGTAGGCGGAATCAACCCGAGGTCGCCTCTACCAAGCACCTTCCGCGTCGCCTTCATGGGGAGCATCGGCAACATCGACCCGGCGGTACCCGATTTCCGCGCAGGGTTCCTCCTCGAAGCAACCTGCGCCAGGCTGATGACCTACCCGGACAAGCCGCCGCCGGAAGGCTTCCGGCTCGTGCCCGAGGTGGCGTCGGGATACCCCCGAGTGTCGACGGACGGCAAGACGTACACGTTCACGCTCCGCGGCGGGTTTCGCTTCAGCAACGGTGATCGGGTTCGGGCGAACGCCTTCGCACGCGCGATCATGCGCTCGCTCGAGGTGAAAGGCTACGGCGCTCAGTTGGTCCAGGAGATCGTCGGCGCGGATCGAGTTCAGGACGGGACAGCGCGGACGGTCACGGGGATCGCTGCCCGAGGAAACCAACTCGTGATCAGGCTGACTCGTCCGGCACCGGACTTCCCCGCCCGGATGACGGCGCCGTACTTCTGCGCCGTACCACCCGCGCTGCCGGCGGACCCGGAAGGAGTCACGACGTTCCCCGCGGCCGGCCCCTACTACGTCGCGGAAAACGTGCGCGGACGCCGCATCGTGCTCAGGCGCAACCGCTTCTACCGTGGATCGCGGCCGCACCACGTGGCGAGCTTCGTCGCCGAGGCTCGGGGTGGCTCGTTCGACGACGTGCTCGACGGCATCGAGCAGGGGGCGGCCGACTGGGGCTGGGCACCTTCAGTTTTCTACCTCCGCCCAGAACGGCGGCTGGTCGCGAAGTACGGAGTGAACAGGTCGCAGTTCTTCCTCAAGCCGGGGCTCACCTTCCGGCACTACCACCTCAACACCTCGCGCCCGCTGTTTCGGAACAACCCCAGGCTCAGGCGGGCTGTCAATTTCGCCGTCGACCGGTCCGCGGTCCAGCGCGCGCTGGAGGGGCGCTTGGGCGGCAGGCTCACCGACCAGTACCTGCCGCCCGGGCTCCCTGGATTCCGGGACGCCAAGATTTACCCGCTCGAGCGTCCCAACGTACGGAGGGCCCGAGCGCTTGCACGCGGACACCGGCGGAGCGGTGAGGCAGTCCTCTACGCGTTCGACCGTCCCAACTTCATCGCAGCTGCGCAGGTGATCAAGAAGAACCTCGCGACGATCGGACTCGTCGTCGAGATCAAGTCGTTTCCGATCTCTGTGCTGTTCCAGAAGGTGTTGACGCCGGGCGAGCCCTGGGACATCGCCTGGGCCGACTGGGCGCCCGACTACCTCGATCCTTTCAGCTACCTCAACTCCCTCCTCGACGGACAGTTCGTCAGCGCGAACAACTGGTCGCACTTCAACTCGGAGCGGTATAACCGCCGGCTGAGGTGGACGGCCCGCCTGCAGGGAGCAGCCCGCTACCGCGAGTACGGGAAGCTCGACGTCGAGCTCGCCCGCGAGGCAGCGCCGATGGTAGCGATCAGCTTCCTGAATGAGCCGACGCTCGTCTCGAAGCACGTCGACCGGCGCTGCATCGTTCTGCGCCCGACGCTCGACCTGACCGCCGTCTGCCTGAAGTAATCCGGCCCTCCCAGGTAGCCCCGAACGAGGCTAAGGCGCCTGCACGGTCACCCAGACGCGTCCGCCGCTGACGGCGAGCCCGGCAGGGAGGTTCCCGGTGTGGATGGTCTTGTCCACGGCGTTCGTTTCGGGATCGATTCGAGAGACCGTACCGTCGCCGCTGTTGGCAACCCAAACGGCACCGGGCGTGACGACGACCGCGGAAGGCCGCTTGCCGACCTGAATGTCCCGGCGCGAGATCGAGGAAGGGTCGATCCGTGAGACGGTGCCGTCACCGGCGTTCGTAACCCAGATCGATCCCTCCCCGTAGGCGATCGCGCTCGGCTGGCGGCCGACCGTCGGTGTCGCGACCGGGCCGCTTTCGAAGGTTGCAGGGTTGAAGCGATACACGGTCGCCTCTCCACCATTCGCGACCCAGACGGATCTTTCCGCATACACGATCCCGGTCGGCCCGCTGCCGGCGAATCCCCGACCGGAAACGCGCCCGCTCGAAGGATTGATGCGAACGAGGGTCGAGTTGCCGAAGACGGCCCAGACCGAACCACCGCCCACCGCGACGGAACTGGATTCCGAGCGCTGAGCAGCGGGGACCGTGTCGGTGACGCGGTTGTACTGCGGATCCACGCGCGAGACCGAGCCGAGCAGACCGTGGGCCACCCAGACTGCTCCCGGGGCGACTGCGATGCCGGTCGGAGTTCGGTTCTCGAGCGAGATCGTTCCTACCTGAGCCCGGGTCCTCGGATCGACCCGGGTCAGCGTCCGGTCATCGAGATTGCCGATCCAGACGGCACTTGCACCGGCCGCGACCGGGCCCGGCCTGATTCCGGTCGGAACCTCCGCGAGGATCGCGCTGGACTTCGCGTCGATCACGCCGGCGTTGTTCACGTCCACGCTCCCTAGCCCGCCGACGCCGCTCGAACGTGTGAGGAGGAAAGCGGCGAGTCCGACGACTACGGCCAGCGCAGCGGCGGCAAGCACAAGCATTCTGGGCCGCCGGTAGAGAGGGACGGGCTCCGCCTCGGGCGGAGCGGCCTCCTTGCGAAGCGGTGGGAACCGCTCCGTGAGACCCGGCGCGGCGACCTGGTAGAGGTGGACGGGGCGGTCGAGGTCCTTGAGCCGCTGATCGCCCAGGTCGCGAAGCTGGACGTCGAGATCTTCCTCTTCGTCCTCGAGCAGGGTCTGCGTCGCCTGCGAGACGAGCACCTGGCCGCCGTGTCCGGCGGCGCAGATCCGCGCCGCGCGGTGCACGGCGAGTCCCGTGTAGCGACCGTTCACCGGCGCCGCTTGGCCAGTGTGGATCCCGATCCGGACCCTGACCGCGGTCTCGTCCGGCCAGGGATAGCCGGAAAGGGCGCGCTGCGCCTCGAGCGCGGCGAGGACGGCGTCGCGCGCACTCGCGAACGCGATGAAGAACGCGTCCCCCTGAGTGTCGATCTCGTGGCCGCGGTTCTTCTCGAACGCCTCGCGCAGCAGGCGCTGGTGCTCGGCGAGCACCTCCTCGTAGCGGCCGCGCAGCTGCTTGACCAGCTGAGTCGAGCCCTCGAGGTCGGTGAAGAGGAAGGTGACCGCGCCGCTCGGAAGCTCAGCCATTGCTGCGAGCGTACTTGGGCAGCGGGCCGAGGTGGAGCTCGTCGCCGACCCACTGGACCGTGTCCGTGAAGGTCTGCAGGTTCATCTGGTGACCGGTCGGATACCACTTGACCTTCGCGCCCGACCCCGCGGCCTCGATCACGTCCTCCTGCTCGTTCGCGGGCAGGAGCTGGTCGAAGCGCGCCATCTGGAGGAACAGGTGCGCCTTCGCGACCCGGAGGTAACGCTTGGGATCGACGGGAGAGAGGATGCGCGCGGCCTTGGTGGCAGTCTCCCCCTTGAACGGCGGGATGAAATGCGCGTGGCTCGGCGGGGCGATCAACGCGATCGCGACCGGGCGCCGATCGACCCCGGAGACGACGGACGACAGCGAAGCTCCCAGGCTGTATCCGACCAGGCCGAGCCGGTCGGGATCCACGTCCGAGCGGCTCTCGAGCAGGTCGAAGGCGCGGCGGATGGTGACGACGTTCTCCTCGAACTGGTCGCGGTAGGCCCGGGCGCCCGGCAGGCCGTCCGGCAGCTCCGGCACTCCGTGGATGAACGGCGTGAGGATGGCGAGCGTCACCGCGCCGCGCGCGGCTACCTGGACGGCCTGGAAGAGCATGTCCGCCCGCCCGGAGCCCGAGCCGGGCACGAACACCGCTCCCGCGAACGGGCCCTTGCCGGGCGGCACGCAGAGGTACGCTTCGGCCCCGCCGCCCTTCGAGTCGCTGAAGCTCACGTCGCGGATCCGCACCGGAAAGTTGTGATTGGCACGCCCGTGGTCGACCTCGTTCAGGGGAGCCTTCGCGTCGTAGACATACAGATGGGCGAGCGACGTGGGCAGGCCGGACGAGCCTCCGCCGCAGGCGCCCAGCAGCAGCGCCAGGCAGCCGAGGCCGATCGGCGCCCACGTCCTCATCTACTCCTCCTGCTCCTGGGCCCGGGCCATCCGGGCGAGCAGAAGCAGAGCGCCCACCGCCGCGGCGACGCCGAAGGCCTCGAGCAGGAGCCCGCCGTGGAAGACCACCTCGGACGCGCTCAGGACGAGCCCGCCGACCCCTCCGGCCGCGAGGCAGGTCGCAGCGATCAGCGTGATCCGGCGGGCGAGCAGGCCGGCCTCGGCGCCCGAGATCCTGGGCTCGAGCGCCCAGTAGGCGAGCTCGCCGGCGAGGAGCAGGCCGACCCCGTAGAACGGTGCGTAGGCGTCGATCGACTCGCCGCGGATGACGAGGAACGCCGCATACTCCGCCCCGCACAACACGAGCGCCCAGGGAATGAGCCCGGCCCATCCTCCGACGAGGCCGAGCAACAGCACGAGCACGGCCGCCGCCCCGAGAACGGCGACGAGGACCGCGAGCCGGTCGACGCGCGGCACCACGGAGACCGCGAGCACGCAGAGAACGAGCAGCGCTGCGGAGGATCTGGCTACACGCGCGCGCGACGGGAGTAACGCCTGAATGCCCTCACCTCCTCAACCGCTGCCACGAACGGAGTCTCGTCGTCCCAGACCGCGACCGGGACACCCGCACGTTCGTATCGCGAGCGCAACGACTCCCGCTGGAGCTCCCAGAGCCGGAAGGCGAGTCGCTCTCCGGGCTCCTTCCCGGCCGTCGCGAACGGAACAGGCGAGACCTCCACGATCGCCAGGTCGAATCCGCGCGCGCGCAGATCGAGCAACGCCGCAGCTGCGCGCTCGTCCAGGAGGGGCGTGAGCGCGATCACGAGCGCCTTCGGGGGCAGCGTGCGGGGGGGAATCACGTCGATGTCCTTCCACGCGTAGTTGAGGATGATCTCGGTGTCGAGCAGGGAGTCCACGATCCGGTACAGCTGGACGAGCCCGGTCGCCGGCAGCAGCCAGTTGAGGACGCCGCCGAAGCTGACGAGGCCAACCCGGTCCTTGTGCTTGAGGTAGTGCTCGATCAGCGCCGCTGCCCCCCGCACGGTCCGGTCGAGCGTTCCCTCGTCCTCCCGCCGTGCCTCGGTGAACGAGTCCAGGAAGAGGATCACGTCGGCGTTCCGCTCGGCATGGAGCTCGTTCACCCACAGCTCCCCGCGTCGCGCGCTCGCCCGCCAGTTGATCCGGCGGACACGGTCGCCCGGTACGAACTGCCGCAGGTCGGCGAACTCGATCCCCTCGCCCTTCTCGCGCGCGACGAGATTCCCGGTGAAAACCTGGGTCTCGAGCGGGCGGAGGAGGCCCAGCATCGGCTCGGGCCGCGGATACACCTTGATCCCCCGCCCCAGCTCGACCCGCCGCTCGTATCGCAGGAGCCGGAAGCGGTCGTGAGCCCGAAGCCGGAGATCGCCGACCGAGTACGCACCCCAGCGCGCGAGCTGAAGCATGTAGTCGAGCTCGCGCCGGTCCTTCGCGACGAGCCGGATCGAGGCCGGGTTGCCGCCCTCTGCGATCGTGACGCCGTCGGGAAGCGACAGGAGCAGGTCGAGCTGCTCGACCGGCCTCCGGGTCTCGAGGACGAGCCTCAGCTCGAGCGCCTCGCCCTCGATCGCCCGGTCGCGCTCGAGCTCGACAGAGACCTCGACCTCGGGCGTCTCCGCCATCGCCAGGCCGACGCCCAGAAGCAGTGCGAACGGAGCGGCCAGCGCGACGAGCTCGGGCAGCCCGAGGACGAGAGCGGCTAGCAGGCCGAGAGCCGCGAGCCCCGCGTACGACCCGAGCTTCGGGGTGGCGGCCCGGCGGAATCCGTGGGGGACTTCGGGATCGAAGATCGAGCTAGGCGCCGGCGCGTCCCCGCGCCACTTGATCAGCTTCAGACTGTCGAAGCGGAAGGACATTCATGACCCGCGAACGTCTTCGGCGGGCGGCGTCGGAACCGTCTCCATCGCCTGACGCACGACTTCGTCCGAGCTCACCCGCTGCACCCACAGCTCGGGCCGCAGCATCACCCGGTGGGTGAGCGCCGGGACCGCGACCGCCTTGACGTCGTCGGGGGTGACGAAGTCGCGCCCTTCGACCGCCGCCTTGCAGCGCGAGAGCTTGAGCAGCGCCAACGATCCGCGCGGGCTCGCCCCGACCTGGACGCGCGGGCTCTCGCGGGTGGCGACGACGATGTCGACCATGTAGTAGCCGAGGCTCTCGGCGACGTACACGGACTCGACGGCGCGCTGCATCTGCAAAAGCGTCTCGCGGTCGATCACCCGGTCGAGCTCGATCTCGTCCTGCTTCCGCTCGACCCGCCGCTCGAGCACCTCCCACTCCTGCTCCCGCGCGGGGTAGCCGATCGAGGCCCGCAGGATGAAGCGGTCGAGCTGAGCCTCAGGCAGCGGATACGTGCCCTCGTACTCGATCGGGTTCTGGGTTGCGATCACCAGGAACGGCCGCTCGAGTGCGTTGGAGGTCCCCTCGATCGTCACCTGCCGCTCCTGCATCGCCTCGAGCAGCGCAGCCTGCGTCTTCGGCGGGGCGCGGTTGATCTCGTCTCCGAGCAGCAGGTTCGTGAAGATCGGGCCGGGACGGAACTCGAAGTCGCCGCTGCGCTGATTGAAGATCGACGAACCCGTCACGTCGGAGGGCATCAGGTCGGGCGTGAACTGGATGCGGTTGAAGCGGAGGTCGAACGTCTGCGCGAACGAGCGCGCGATCATCGTCTTGGCGAGCCCGGGATAGTCCTCCAGCAACACGTGGCCGTCGGCCAGAAATGCGATCAGGACGAGCTCGAGCGCGTCGCGCTTGCCGATGACGGCCCGTTCGATCTCGTCGAGGACACGTCCCGAGAGCGTTGCTACCTGTTCCAGTTCCGCGATCAATTAGCCAGCACCTGCGATGGGATCCCCTTCGCTGAGAGGCTCTGTTGGGTTGGACGGCCTGACATCAGATGTTTTCCAACGAATCGACGGCCCGCTCGAGCCGCTCGAGCTCGAGCCCACGCCCCCGGCGCCGGTCGCTCTCATCCTGGTCGAAATGGATCAAGTCCCAGGCCTCCTCCCCGAGCGCTTCGCGCGCCCGGTCGGGATCGTCATCCATGAAGATCCCACGGTTGGTCGCCAGCCGGTGCTCTGCGATCTCGCGCAGAATCGGCCTGATCCGCTGGCGTGAGTCGAACTGCTTCGCGGTCGCGAGCACGACGTTCCTCTCCATCCGGGCCAGCTCGGGGAGCTGCTCCTCCTCGACCGGGCGGCCCTCGGCGAGGCGGTCGAACGACAAGGTATCGGCCCGGGCTACCCCCTTCGTCAGGCGCACGAGCGCGAGGAGCAGGATCGCTCCGAGAAAGAGGAAATAGGCGTCGGCGGCCACCGAGCGGTCTCCGGGCAGACTCAACAGGATGCCGATGAAGGCAACAGTCCCGAGCGTCAACAGCCCCGCGGACTGGAAGATCGTCTGCCGCATCAGACGTGCCCCGGAACGTCGCGCAGCAAGAGCGTGGGCGCGTCCGCCGACTTGTCGATCGCGCGCAGGTCGTCCCGCAGGGACAGAAGGGCTTCGATCGCCTGATCCTTCATCCCCGTGTCGACGTCGTGGAGACTGAACTTGGCACGCTGGAAGAGGTTCGTCAGCGACCTGACAGCGGGCTCTGTGACCTGGAGCTCGAGCAGGACGCGCGAGAGGTATTCGAGCGGCGCCTCGGACGGGCGGCGCGGGAGACCGTGCGCGGCAAGTGCACGCTCCATGCGGGCGTACGCCGCGATCACCGCCTTCCGCGGGTCGGTCTCGTTCATGAGATCGTCGAGCGCCTCGTCCAGCACCAGTCGCAGCTCCTGCTCGAGGCTGAACTGCTCGAATGCCTCGTTGCGCCGGTGGCGGGCGCGCAGAATCGCGGTCAGGGTCGCCCCGAGGATCAGCGCGACGATCCCCGCGGCGAGCTGCCACTCGAAGCTCGGCTGTGCCGCGGTTTGCGGTGTTTTGTCCTTGCTCTTCTTTCCCTTGCCGCTCGGCGTTGCGGCGGGCGGCACCTTCGGCTTGTGCAGCTTCACGGGCTTGTTGTGGAGGAAACGCATGCCGATGACCAGCAGCGTCGCGCTCAGCGTCAGCGCCACCAGTCCGACGATGACCCGTCGCGGGTTCCAGAAGGTGACCGCTCGTTCCCGCCGCTGGAGCGTGTGCAGGTAGACAAGCAGCCCGGCCATCCCGGCCATCGCCACCAGCCAGACCGTGAAGACGACGTTGAAGAGGGTCTGCGACGCACCTCGGTCGTGGGTCCCGCCCGCCGCCGGTGTAGCGTGTCCCCGGCTCGCGATTGCGACCACGCCGAGCAGCACGATCAGCCCGACCCCCACGAAGGCGAGGCGCGTGGTCGCAGACGTCGTCCTCACGGGCCAACTTTAGCTTTCAGACGACAACGGCTACCGCGCCCCGCTCGCACTCGAAGTGCGCTTCCGTGACGTCCCCGAGGTCCTCGCCGTCGACCTGGAGCGGCATCGGCGAGTCGCAGACGATGTCGATCCGGTCGAGGTCGTGCCCGTAGAGGAACTCCTCGTGAACGCGGCCCCGAACGGCTCTCGCCGCGATGGTGGCGAACGTGCGAGCGCGAACCGCGACCGGCGCGACGAAGTCGAGCCCGAGCTCGAACTGCGCGTCGGGTACGAAGCGAAGGCCGACTGCGCCGGCATAGGTGTACGGATCGCCGTTGGCCACGAGTGCGAACGCCGCCCTGCCGACACCTTCGATCTCGAGGGCCGGCTCGTACCGGCCGCGCCGGGCTGCCAGCTGGCGGAGGAACAGCCGGGCGACGGCGAGGTCGCCCGGCAGGCGGCCGTCGTGGGTCCGGCCCCGCTCGTCGATCCGGCGGATCAGCTCGGCATCCGCGCCCACACCGGCGCCGAACCCGAACCTGCGGCCGTTGACGCGCCCGAGCGAGATCGTGCGCGTCCGCTCCGCCGCCAGCGCCTCTCCGATCTGCCGGGCCGCGGCAACGGGCGCGCGGGGAAGGCCGAGCGACCGCGGGAGGACGTTGGTGCGCCCGCCGGGGATGAAGCCGACGGGGATCGGGCAATCCAGCCCGTTCAGGACCTCGTTGAAGACCCCGTCGCCCGAGAAGACGAGGATCGCATCGTTCTCATAACTCGCCGCCCGCGCCAGCTCGACGGCGTGACCACCCCTCGCCGTCGGAAGCGTCTCGACCCGGGCGAAGCGCCCGAGCTCCTGCTCGACCGCCTGGAGCCGCGACTCGGTCACGCCGGTGGAGAACGGGTTCACGATCAGGGCGACCTTCTTCACGACGACGATGCTATGCGCGGATGCCGAGGGCTCGTATCCTCTCGCCATGCGGCGCGGCGCTCTTCTCCTGGCTACGGTTGCGATCGCCGCCGGCTGCGGAGGGAGCGGCGGAGACAAAGTGGTTGCTCACGTCGGCGGCACTGCCATCTCCCGGACCGAGCTCGACCGGGCCGTGCAGCATTTCGCGAACGAGGCGGCTGCGGAGGGCCGCGCCTTTCCGGTGCCCGGATCGTCGTCGTACCGAGCCGCGCAGCGGCAGGTCCTGGGACTGCTCGTCTATCGGGCCGAGCTGGCCCAGGAGGGACGCAGGCTCGGCGTCCGCGTCACGGACGCCCAGGTCCAGCAGCGCCTCCAGACCTCGGCGAGCACTGATGAAGAGGACAGCTCGAGCTCGAGCGGATTCGCGGCGGACACCGTGCGGGCGCAGCTCTTCTACGAGGGCATCTACCGCAAGGTCACCGCGGGAGCGAAGCCGGCCCGACGAGAGGCAGTGATGCGCCGCTGGCTCGCCCGCATGAAGCGCGCCTACAAGAGCAAGGTGAGCTACGAGGCCGGCTTCGGACCGGCCTCGTAGCTCTCGCTCCCCTTCCTAACAGCCGGCGGTCGAGCTCGCGCTCCCCAGCGTGTAGTCGAAGCCTGGGGTCGCATCGACATCCGCATAGATGTCGTCGTCGGCATTGCGACCGAAGGACTCCGCGGTAACGCTGTAGAGCGTCTTCCCGTTCACGGGCCGCCCGAGGCCGGCGAGCGGGACGTCGACCTGGATCGTGTTGCCGCAGATCTTCCCCTGGGCGGGCTGGGAGGCCGGGTAATTGACGACCTTGCACGTCTGCGGCAACGTGTTCGTGCAGGTCGTCGTGCCGGCGAAGAACTGCGGCAGGACGCCGCCGGTGGCCTGGGCGCCCACGTAGAAGATCGGGTAGGACTCCTCGCCGAAGTCGCCGGTCGAGAGGGCGAGGAAGCGGGTCAGCCAAACGGCGCTCGTCTTCCCCGGCGGCGGCTGCAGCGACGCCAGGCTGGAGAGCGTCATCCGCACTCGCAGCGTGCTGGTGTTCGGCTGCGTGACGGCGAGGTTCGTGAAGTCGAGCTGCGACTGGTTCGAGCCCGGCCCGAGCGGAGAGTAGTGCGGCCACTGCGCGTCCCCGCCCGCGTCGGCAATCGGGTTCGCCGGTGTCGCGCGCTTCAGGTCCTTCCCGTGCAGCGTCTTCGGGCCGAGCTGCCTGATCTCGTACAGGTGGGCGCCGTGATGCTGGCTCGTCACGTCGTCGAAGACGATTCGCATCGCGTCCTGCTCGTCGAGCGAGAAGCCGAAGAAGTCGGCCATCGTGCGATCGCCGCCCGAGACCGTGCAGCCGATTCCCTGGTTGCAGATCTGCCCGTAGTACATCGGCTTCTCGGTGAACCGCTGCTGGGCGACGGTCGGGTTGCTCGTGTTCGCGCTCGTGATCACTCCGACGTAGCCCCACCACTTGACGGCGGTCGATCCCACCGGATCGTTGAGCCAGGACGGGAAATCGTCGGGCTGTCCGACCGCGTCGGTGCCGAGCCAGGCCAGTGCCAGCTTGCCCGCCGAGCCGCCCTGCGCCCAGAGGAACTCGTTGGTGATCGCCGGCTTCGAGTTGACGCGTGCGGGCACGCTCCAGGTCTGCCCCTGGTCGGTCGAGAACGAGTAGTAGACGTTCGAGTCCGTTTCGTCGATCCAGGCTGTGTAGACGCCGCCGGCGTCGTCGGTCGCAAGCGCCGGGAAGAGATGGCCGGGGCTTCCTCCGCCGGGCGACACCGGGACGGCCACGTTGTGATACTCGATCCCGGTCCGCTGTCCCGGTGCCACGTGACCGATCGTCACACGCACGTGGTCTCCCTCGGAGCAGGCGGAGTAGAGGTTCCTGTTGACGGGGTCGAAACGAGGCTGGCCGCAGGTCGCGTCGCTTGCGAGCGGCACGGGTGCGTTCGCCGACGAGTTCTGCCAGACGAGCCCGCCGATCGGGTCCGTCGGCCCCGTCGATCCCGGGCTCGAGTAGATGAACGTGCCCACGGCCGTCTCGTGGAAGGTGAGGAAGACCGTGTTGTCGGAGGCGGAGCCCGTCGGGCCGTTGTCGATCGCGAACCACTGCCGGTCGACGGCCGAGTTCTCGACTGCGACCGGGTTCTTCCGCCAGGTGCCGCCGTTGTCGTTCGAGACCGAGGTGCCGAGGTTCACGAGCGCCTCGAGGTCGGCAAAGTAGTCGTTGCCCTGGTCGTCGACGACGATGTCGGTGTCGCCGCCGCCGGGTCCCGGGTCTGGCCGCAGGCCGGCCGGGCTGTCGACATGGAAGGAGAGCCCGCCGTCGGTCGAGCGGTGGATGAACGAGTTCTGGGTCGTCGTGCCCCAGGGGCCGGACTCCCAGTAGTTTCCGGCGCCGTCCCAGAGGTTGAGCGGCTCACCCTCGGTGCGCTGGGGGTCGACGACGCTCGCGGGGCTGAAGATGAGCTTGCCCTGAACCCGATGGACGGTGGGCGCGATACCGGTGCCCCCGGGGGTGGACCCCGGAACGCCCACGACGGGAGCGGACGACGTCGTCCAGGTCCCCGTGTACGTGGCCGGCTCGACGATCACCCCGCCCGTGAACGGACAGACCTGGGCATTCCAAACACCAGGCGCAAGGTTCTCGCTGGCGTAATGGATCTCCTCGGGACTCGTCAACGTGTCGCCGTGAGCGACCAGAGTGCCGCTCGGGCTGTAGAGGTCGAGCGTGATGTCGTTGGCGGCCACGTCCGCGGTCGCGACGACGTCGATCGTCGTCTCGCCTGCGGCGACGTTGATCAGATGAAGCGGGCCGCACGAGCTCGGCGTGATGGTTCCGCTGAACGTTCCCGAATCGGCGAGGGCGGATCCCGGGACGAGCGCCAAGACGCTCACCGCCGCTGCGAGCGCTACGAATCTGCCGACCTTCATTTTTCCCCCTTTGACGCGTTAGTCGTTTCCATAGGCGATGCTGATCGACACCGCGCCGTCGCAGTCCGCGATGTCGTGGAGCTTGAGGTGTCCTTTCACCCCGTTGCCCTCGAAGTCGGTCTCGGCCTCGTGCTCTTCGGCGTCTCCTTCTCCGAGCTCGTATCCGTGTCTCGGCAGCTCGCGCTGGAAGAAGTCCCGGACGCCTTGGAGGTCGCCGGGCACGTACCCCTGGACGACGTTGCGCCCGAACTCGCGGCCTCGCCGGTCGAAGATCGTGCCCTCCGGTCGAGGGAGCTCGAAAAGATCAACGACGTCCTCCCCGGCGCGAACGCAGTCCGGTAGCGTCCCGCCGGCCGAGCTCTTTGACTCGCCGCCGCAACCGGCGAATGCGAGCGCCGCGACGAACCCGAGGAGAAAGGGGCCGATGCACGCAACGGCCCCTTTTGTCCACTCTTTCCCCATCTAGCCGACGTGGCTGCCCTGGACCGTGACGGTCCTGCTCCCGGCGTTGTTCCCCTCGTTCGACTCGGCGATCGCATTCGCCGGGTCGGCCGTCGAGGTCAGCGTGTGCTGGCCGTTCTGGCCGTGCGTGTCCCAGATCACGGACGCCCGTCCGGTCGAGCCGGCTGCGATCTTCCCGATCGTCTGAACCGAGCCGATCTGAGTGCCGTCGACCGCGAACCGAACCCGGACGTTCGACGCATCGGCCGTGCCGAGGTTATGCACGAGCACTACGACCGCCTGGTCGTTCCCCTGGCCCTTCAACCCCGAGAAGGTGATGTCCGAGCCCGAGATCGCAAGGTCGGGCTGCGGCGTCGAGCAGTTCTCGTTGCCCTTGACCGTGTAGGAACCCGTCCTGGCGAGGCTGTCCGGCATGTTGTCCGGCGTGAGCGCAACCGCACCGCCCTCGACGCGGATGCGAACCAGGAAATCGGTCAGGTTGCTTCCCGGCTGGACGTTCCCCAGCACGGAGCGCGCCACGACGATCCTGATCGTGCCGTCAGGGCTGTAGTTGCTCTGCGGATCGGCGGGTGACGCGGACGAGAGGATGCCGCCGCTCGCGTCGCTCCCGTAACCGAAGGTAATGGTGCCGGTCGCGCCGCTCATCATCCGGACGAATCGATCCGTCCCGTCCGGCGTCTTGAACACGATCGGCCAAGTGGTGTCGGTGGGCACCGACTGGAGGCTCGCCATCTTCAGGACGAACTCGATGTTGCCGGCGCCGATTGCCTTCGGCTCGGCGATCGAGAGCCACTGGACGTCGTGCGCCGGATTGCCGCCTGTCGCGTCACCGGTGGCATCCGAAAGGATGCGGATCCCCGGGAACGTGCACGGATCCTCCGGCGGAGCGGGAGGCGTAGGCGAGATCTCGTTCGAGAGCTGCCCCTCGCCGACTGCGTTCAGCGCCGAGGCCTTGTAGTAATAGGTCTCGCCCGCCGTGATCGAGCCGTCGTTGTAGTTGCGGGCATCGCCGCCGACCGTCGCGATCCTCGAGTAGCTCGTGCCGGCCGTCCGGCGGTAGACGTTGTAGCCGGTGATCGCCGAACCGTGGTCGTCCGGCTCCTGCCACGAGATCATGTTCGCTGCGGGAGGCCCCGCAAGCGACTTGCCGGTGATCAGCGGAGCGGCCGGCGCCGCAAGCGTGTCGTATTTCGCGAACAGCCGCTTGCCACTGACCTGGCGCGCGATCGTCGCCTGTGCAGTGAAGCTTCCCGGCGCCGAGGCGACGCACGCGTCCACGCAGCCGTCGGCGAAGCCGACGAGCACGCGGCCGACCTTGTCGATCGATGCGTCCATGAAGTCGAGGAGGTTGCGCGTACCGTTGTCGCAGCCGCCGAAGCCGCCGCCGCAGATAGTTCCGCGCTGGACCGGGTCGTTCGGGGTCGCGTTGACGGTGGTCCACGTGTTGCCGCCGTCGTACGTATGCGCGACGTACACGTACCACGTCCCCGGCCACTTCGGGTCGTCACCCATCGCACCGGCCGAGGTCTCTGAAGTACCGATGAACGCCATTGCGGCCCGATCCGGGTCACCGGCAACCGCGGCCGGGAAGGCCGTCGCGGCGGTCGAGAACGGGACGCCGACGTCGCGGACGTTCGTCCACGTTTGTCCCTTGTCGTGAGAGACGGCCACCTTCGGATGCCCGTCGCCGTCCCCGTAGGCGAAGTACACGGTGCCGTCCGAGGCGATCCCAACCGACGGATCCCACGCTCCCGGGCTCGACGCCGGCACCGTCCGGACCGACCACGTCAGGCCGTTGTCCTCGGAGACCGCGACAGCCTGGTGCCCGCCGCAGTTCTTGTTCGGGACGTACACCGTGCCGTCGGGAGCGACCTTCACGTGCCCATGCAGGCCGCCGCACGCATCCGTATAGATCGGGACGGCGGGGTTGAACGTGACTCCACCATTGTCGGAGCGAGCGCAGAGCGCCGCCACGAGATCCTGCGAGCAGTAGTAGACGGCATCCGAATAGATGAGGCCGTTCGGGTCGCGAGTCAGGGGCGATGCGTAGGGGCCTCCGCCGATCGTCTGGTGGTCGACGCCGCCGTTCAGCGGGCCTCCTTCGCTCGGAATCCAGTTGGCGCCGTCGTCGTCCGTGATCGCAGCGAGGCTGGTCGTGCCGGAGAGCTGCGACGAGAACCAGCGGCTGGTGCGCTGGTCGATGAACCCGATCGGATCGAGCGAGACGAGTGAGCTCGTCAGGAAGCTGACGTCCTTCCACGAATCGCGGGCTGGAGAGGTCGAGTCGTCGAAGCTGACGCGGAGCGCCTGCAGACCGGCCTGGAACATCGCAGTGCCCGTCTTCCAATCGGCGCCGACCGACGGCTCGCCTGCATCGCCGCCCATACCGTTCGGCGGCACGTGGTCGGCGTACGTGATGTGCTCGGTTCCGGGGGGCGGCTGCGTGCCGTTGTCGACCGGCACGATCGTCGCGCTCGCCGAATAGGTCGGCAACCCAGGAGCCGGAGCGAACGGGGCGGCTGCAACGGTGTACGTACCTGCCCCCGGGTTCGTCAGCGTCACCGTCTCGAGCTGCCCGGGGGCGTTGCCGGAGCTGCCCGCAAGGCCCCCGCTGGGCGCGAACACGTAGAGGTCCCAATCGCCCAGCGGCTGGAGCTTGATCACGACCTGGAACTGATAGGACGGGGGCTCGATCGTCAGACTGAACCGGTCGCAGGACGCGTCATCGGCGCCCGTGCACCCCGACGCAGTTGGGACCATGTAGTCCCCGTTCCACGACACGCTCGGACTGGACTGCGAGATCGTGCCGGAGCTTGGAGTCGCCGCCTGTGAGGCTGTCAGCGGGACCGCGAGGGCCACGACCACGGCGATCGGCAAGCCAAGCCTCGCCACGCGAATCGCGGCACGGAGTCGGGGATTTCGCACCGGAGGGCCTCCTTGAGAATTCGACACCAACGTGGGCGGACTCGTAAGTCCGTCGCGGATATTTCCGATTCAAGCAAAAAAGAAACCAAAATGCCAAGGCACTTTTTTGACTGACTATTCAATCGACTTCGAGCAACTGATCGAGAAAAAGCGCGCGCCCTATATGCGGCATACGCAAACCGCTGCTTAAGGTTTAGTGCTTAGCTATTGACTGACTAATCAACCAGTCTGCAATTGCGACGCTGTTCACGCCAAAGAATCTTCGTCAGAATCTTGCGAATTCTGTTCGAGCCTGGCGGGGCTACGCCGGGGTTGAGTAGCCGCGCATCCCGTCGATCAGGAGCGCGTAGAAGCGGTCGGCCAGCTCGTCGGTGTCCCGTCCCGGCTGGAGCCATGTGTAGGCCCAGTTCGCCGCCGACAGTGTGAGCAGAGCGGCGGTCGAGTCGTCGAGATCGGTCCGGAGCTCGCCCAGCTCGCGGCCCTCGCGGAAGAGCGCGCGGATCCGGTCCTCGTAGCGGCGTCGCTCGGCCACGATCTCCTCACGACGCTCCCCCTCGAGATAGCGCCACTCCTGGACGAAGACGGTGGCGACGTCGAGCTGCTCGGCGACGACCCGCAGGTGGCCGCGGAGCGCGAGCCGGATCTTCTCGGTTGCCGGCAGCTGCTCGGGGATCTCGTCGAGGGCCGCATGGAACGCGTTCGCGCCCTCGCGCATCGTCTCGTAGAGTAGATCCTGCTTGCTCTTGATGTGGGCGTACAACGTCGCCTTCTGGACGCCGAGCGCCTCCGCGAGATCGCCGATCGAGGTCCCGTGGTAGCCGCGCTCTGCGAACAGCCGCGCCGCTTCCCGGGTTAGCTCCGTGCGCCTGGCGGACACAGTACGATGGAGACTAACGATCGTTCGTTCGGGAGGGCCGATGACTGCGCGTGAACACGAATTGGTCGAGTACGTCCAGAACGGTGGCCAGGTGGAGACGACCGACTGGATGCCGGACGAGTACAGGCGCCTGCTGATCAAGTTCATCGAGATGCACGGCAACTCCGAGTTGATGGGCGTGCTGCCCGAGCGCGAGTGGATCATGCGCGCGCCGACGCTCCAGCGGAAGCTCGCCCTGACGGCCAAGGTGCAGGACGAAGCCGGCCACTCGCAGCTGATCTACCGCGTGGTCGAGGACCTCGGCAAGCCGCGCGAGCAGTGCCTGGAGGACCTGATCTCGGGCAAGTCCAAGTTCCACAACGTCTTCCACTACCCGACCAAGACCTGGGGCGACGTCGGGATCATCGCCTGGCTCGTCGACGCGGCGGCGATCATCTCGCAGAAGGCGCTCTTGAAGTGCTCGTACGCGCCGTACGCGCGGATCATGAAGAAGATCTGCTGGGAGGAGTCGTTCCACATCCTCCACGGGCGCGACGTCGTGCTGACGATGATGCTCGGCACCGACGAGCAGCGGGAGCTGGTGCAAGAGGCGCTCGACCGCTGGTGGGGGCCACTGATGCAGTTCCACGGCAACCCGATCGCGAAGGACAAGGATCCGATGTACCACTGGCGGATCAAGAGCCAGGGCAACGACGAGGCGCGCCAGCAGTTTCTCGACGGCTACGTCCCGCAGATCTGGGAGCTCGGGCTCACCGTGCCCGACCCCGAGCTGCGCAAGGACGACGAGACCGGCCGCTGGCAGTTCACGGAGCCCGACTGGGACGAGCTCAAGCACGTCGTCACGGGTCACGGTCCGAAGACGCAGGAGCGGCTCGAGCTGCGCCGCGTGTCGCGCGAGGAGAACGCGTGGGTGCGCGACGTCGTGCTCGCGAAAGCCGCGTGATCTACGAAGTCTTCAGGCAGGAGCGGAAGGGACAGGCCTTCCAGCACGCAGGCTCGCTCGAGGCGCCGAACGAGGAGTTCGCGGAGGAGTACGCGCGCGAGTTCTACGGGCGCCGGCAGGAGTCGCAGGCGCTCTGGGTCGTGCCGCGGGCGGAGATCCACGAGATCCAGGATTTCGTCGACGAGCTGGAGCGGAACTACCACCGCGTCGACGGCTATTCGCTCAAGGTCAAGTTGAAGGAGGCGCGTGAGCGAGCGGGCACAGCAGCTCCTGGAGATCGCTGACGACGAGCTGATCCTGGGCTGGCGCGACTCCGAATGGACCGGGATCGCGCCCTTCCTCGAGGAGGACGTCGCCTTCTCCTCGATCGCGCAGAACGAGGTCGGCCACGCGCGGGCGATGTACGAGCTGGCCGCGCGCGAGCTGGGGACGACTGCGGACGAGCTCGCCTTCGACCGCGAGCCGGAGGAGTACCGGTCGGCGCCGCTCGTCGAGCTCAGGCGGCTCGACTGGGCGCAGACGATCGCGCGCCATGTGCTCTACGAGGCCGCGGACGAGCTCCGACTCGAGCGGCTGAAGGCATCCGACGATCCGGAGATTGCCGGACTCGCCGCCAAGATGGACCGTGAGGAGGCGTACCACCGGATGCACGCGGAGATGTGGGAGGAGCGGCTGCGCGACGAGCCGCGCTTCCAGGAGGCGCTCGAGGAGCTATGGCCCGCGGCGGTCGCCCTCCTGCCCGAGGATCTCCGTCCGGCGCTCGCGGAGCGGATGGGTCGGGAGCTTCCCGCCGAGCTCGAAGGGTTCGAGCGCGGCAGGCACGCGGAGGACTGGCCGGCGCTCTGGGAGCAGATGACCGAAGTGCGGCGTTCGGTTCCGGGGGCCCAGTGGTAGTCGACGAGCAGCAGGTCTGGGACGCCCTGGCGGAGATTCCCGACCCCGAGATTCCCGTGATCTCGGTCGTCGACCTCGGGGTGATCCGGCAGGTCGACGTCCGGAACGGCACGGTGCGCGTCGAGTTCACGCCCACGTTCATGGGCTGCCCCGCCCTCGAGGTCATGCGGCAGCAGATGGCCGACCGGATCAGAGCGCTCGGCGCCGAACCGGAGGTGGAGGTCGTCCTCGACGACTCGTGGTCGACCGACCGGATCACGCCCGAGGGACGCGAGAAGCTGCGGCTAGCCGGATTCGCGCCGCCCGCCCCACGTGATGCAAGCGCTCCGAAGCTCGTTCAGCTTCAGCGGGACACGTTCCGGTGCCCGTACTGCGGCTCGAAGGACACGCGGCTCGAAAACATCTTCGGCCCGACCCCGTGCCGCTCGCTGCGCTACTGCGAGAGCTGCCGCCAGCCGTTCGAGCAATTCAAGACGATCTAAGTCTGCGTCGCTCAAGCTCATCGGCTTTCTGATCGCATTCGCGGTCCTGTGCCTGGCACCTGCCCGGCACCTGCCCGGCACGTGCCAGGCGAGAGAGATGGACTAGGTAGGCTCAGGACGTGGCGTCCGTCCGCATCCTCTACTGCCCGACCTGAAGCGGTTACGACCGCCGGGCCGCGAGTCTCGCGGCCGCGATCACCGACCGGACCGGCCTCCAAGCAGAGGCCGTGCCGGGAGAAACGGGCCAGTTCGACGTGCTCGCCGACGGAGAGCTCGTGTTCTCGAAGGCGGTCGAGCGCCGGTTCCCGGAAGAGGGCGAGGTTCTCGGGCTGCTCCCGGACGGAGGCTAGGCCTCCGGAACCAGCTCCGTGTCGTCGTCGACGACGACGGTGCTCGCGATCTTGTCCCAGAGCTCCTGCCGCTGCTTGTCCCAGAGCAGCCAGAAGTAGATGATGAATCCAAACGCCGTCGCGGCGATCACGAGCCCGACCGCGCCCTTGCCGACGAACTCGCGCAGCGCCATCCGCCCCCAGGTCGCCCGCTTCCCGGTCTGGAGATTGACGACGCGCATCTTCAGGATCTGCTTGGCGGGGGTCTGACCCCGGCTCCAGACGATCAGCGACCACACGAGCCAGCCGACGAACACCGTGAAGACGATCAGGACGAGCTCGAGCGCATACCCGCCGAGGCGCTTCCCGACCGAGCTCAGCTGGACGCCCTGCGGCAGCCCTCCCACCTGCCCGCAGCTCTGACACACCGGGCCGAAGCCCCAGTCGTGGCCGCAGGTCGGGCAGGTCCGTTCCGTCGGCGGTGGCGGCTCGGCGACGATCCCCGGCTGCGCCACGGGAGAAGGAGTCTGATCAGGAACGGTCACTGGGAGCGGCAACTGTAGTCGAGTACACCTCGGCCGAAGCCAGCTGGGGATATCGGTCGGTGAGCAGCAGCAGATAGCCGAGCGTCTGCTGCTGATAGCGGAGGCAGTACGCGTTCAGGTCGCGCATCCCTTTCGGAGTCCGCCCCAGAGCAACGCACGCGAACCATGCGAGGAAGGCGACGACCTCGGCGACCCGCGCGAGCACCTGGGAGAAGACGAGCACCGGAATGGCGAGCACGAGCCGGAGGAACGTCATCCACCGCGGCTGCGGCTCCGGGCCCGGGACGAGCAGGTCGACGGTGTAGTCGCCCCGCCGGCCGAGGAACTCCGGGAACGGATTTCCGACGAGATAGAGGTAGGCGCCCACGTGGGTCGAGTAGCGCAGGTAACTCGTGAGAAACCGGTGCAGACCGGCGGCCGGCCGCCCCGACACGAGCATGAACAACCATTGCGCGACAGCGGCTCCCGCGGCGGCGATCGTCCAGCCGCTCAGCCAGAGGTAGTGTGGGAAGGCCAGCAGCCAGCGGAAGAAGACGGTGAGACGGGAGCGGCGTAGGCTCTCCGTGACCTCCAGCGAGATCAGGTTCCCTTGAAGTCCGGCTTCCGCTTCTCCAGGAATGCTGATACCCCCTCGCGGAAGTCGTTCGTCCCGGTCGCGACGGTCTGGAGCTGCGCCTCCCATTCGAGTTGCTCCTCGAGCGTCGCCCGCTCCGCGTGATCGAGGAGGCGTTTAGTCATTCCGATCCCGCGCGTCGGCATCGCCGCCAGCCCAGCCGCGGCCTCCGCCACCTTGGACGAGAGCGCCTCCGCCTCCACCACCTCGGAGACGAGCCCCCACGCGTGCGCCTCGGCGGCGGAGAGCTTCCGCCCCGAGGTCAGCCATTCGAACGCACGCGCGTAACCCAGGATCCGGGTGACGAAGAACGTCCCCCCCGAGTCCGGAACGAGCCCGACGTTGATGAACGCCGGCACGAAGCTCGCCGAGTCTGAGGCGATTCGGAGGTCGCAGGCGCAGGCGAAGGAGAGCCCCGCGCCGGCGGCGGCGCCGTTGACCGCCGCGATCACAGGCTTCTCGAGTGCTCGGATCGCGAGCACGTTCGGGTGATACGTGTCCCGCAGGCGCGCCCCGATGTCGCCGGCGGCGTCGCGGAACTCGGTCAGATCCTGGCCGACACAGAAGCCGCGGCCGGCTCCGGTCAGGACGACCGCGCGCACCTCCGGGCCGCGCGCCTCCTTGAGGGCGGCGGCCAGCCCGTCGTGCATCGCCTTGTTGAAGGCATTGAGCACGTCGGGGCGGTTGAGCGTGATCGTCATCACGCTCCCGACCAGGGCGGTCTCGACCTCGCTCATCGGCGCCCGATCCGCCACCAGGCGAGGACGGCGAGCGCAGCAACGATCTGCCAGCCGAGAATCATCCGGTTCGGATTGACCGCGGGCTCCCAGGAGACCTCGCCGTCCTTGATCACGTAGGCGCCGGCTGGTTTGGCCGCTAGGCCGAAACCGCCGCCGCCGTTGCCTTCGGTGTCGCCCCCGCCGCCACCGCCTCCCCCGATCTTCGCAACCGGGATGACGGTTACGCCGTCCTGCTCGACCGGGTCGCCGAACACCTTCTTTACCGTCATCGCGTCTCTGGCCCCGCTCAGTATGTCGTCGACCTTGACCATCTCACTCTCCTTTGAAGTCGGGCTTTCGCTTCTCGCCGAACGCCCTCAAGCCCTCGCGGGCGTCGCCGGAGGCGAAGGCGAGGTAGAGCAGGCGCCGCTCATACTCGAGGCCGAGCTGGAGCGGCCCTTCGTAGGCGCGGTCGACCGCCTCCTTCGCAAGCCGCGTCGCCACGGGCCCCTTCGAGGCGATGTCGCGCGCGACCCGCTTTGCCTCCTCGAGCCACGCCTCGCGCGCGACCACGCGGGCGACGAGTCCCGCGGCGAGCGCCTCGCGCGCGCTCAGCAACCGCCCGCTCAGGATCACGTCCATCGCGAGCGCCTTGCCGACCGCACGCGTGAGCCGCTGCGTGCCTCCCGCACCGGGAATGATCCCGAGCGACGTCTCGGGCTGGCCGAACTTCGCCGTCTCCGAGGCGACGATCAGGTCGCAGGACATCGCCAGCTCGCAGCCGCCGCCGAGGCAGAAGCCGGACACCGCTGCCACGAGCGGTGTCCAGAGAGATCGGATCGCGTCCCAGCGCTCGACGCGGCGCGCGTAGTAGAGCTCGATCGCCGAGGCCTGCGCCAGCTCGCCGATGTCGGCGCCCGCGGCAAACGCACGCTCGGAGCCTCCCAGAACGACGCAGCGGATCTCCCGGTCGGCGTCGAGCTCGCGGAGCCCGGAGACGAGCTCGTCCATCAGCTCGTCCGAGAGCGCGTTCAGCTGCTTCGGCCGGTTGAGCAGGACCGTCGCGACCGGCGGCTCCCGCTCGACGAGGACGAGCGGATCGCTCACGACTCCGTCAGCCGTCTCGAGATCCGCCACGAGACTTGCCAGGCACCGGCCGGCCGGGTGAACACGTCGACCAGAGCGTAGTCGCCGGTGAGATCGCGATCCGGGCTCGATGCCTCCCACCGGCCCAGGAGGCGGACGACGGCGACGTCGCCGAAGACGCGGGGCTCGACATCCGAGATGCCGAACGCGCGCGTGTCGATCCGCTCGAGAGCGGCCAGCCAGTCGTCACGCGGTACCCACTCGCCCATCCCACCCGAGCTCGTAAGCACGAAGTCCTCCGCCAGAATCGCCTCGGCGGATTCCACGTCGTTTCCCTCGACCGCCGCCGCCCACGCCTCCTCGAGCCTGCGGAGCTCCTCGATCGCGCTCATGGCTCCTTGTGCACGAACTTCTCGATCGCGGCGCGAGGCTCGTCGGTGACCATCGAGAGCGCGAGCCAGTCGCGCGCGTGGTTGATCGTCTGGTGCCAGGCGAGGTCGCGCCAGAAGTTGAGGTGCTGCTTCGCGTAGCGGGTCGTCTGTGGGAGCTTGCGGGCGAGGCTCTCGACCAGGCGGTCGACCTCCGTGTCGAGCTCGGCCGCCGGCACGGCGCTGTTGACGAGTCCCCACTCCGCCGCCTTCGCGGCAGGGATCTTCTCGCAGAGGAGGACGATCTCCCGCGCGCGCCGGTCGCCGACCATGATCGACAACCACTGAGTGGCGCCCCCGGCCGGAACCGACCCGTGCTCGGGCCCGACGTGCTGGATGAACGCGTCGTCCACCATCACCGCGAGGTCGCACGCCATCTGGAGCTCGTTTCCGCCGCCGACGCAGATCCCGTTGATCCGAGCCACGGTCGGCTTGCCGATCTCGCGCAGCCGGTCGTGGGCGTCCATGAACGCGCCAAACCACTTCCAGTATTCGTTCGAATGGCCAACGTAGCGCTCGCTCCACTCCTTCAGGTCGGCGCCGACGCAGAACGCACGGCCGGTTCCGGTGAGAACGACCACCCGGAGCTCGTCGTCCCAGGAGGCGTCCTCGCACGCGCGCGCGACCTCCCGCAATGTCTGGAAGTCGAACGCGTTCAGGACCTCGGGCCGGTTGAACCGGATCGTCGCCCGCGGTGGCTCCTTCGTGTAGACAATCCGCTCGAAGCCGAGCTCGCTCGGATCGAGCGGCGCAGGTCGCGACGGTTGGCTCATTCGATCTCGGCGAACAGGACCTGGAAGGGAATCCCCATCTCCATCGCGTCCTTGCCGGCCGCGGCGAACTCCTCGCTCCGGGTGGCCGCCTTGAAGGCATCCATGTCCGGCCATTCGAACTCCGCGTAGTACTTGTACTTCGGCTCGCCGAAGGCCGCTCCGAAGACCCCGCCGTGGCGAAACGTCGCGCCAGGGACCTTGTCGACGAAGTCGCGGAGATGCTGCTCGTACCGCTCCGGATCGGGCGCGGCCCCTTCGTACAGCACGAAAGCTCTCACCATGATGGTTCCCCTTTCGTCGCGGAGTGCTGAGCGTATAGCTTCCTCAAACGTCAACGGAAAGGAGATCGGGATGGCTGGAAAGCTCGTTCACTTCGAGATCGCTGCCAAGGACGCCAACCGCGGGAAGGACTTCTACAGCGCCGTTTTCGGCTGGCAGTTCAACGACTCGGGCATGCCCGGCGTCGAGTACTACCTGACCGAGGCCGGTAGCCAGCCCGGCGGAGCGCTCTACCCCGCCGAGGACCAGTCCGGCATCCTGGTCTACTTCGACACCGAAGACATCGATGCGTCGATCGGCAAGGTGCGCGAGGCCGGCGGCGAGGCCGAGGACAAGGCGCCGATCCCGCACGTCGGCTGGTTCTCCCACTGCAGGGACACCGAGGGCAACCAGTTCGGCCTGTTCCTGAGCGACGAATCGGTTACGGCCCCGGGTCAGTAGCTCCCAAGGTCAGCGCCGAAGCTGTTGGAGTTCGTGCAAGAGCTCGTCTGTCTTCCTGCCGACGTCGGCTGTGTCGTATTCGCTTCCGACGGCACCATCCGGGACTATGGCGGCGATGAGCTTCCCGCTCTCCTCGCTGAACTCGAGCACCTGACCCGGCTGAATGGCGAGCCGCTCACGAAGCGGCTTGGGAATGGTGACGTGACCCCTCTTGGAGACCCTTGCTCGCATCTTCGGCGAGTCGGGATTCATGTCTGTTGATCCTAGCGGGGCTGCAGGATCATCGGCCGCCGCGGCTTCGCCTCGAAGTCGAAATCCTTGGCGAGGTCGCCCAGGATCGGAGCGCGCTCGCGCACGTCCGGGCGCGGGTCGGGTCGCCCGTCCGTACGCGGGTCGAGCCGCTCTCCTTTGAGGAAGTCGTCCTCGATGAACTTCGCGTAGGCGTCGAAGCTCAGCGTCTGGTGGTCGACGAAGCCCTTGCGCGCGTAGGGGCTGATCACGAGCGCCGGCACCCGTAGCCCGTAGCCGTTCCCGTCCACGCGCGGCGGGACGACATGGTCGTAGAACCCGCCCCAGTCGTCCCAGGCCAGGAAGATCGCCGTCGACTTCCATTCCGGACCGCGCATCCCCGCATTGATCACTTGCGTGACGTACTTCTCCCCGGCGCTGACGCGCCCCGGCGGATGCTCGCTGACGCGGCCGTTTGGGATCACCCAGGAGACCGCGGGCAGCCTGCCCCGCCTCGCGGCCGCGTAGTAGTTGCTCAGCGAGGTGACGTTGCGGAGCTGGTGGTCCTGCTTGACCGTCTCGAAATACGGAAGGGGGTTCCAGATCCCGGGCGTCTGCGGGTCCTGGAGCACGTCGCCGCAGACGAGGCCGCTGGTCTCGCAGTCGGGCTCCGTGCCCTTGAAGAGGTAGTAGCGCCAGCTGACGTGGAACTGGTGAAGGAGGTACGTGAGGTCGGTCCAGGCGTACTTGGGCGCCTTGGCGTCGATCCTGCGCCCGAAGTCGGGGGGAAGGCCTGGCCTCTGCACCTCGTTCTTGCAACTGAACGGATTGGCCGTCGTGCACCGCGCCGACCACTCGGAGACCATGAACAGGTGCGCGGGGAGGCTCCAGGACGCGTTCGGTTCGAACATGTGGTCCTGGAGGACGAAGTTGCGCGCATACGCCCAGTAGTTGGGGATCTCGCGCGCGTCGTGGTACCCCATCACGTCGACCCGGCCGTGCTTGCGGCACCACGGGTTGGTCAGGTCGACGCAGCCCTGCTGTGCATCCTGGGCCTGCGCGACGAAACCGTTCATCTTCCCGCCGTCAACGTCGGCGATCGCGTTCGCCTCGCTGTGCGGGCCGCCCCGGTTGAGGTCGCTCCGGTCGTGGTAGGGCCGGTCGCAGCCGCCCGACTTCCGATCCGGCACGCAGACGTCTCTGGGAAAGCCGTCCGCCCCCGGATAGGTCCCGAAGTAGGAATCGAACGAGCGATTCTCTTGCATGACCACGATCACGTGCCGGATCTTGTGGATGCCCTGCAACCGGCGATGTGTGCGGGTCGGGCGCCGGAAGGCCCGGGCCGGGGTCGGCGAGCCGAGCGTGCCGAGCCCAGCGATCGCGGAGGCGAGAAGCACTCCCACCAGGACCAGATCGAGAGCGCGACGCAGGCCCATCAGGTCAACTATGACTTGCGCCGGAGGGCCATGAGGGGAGCGAGAGGCCGAGCGAGCAGCTCAAACCGCGGCCGAAACGATGGCCGCAATCGTGGCTGCCGCAGCGACTCCTGCGAGGATGATGGTGAGCATTCTCTCGAAGGGGCTTCTCATACTCTCGGCCTCCCGGTGTCGGCAGACACACCTAATTGAACGCAGAGACTGCTAAGCCCACGTGAAGCGCGGGTTAAGACTTTGCGTCTCCGGTAGGAATCCGGTTTGTAGGAACCCGTCCCAGCATGATCCTGAGCCGCCGGGCCGCGCTGGGCGGCAATTCCCCGGAGAGAGGGCCGAGCCCTCTTCCGTGGAATTCGAAGAAGTAGCTACCGAAAGACGAGCGGCGTCCTCAGTCGCGCCCGTAGCCTCCGGCTACGAACGCGGGTGGGTGGGCAGCATCCGCTCGAGCTTCGTAGAAGCTCGAGCGTGCCTCGCACTCGCCCATCGCACCCCGGCAACGAGGAGTCATCCTGGGACGGGTTCTAGACCGACAGCTTCCTGAGCACGAACGCGGCCGCGAGCGGACAGAGGGCGACGAGGGCAAAGGCGGCTTGCCACGACGTCGCGGCCACGATCGCGGCAAAGGCGACGGCGACGATCGAGCCGGCGCCGTTGAGCGCGGACTGCTGCACGCCGACCGCAGCGCCCGCCTGGGCATGGCCGGAAAGCTCGGTCGCGGCGGTGAAGGAGAGGCCGTTCCAGCTCATACCGAGCCCGCCCGCGAGCACCAGGACGGCCGCGGCAATCGCCGCCGGCCCGCTCGCGGCCGCCGCGGTCGCCAGCAACGCAACCGCGAGCGCGACACCGAGCATGCGCAGCGGCACGGCTCGCGTCCCGACCCGGTCCGACCAGTGGCCGGCGGCAATCCGCGCGACCCCTCCGAGTGCCTGCGCCCCGGCTAGCACGCCGGCCGCGGCCGCGATCGAGAGCCCGTGCTGCTCGTGCAAGAAGAGGACGGTGAACCCGGTCGCCGCCACCTGTCCCGCGATCAGAAGACCGCTCGCAACCAGCAGGCGCAGCACCCGGCGGTCGCGAAGCGGGTGCAGGTCGGAGACGATCTCCTCCCCGGGCTGCAGCCCGGGTGCCTCGCGCATCAGCAGGCTCGCCGCTGCTCCGACACCTGCGAAGCCGGCCAGCAGAAGGAGCGCCGCCCGCAGACCGCCCGCATGGACGAGCGCGGGCAGGGCGAGCGAGGCGACGAGCCCACCGAGCGGAACCGCGGTCTGGCGGATGCCGAGCGCGAGCCCCCGCTGCCGGCGCTCGAACCAGAACATGACCGCCCGGCCGCTCGCGGCGCTCGCGGCCGACCCAAACGCTCCCGCCACGACCAGCAGCGCGAGGAACGCCGGATACGAGGGAGTCGTCGCTGCCCCGGCGAGCGCCCCGGCCGCCAGCGCCAGCCCGGTCGTCGCGACGGGCCGCTCGCCGATCCGGTCGGCGAGGTGCCCCCAGGGAATGAGCGCCGGCAGCGTGCCGAAGCTCGGAGCCGCGAGCGCGACGCCGGTTTCCTCCAGGCTCAGGTCGTACCGGGAGCGCAGCGCCGGAGCGATGACCGCGACGCCGAAGATGATGGCCGAAAAGCTGGCCTGGGCGACGACGCCCGAGCCAAGAACAGTCCAGCGGTAACGGGTTACAGCCCGAAGGGGTTGAACGGCCTCGAGCTCATGGAGACGAGAACGCTCTTCGTCTCCAGGTAGAGCTCGAGCGTCTCGAGGCCGAGCTCACGGCCGAAGCCCGACTGCTTGTAGCCGCCGAACGGGATCCCCGGGAAGGCCGTGTAGGGCATGTTGATCCCCACGGTCCCGGCCTTGATCGCGCGCGCCAGGCGGTGGCCTCGAGCAGGATCGCCGGTCCAAACTGTGGCCATCAGCCCGTACCTGACGTCGTTCGCGATTCGGATAGCGTCCTTCTCGTCCTCGAACGGGGTGACGGTGACGACGGGCCCGAAGATCTCCTCCTGGGCGACCTTCATCTGCGGGTCGACGTTCGCAAGCACGGTCGGCGGGTAGAACGCTCCCTTTCCGTCGGGGGCCTCACCGCCCGTGACGACCTCGGCGCCCTCCTCGCGCCCGGCCTCGACGTAGCCGTGCACCTTGTCGCGGTGCTCGGGGGAGATGAGCGAGCCGACCTGCGTCTCGGCCTCGAGCGGATCGCCGACCTTCAGCTTCCCGGCCGCCTCGGCGAAGCTCGAGACGAAGTCGTCGTACAGGGGCGCCTCGACGATGATCCGGGAGCGCGCCTCGCAGCTTTGGCCGGCCGAGTAGTAGATCGACCACACCGAGCTCGGGATCGCGTCGGCGAGATCGGCGTCGGCGAAGACGACATTCGGGCTCTTTCCGCCTAGCTCGAGCGTGATCCGCTTGATCGGATCGGAAGCCATGCGCATGATCTCGGTGCCCGTCGCGGTCGATCCGGTAAAGGCGATCTTGTCGACCCCCGGGTGGCGGACGAGGTGGGCACCGACCGTCGTGCCCGGGCCGGGAACGATGTTGATCGTCCCTGGCGGGAAGCCGACCTCACCGGCAAGCTCAGCGATCCGCAGCGCCGTCAGAGGCGTGGCAGAGTCGGGCTTGAGGACGACCGTGCAGCCGGCCGCGAGCGCCGGCGCGAGCTTCCAGGTCGTCATCATCAGCGGGTAGTTCCAGGGGACGATCTGACCGGCGACGCCGACCGGCTCTTTCAGCGAGTAGAAGAGAATCGAGCCGCCGATCGGGTTCGACCGTCCGGCGATCGAGGCGATCGCGGAGCCGTAGAAGCGGAAGTTCTCGACCGCCTGGCTCAGCTCGGCCTTGACGGACGAGATCGCCTTGCCGACGTTGCGGACCTCGAGCTCGGCCAGCTCCTTGCGGTTGGCGACGATCGCGTCCGCGAGTGCGTGCAGGAGGCGCGAGCGCTCGTTCGGCGGGGTCTTGCCCCACGGCCCGTCGAGCGCGACCCGGGCTGCCTCGACCGCCCGGTCGACGTCCGCCTCGCCAGCCATCGCGACCTTCGCCAGCGGCTCGCCGGTCGCGGGCTCGGCCAGGTCGCGAGCGTCGCCGGAGGCCGGCTCAGCCGACTCGCCGTTGATGTAGAGCCCGTATTCGCGTCCGGTTGCAACAGCCATCAGCGCGGCACGATACCGCCTCGGTACAGCCTCCCGGACGCTCGCGCAAGCTGAGGCCACCAAAGCCGCCCCCACGGGACACGGTAGCGGGACAGAACGCACGCATCTGTGCCGAGTTCGTCCCGAAATCGTCGCCGCCCAGGCACCTCACGGGACACGGTACCGAGGCGCGGATCAAGCAGTTGTGCCGGATTTGGGCCGGTAAGCCCGCAGTGCGCCTAGGTGCGCTCGAACAGCGCAGCCTGGCCCTGGCCGACGCCGACGCAGAGCGTTGCCAGTCCGTAGCGGTCTCCGCGGCGTCGGAGCTCGTGTAGGAGCGTCACGACGAGTCGCGCGCCGCTCATCCCGAGCGGATGGCCGAGCGCGATCGCACCACCGTTCACGTTCACGCGCTCCGAGTCGAGCCCGAGCTCACGAATCACGACCAGGCTCTGAGACGCGAAGGCTTCGTTGAGCTCGACCAGATCGATGTCCGAGGCACCGATCCCCGCACGCTCGAGCAGCTTCCGGACCGCTGGCACGGGCCCGATCCCCATCACGCGCGGGTCGACTCCTGCGACGGCGCTGGCAACGAACGCGCCGAGCGGCTCAGCGCCGAGCTCACGAGCCCGCTCCTCGCTCGCGATCAGGAGCGCGGCGGCGCCGTCGTTGATCCCGCTCGAATTGCCCGCGGTCACGGTCCCGTCGCCGCGGAAGGCCGGCTTCAGCGCGGCCAGCTTTTCGGCGCTCGTGTCCGGCCGCGGATGCTCGTCAGGCTCAACTTCTCCGACCGCGATCAGCTCGTCGTCGAAGCGGCCTGCCTCGTGAGCCGCCGCCCAGCGCTGGTGCGACCGAAGCGCGAACGCGTCCTGCTCCTCGCGCGAAACGCCGTATCGCTCGGCCACGTTCTCGCCGGTCTCGCCCATCGATTCGAGCGGGAACATCTCCTCCAAGCGCGGGTTGGGGAAGCGCCACCCGAGCGTGGTGTCGTAGACGACCTGGTTCCCGCGCGGGAACGCGTGCTCGGGTTTCGCCATCACAAGTGGCGCCCGGCTCATCGACTCGACGCCGCCGGCGACGAACAGGTCTCCGTCGCCCGCGGCGATCGCGTGGCAGGCGGAGACGACCGCCGAGAGGCCGGATGCACACAGGCGATTCACGGTGACGCCGGCCACCGACTCCGGCAGCCCTGCCAGGAGCGCAGCCATCCGCGCGACGTTGCGGTTGTCCTCGCCGGCCTGGTTGGCGCAGCCGAAGTAGACGTCCTCGATGCGAGCTGCGTCAACACCTGCGCGGCGCACTGCCTCGGCGATCACGGCCGCGGCGAGGTCGTCTGGACGCTCGCCGGAAAGGGCGCCGCCGTAGCGGCCGACGGGCGTCCGCACGCCGGAGAGAACGACCGCACGAGACACGTAAATGAGTCTAGCCCCGGGCTGCCGCAACCCAGCGCGCGACGCCCGCGACGTCGACCGGACGCGTCGTATCGACCTCGAGCAGCGGCCCGCCGAGGCGCAGCGGCCGGTTTTCGTCCTCGATTCGCTCGCGAAGGTCGTCCAGCCGCTCTACGTCGAAGTGCGCCGGGCCGCACTCGCCGATCCTCTGCTCGTAACGACGCATGACCTCGGCCGAGGGACAGCGGCAGAAGACCTCGATGGGCGACGGGCAGATCTCGGCGATCCTCGGGCCCGCGACTCGGCTGAAGTTCGACTCGAGCACCGCCGATTCGAGCTCCCGCGCCAGCGCGAACATCACCTCATACGTCGCGGCTCCAAGGCGCCGGGACTCCTCGACGTCCGCAGGCGGAAGCGCCTCCGCGAGCGCCTCCTTGATCACGTCTTTCGCCACCAGCGGCAGACCGAGCTCGCGGGCGAGTGGACGCGCAAGACTGGTCTTGCCCGCGCCCGGCGGACCGGTTACGAGGACGAGCAATCCCTCGAGCGGCTCACGCCATCAGCCGACGAAGTCGACCTCGACGGGGGCGCGGAAGGCCCCGATCTCCTCCCCCCGCCGCAGCAACTCGCGGACCGCCGCGCGCCCCTCGTCGCCGTAGTCCTGCGTCAGCTCGTTCACGTACATGCCGACGAACCGGTCGGCGAGGCCCGTGTCCAGCCCGCGCCCGAAGCGTAGCGCGTACTGCATCGCCTCCTCGCGGTTGGAGAGCCCGGCCTCGATCGACTCGCGCAGGACGTCCGAGAGACGTAGGAGCACGTCGTCGCCGAGATCGCGGCGCGCGACGTTGACGCCGAGCGGAAGCGGCAGCCCGGTCTCCTCCTGCCACCACTCGCCGAGGTCCAGCACCTTGACCAGGCCTGCCGAGCCGTAAGTGAGCTGGCCCTCGTGGATGAGCAGTCCGGCGTCGGCCCGGCCCTCCTGCACCTGCTCGAGAATCTGGTCGAACGGGACTTCTCGGTAGCGGAAGTCCCCGATCGCGATCCGCAGAGCAAGGAACGCGGTCGTCATCTTCCCCGGCACGGCGATCTCGACGTCGGCCAAGGAGACCGGCTCGCGCGCGACGACGATCGGCCCGTAGCCCGAGCCCATGCTGGCGCCGTGCGGCAGCAGCACGTACCGGTCCTGGACGAAGGGGTAGGCGTGGAGCGAGAGCGCGGTTACCTCGAGCCGGCCTTCGAGCGCCCACTCGTTCAGCGTCTGGATGTCCTTCAGTACGTGCTCGAACTCGAACCCGCGCGCGTCGATCCGGTCCTCGGCGAGCGCCCAGAACATGAACGCGTCGTCCGGATCAGGGCTGTGACCGAGCTTGATCAGCACAAGTTGAACCTACCCTAAACTTGGCGAATGGCCTCCGAGCCGGTCCTCACGGACGCGATCCAGGACTACCTGAAGGAGATCTACAAGCTCCGGTTGGACACGGGCAAGGCCACGACCACCACGCTCGCGAAGCGCCTGCGCGTCTCGCCGGCCTCGGTGAGCGCGATGGTGAAGAAGCTCGCGCTGCTCGGACTCGTCGAGCACGTTCCCTACCGCGGGGTCGACCTGACCCCGGCCGGCGAGCGCGTGGCGCTCGAGGTCGTCCGGCATCACCGCCTGCTCGAGCTTTACCTGGCCGAGACGCTCGGCGTCGCCGTCGAGTCCGTCCACGCCGAGGCGGACCGGCTCGAGCACGTCCTGTCCGAGGAGCTGGAGGCGCGCATCGACCAGGCGCTCGGGTATCCGACGCACGACCCCCACGGCGACCCAATCCCGGATGCCGGGCTGAAGCTCGGGGCCGAGCGCCTACTCCGGCCGCTGTCCGCCCTCGACCAGGGCGAAGAGGCGACGGTTCTTCGCATCCCGGACGACGACGAATTGCTGCCGCAGCTGTCTACGCTCGGGCTCGTTCCGGGCACGCGGGTCGCCGTCAAGAAACGACGACCGCTCACCGTCTCGATCGACGGGAACGACCAGGTCGTGTCCCGGAAGCTCGCGGACGCTGTCGGAGTCGGCTGAGCCGCTCGAGCTCGTCCTCCGGAAGCTTTTCGGGCTCGCCGTGCGCCCGCGCCAGCGCAAACGCCCGAGCGCCCTCCTCGACCGCGAACGCGCATCGAAGCGCTTCTCCGAGGTCGCGGCCCAGGCAGACCGGGCCGTGGTTGCGGACGATCGCGGCCCACGCGTCGCCGGCCGAGAGCACCGCCTCGCCCGTCGCCCGCTCGCCCGTGGGCGCATAGGGCACGATGGGAATCGGGCCGCCGACCGCGGCGGCCACCTCGGCCAGGAGCACAGGAATCTCGTCCACGACGAGGCCGAGTGCGGTCGCATACGGCGAATGGGTGTGCACGACCGCGCCCGCTTCGGGCCTCCCGGTGAGGATCGACAGGTGCATCGGGAGCTCCGTGCTCGGCGTCTTGCCCTCGACGAGCTCGCCCTCCTCCGAGACGACGGACACGTCGCCCGGCTCGAGCACGTCGTAGCCGATCGACGTGGGCGAGACGGCGATCAGCCCCGTCTCGCGATCGCGCGCGCTGACGTTCCCCGACGTTCCGTGGACGAGGCCGGCCGCCTCCAGGCGGCGGAGCGCAGCGACGATCTCGCCGCGGAGAGGAGCGAGCTTCATCTTCGTCCGAAGAACCAGCGCTCGAGCGGCTTCAGCAGCTCCTCGCGTACAAAGGGCCGCGCGTTCGCGTCACGGCCGTCCTGCTCGGAGACGCGCTCGTCGTCCTCGAGCGCCGAGTTCGCCACCTCGAGCGCGTCGCCGAGCTCGTGCCCCTCGAAGATGTAGTCCTCGCGGCGCGGCTCGTCGCTCGGCCTGTGCTGGGGGTTCACGGACCGACCAACAGCCCACAGTGCGCCCGACCGCCGCTCGATCCAGATCACGATTCGCTCGGGAGCGCCCGTGTCGTCGACGCCCTGCACTTCGCGCTCCGCGAACCGGCCGGCGTTCGACCTACGCTTCACGCGACTACTCTACCGCCGTGGGTTGGTTTTCGAACCTCATCCGCGCCCCCTTCTCGTTCTTCGGCGCGGGCTCGAGCAAGGAGGAGCGGCTAGCCGCCTATGTCCTCCGCGAGCACGCGCGTGGGCGGCCGCTGACCGAGATCCTCGAGGATCCGTACCTGCGGAACCGCAGCACGCCGCGCGAGCGTGACCGCCTGCTCGACCGGCCCGAGATCATCCATGCGCTCGGAGAAGACGTGGTCGCGTTCGTTCGCGCCGAGATGCCTCAGAGCTGACGGCCGACGCCGCGCTCGCGGGCACGCTCCACGGCGGCGGCACCGATTGCCACGTCCCAGGCCGCGAGCCCGTTCGACTTGAACAGGACGATGTCATCGTCCGACTGCCGGCCATCGAGCTCGCCCGAGACGACCTCCTGTAGCTCGTGCACCTCGAGCCAGTCGAGGACGCCGTGCTCGATCGGCTCGATCAAGTCCCCCGACTCGTTCCTCGCCTGCTCGCGCGAGTCGCAGCAGACGAAGGCCGCCCGCTCGAGGACGACGTCGTCGAGCTCTCTGGCACTGCGGCGGTTCGCGCCCATCGCGCAGACGAGCGCTCCCGGCCGCAGCCACTCGCCGCGCAGCACGGGATCGCTCGAGGTCGTCGCCGTCACGACGATCTCCTGCTCGGCCGGGTCGCGATGGCTCTCCCCGGGCTCGGCGCCGGCCCGCTCGCAGAAGCGTTCCAGCCGCTCCGGCGTCCGGCAGTAGGCGACCACGCGCTCGAGCTCCGGCCGGGCGGCGCGGATGCACGCCACCTGGCTCTCGGCCTGCCGGCCGCACCCGATCACGCCCAGGGTCGTCGCGCCGGCTCTGGCGAGGTGGCGGGCGGCGACGCCGCTGGCGGCGCCCGTCCGGAGCTGCCCGAGCCGGTCGGCCTCGATCACGGCCACGGTCTCTCCCGGTGCGAAGAGCGCGACGACGAACGACGCGCCCTCGCCCGAGGCCAGATAGGTCTTCGATCCGGCCAGGTCGAGCTCCCGGTCGGCAGCGGCCATCACCGCGAGCGCTCCCTCCTCGAGCCGCAGCCGCCGCCTCGGCATGTTCTCGACCTCCCCGCGCGCAAGCCGCAGGAAGCACTCCTCGATCACCTCGACCGCCTCTGCAGGCGTGAGCAGCCCATCGACGTCCGACTCGGTCAGGTACAGCGGCACGAGCCTCAGACTCTAGGACTTCTTCGGAATGAAGCTGATGTTGCCGCTCGGCTCGAGCACGGCCCACCGGACCTCGTCGAGCGACGCGATCTGCTGCTGGCGCGCCTCCTCCATGACCTCCGCGGTCGTCAGCCGCTCGCGCCGGATGTTCTTCTCGATCGGCTTGCCGTCCTGGACGATCACGATCGGGGAACCCTCGAGCACGGGCCGCAGCCAGGGGATGCGGAAGCTCGTGTACGAGACCACGACCTAGGGGAAGACGGTCACGCTCTGGTCGATTCCGAGCAGGCGGGTCTTGCCGTCGTAGAGCGCGAGCGTTCTGGAACGTTCTCCAACCGTGGTCGGGTTCGTCTGGAAGTCCATGAAGAGGAGGTATTTGCGGCCGGCGCTGATGTGCCCCAGATCGAGGGAGAGCTTTCCGTTGTCGCTCGCCTCGCCGACCGGCGAGGGCTCGATCGTGTTCACGGTGTTGCCGTCGATCCAGCCCGTTCCGAGGACGAGGATCGCGTCCTCGACCTCCTGGTGCGCCGTGATCTCGAAACGCGCCTGCCAGAGTAGCCCTCCGCGGACGCTGGTGGGAGCCGAGACGCTCAGCGACGCCGCTCCGGCCGAGGCGTGAGCGGTGGAGGGCCGCTGGCCGAAGACGTTGGCGAGCGCGGCGATCGAGAGCGCCGCGATGAGGAACATCAGCGTGCGGCGGATCCAGAGATCCTTTCCGCGTCCTTCCATGTCCCGGTCCCGCTTCAGGACGATCGTGTCCGGGATGTCGGCCATCCGGCCCCATTCGGCGAGGCTGAAGGCGTTCCTGCGCGGCTAGACTAGTCGCCTACCGGGCGCCCGTAGCTCAGGGGATAGAGCGCTGCCCTGCGGAGGCAGAGGTCGCATGTTCGAATCATGCCGGGCGCACTGCCGCCGAAAATCTCGCGATTTTCGGCGGAGTGGTTCGAGGCCCGACCGTCGTGAGCGGAGGCGAGCAAAGCCCGCCTCCGCGGCCCGCCGTATTCAGCGAAAGGCGCGCGCCGTGCCCGACTCGAAGCTGAGCTTGGCGTCCGCCGGGACCTCGGAGCGGACATAGGCGAGCGCGACGATTGAGCCGTCCGGACGACGGGCGGCGCTCGTGATCCTTCCGATTGCCTTTCCTTCGTAAGTGAGCTCCTGGTCGTAGTTCGGAGGCTTCTCGGCCTCGACTCCGAGCACTCGCAGCGCGCGGTTCGCGTGGCCGCGGTAATGGAGCCTCGCGATCGGCTCCTGGCCCGGATAGCAGCCCTTGGTAAGGCTGATCGCGCGCTCGACGAGGCCCGCTTCGGCGGGCAGCACCCGCTCGTCGATCTCGCGCCCGTAGCGCGGCGTGCCTGCCTCGATCCGCATCGCCTCGAGCTCTTCGTCGTCGAGGGTCGACTCGATCTCTTCGTCGAGCAGCTCGACGGCAGCGCGGCCGTAGTCGCGGTTCGGGATTCCGTCTACCGCTCCGAACACGACCGTCGACGTGTGCTGCTCGCTCTCGATCTCGACCTTGGCCGCGAACCGTGCGCGCAGGAGCGTCTCCCGGACGGCGTCGCCGAGCCCGGGCTCGGTCAGCAGCAGGAAGTCCTCGGGCCCGCGGCGGACGACGACGAGCGGCGCGATCACGCGCGCCTTCGGGGTGAGCAGCAGCGCCTCGCAGGGCGCCTCGGCGACGTCGTTCGAGACGATCCGCTGGAGGAAGTCCTCGGCGTCGGCGCCCGCCACGCGGACGTAGTCGCGAGACCGGGTCGCTGCCGAGAAGGTCGCCGTTCGCATCGTGGTTAGTGTAGGGACGTGTTCCGCTCGAAGGCCGAGCAGAAGGTGGCGGACGCCGGCTACGACCCAGCCCGGCTTCCGCCCGGCCAGTATCTGACCGAGAAGTGGCCGGTCCTCCATGCAGGGACTGTCCCTCATACAGATCTCGCGACCTGGGACATTCGCGTGTGGGGCGAGGTCGAGAATCCGATCCGGCTCTCGTGGGAGGAGCTCAGGGAGCTCCCGTCGAGCGAGATCACGCTCGACATCCACTGCGTCACGCGCTGGAGCCGCTTCGACGCGAGCTTTCGCGGTGTCCACTGGCGAGAGCTCGCGAAGCTCGTCCAACCCAAGTCGAGCGCCCGCTTCGTCGTCGCCCACGCCGAGCAGGGATTCACGTCCAACGTCCCCCTCGAGTCGATCGAGGACGAGAGCGCGCTACTCGCCTACGAAGCCGACGGCGAGCCGCTCACCCCCGACCATGGGTGGCCGCTTCGGCTCGTCGTCCCGGAACGCTACTTCTGGAAGAGCGCCAAGTGGCTGCGCGGGCTGGAGCTGCTCGACCACGACCAGCCCGGCTTCTGGGAGCGCTACGGCTACCACAACGACGCCGATTACTGGAAAGAGGAGCGCTACGGCTTTTAGCACCGGATGAAGCCGTAGAGTTCTCAGGTGTCGTCGAGGCCGAACAAACGTCACGGAGTCGTGGATGGTGCTCCGCGATCCGGAGGGAAACGGTTTTTGCCTGCACATGTAGAAGTCCGCGACCTCGCGCCCGGCCTCTGGCTGTGGCGGCGCCCTCATCCCGAGTGGCACCAGGAGGCCGGCTGGGATCCTCCGGTTTCGTCCTTCTGCGTCACCTCCCGAGGGGTAACGCTCGTGCTCGACGCGCTCGATCCCGCCGACGACTCGGTTTGGGAGCGGCTTGACGAGGCCCGGCCGGAGGCGGTCGTCGTGGTCAAGCCCGACCACTTCCGAGACGCTGCGCTCTTCGCCCGCCGCTACGGCGCGACGCTCTACTCGGAGGCGTACGTCTGGGGCGACAAGGCTTCGAACGTCGAGCCGTTCGTGCAGACGGCGCCGGGCATGGAGCTTCCGGGTGGGCTGCTGACGCTCGACGACGGGCGCTGGCGGCAGGAGACTCCGCTCTTCCTGCCGGAGCAGCGCGCGCTCGTGTTCGCCGACGGCCTCACCGCGGACTCCGGCGGGATTCTCCGCGTCTGGGAGACGCCGTGGCACGAGCAGCGCGTGCTGCCGGCGCTCAGGTCGATGCTCGAGCTGCCGTTCGAGCTCGTCCTCGTCTCCCACGGCGAACCGGTTCACGACCGGGCCGAGTTCGAGGCCGCGCTCGGACGGGCGACGTACTCAGGCTAGCGAACCTCCCGAAACCTGCCAACCCTCTGAAACTCCGAAGGTGCCAGCAGGCACCCTTGAGGGTTATGAGGCCCTCTCTACCTCGGTGGGAAGCGGGCGGTCTTCGAGAGCGGCGATGACGTTCTCCGCCGCCAGACGGCTCATCGCCGTTCGGGCTTCGATGGTCGCCGAAGCCGTGTGCGGCGCAAGCACGACGTTCGGAAGCTCGGCGAGACCGTCGGCCAGATCCGGCTCGCGCACGTAGACGTCGAGAGCGGCCCCGGCGATCTCGCCCGCTTGCAGCGCCTCCACGAGCGCGTGCTCGTTGAAGCCGAGCGCGATCCTGATCAACACCTCTCGCGGGCCGGTGGTCATCTCTCGCAGCTCAGCTCGCCCGACCAGGTGCTCCGTCTCCGGAGTGAGCGGCACGTGGAGCGTGACGACATCCGCCCGGGCGAGCACGGCGCGCAGATCGTCGTCGCGCCTGAACCCACTCGACGCGCATGCGGAAGCCACCCTCGGCGATCCGGGCGACGGCCTCGCCGATGCGGCCCGGCCCCACGACCGCGATCGTCCTCCCGCGGAGCTCCATCCCGAGCAGGAAGCTCGGCCCCCAGCGGAGGAAGCGGCGCTCGCGCACGATCCGATCCCCAACGACGATGTGACGCGCTACGGCGAACAGGAGAGCGAAGGTGTGCTCGGCAACCCCTTGGGTAAGGACATCGGGCGTGTTCGACACCTTCACCCCGCGCCGAGCCACCGCCGCCAGGTCGACGTTGTCGTACCCGACGGCGAAGTTCGCCACAACCCGTAACTGTGGCCCAGCCGCATCGAGGATCATCTCGTCGATCCGGTCGATCAGGAGCGCAAGGATCGCGTCCGCGCCCACGACGAGCCGCGCCAGCTCGTTGGGCTCGTATGGATCCTCGGAAGGCCCGACGACCACCTCGTAGTTCCGGAGCAACTCGAGAGCCGGCGGCGGCACTGGATGAGTCACGACGACCTTCAAGCCCATCACCGTTACAAAAGCGAAAGGGGCCGGCTTTGCCGGCCCCTTTCAAGAGCTAACCCCTTAAGAAGGGGGCTCACGGGGGAAACCTGGTTTCCCCGTGCTCTTTACATCATCCCGCCCATGTCGGGCATGCCGCCGCCGGCCATCGCCGGCTGCTTCTCCGGCGGCTCGGCGACGATCGCCTCGGTGGTGAGGATGTTCTTCGCGATCGACGCCGCGTTCTGCAGCGCCGAGCGGACGACCATCGTCGGGTCCGTGATCCCGGTCTTGACGAGGTCCTCGTACTCGCCGGACTCGACGTTCAGGCCGCGGCCCTTGACGCCCGTCCGGATCTTGTCGACGACGATCGAGCCCTCCAGCCCCGCGTTGTCGGCGAGCTGGCGGACCGGCTCCTCGAGGGAGCGCGTGACGATCTGAGCGCCGGTGCGCTCGTCGCCCTCGAACGAGTCCAGGTCGACCGACTCGACCGCGTTCAGGAGCGCGACGCCGCCGCCGGGGACGACACCCTCCTCGAGTGCCGCGCGTGCGGCCTGAAGAGCATCCTCGACGCGGTGCTTCTTCTCCTTCATCTCGGTCTCGGTGGCAGCGCCGACCTTGACCACCGCAACGCCGCCGGCGAGCTTCGCCAGCCGCTCCTGCAGCTTCTCGCGGTCGAAGTCGGAGTCCGTGTTCTCGATCTCGGACTTGAGCTGCTTGATCCGGCCCTTGATCCCCTCGGAGTCGCCGGCACCGTCGATGATCGTCGTCGTGTCCTTGTCGATCACGACGCGGCGGGCCTTGCCGAGCTGCGAGAGCTTTGTGTTCTCGAGCTTCAGGCCCATCTCCTCGGTGATCACCTCGGCGCCCGTGAGGATCGCGATGTCCTCGAGCATCCGCTTGCGGCGGTCGCCGAAGCCCGGAGCCTTGACGGCGACGGCGGTGAACGTGCCGCGCAGCTTGTTGACGACGATGGTTGCGAGCGACTCGCCCTCGACGTCCTCGGCCACGATCAGCAGCGGCTTGCCGGCCTGGGTTACCTGCTCGAGCACCGGCAGGAGGTCCTTGACGGCCCCGACCTTCTGGTTCGCGACCAGGATGTACGGGTCGTCTAGCACTGCCTCCATCCGCTCGGGGTCGGTGATCATGTAGGGCGAGAGGTAGCCCTTGTCGAACTGCATGCCCTCGGTGAACTCGAGCTCGAGGCCGAAGGTCTGGCCCTCCTCGACGTTCACGACGCCGTCCTTGCCGACCTTCTCGATCGCGTCGGAGAGGACGTCGCCGATCTCACGGTCACGGGACGAGACGGTCGCGACGCGCGCGATGTCCTCCTTGCCGGAGATCTCCTTGGACTGCTCCTTCAGGTTCTCGACGACCTTCTCGACGGCCTGCTCGATGCCGCGCTTGAGGGCCATCGGATTGGCGCCGGCCGCGACGTTCTTGAGGCCGCTGCGGACGATTGCCTGAGCGAGGACCGTAGCGGTCGTCGTCCCGTCGCCGGCGACGTCGTTCGTCGACGTGGCGACCTCGCGGACGAGCTGGGCGCCCTGGTTCTCGAAGACGTCCTCGACCTCGATCTCACGCGCGATCGTGACGCCGTCGTTCGTAATCGTGGGCGCGCCGTACTTCTTGTCGAGCACGACGTAGCGCCCCTTGGGGCCGAGCGTCACCTTGACGGCATCGGCCAGGATGTTCACGCCCCGCTCGAGCGAGCGGCGCGCATCCTCACTGAACTTCAGCTCCTTGTGAGCCATTCGTTTCCTCCTTGACTGCTCTTCGTCTTACGACTTTGCGCCCGCGAGCTCGCGATCGCCGACGACCTTCGCCAGCACATCGGACTCGCGCAGGATCAGAACATCGTCGGTGCCGAGCTTGATCTCGGTACCGCCGTACTTGGAGAAGATGATCTCGTCACCCTCTTCGACGTCCATCGGGACGTGCTCACCGGTCTCTTCGTTCCGGCTCCCCGGGCCCACCGCCAGGACCTTGCCGCGCTGCGGCTTTTCCTTCGCGGTGTCCGGAAGGACGATCCCGCTGGTGGTGGTTTCCTCTTCCTCGAGAACCTCGACGATGAGGCGGTCGCCCAACGGCTGTAGATTCATGGGGTTCCTCCTCGCTTCTGTCGTCACTTTGTGACACTACTTGGCACTCTCACATGTGAAGTGCCAGAACGATTCTATCCAGCCTGAGCGGCTTCGCGCAAGGCCCTGGCGAGAACCATCCCGTCGTGTGTTACAAACACCAGCGTGAAGCGCGAGTTCTCCGCCGGCGGGGTAGTCGTTCGGCGGATGCGGGGAGCGTGGTTCGCCGCCGCGATCCGGCCGGCGGGAAAGCCGAAGGGCCTTTGGGCGCTTCCGAAAGGGCTCGTCGGGCACGGCGAGCGGCCAGAGGAGACCGCCCTGCGTGAGGTCGCGGAGGAGACGGGCGTCCAGGCGCGGCCGCTCGGAAAGCTCGGAGACGTGCGCTACGTCTACACCTGGGAGGGCGAGCGCATCTTCAAGGTGGTCAGCTTCTACCTCCTGCGCTACAGCTCCGGCCGGCTCGGCGACGTGCCGCCCGAGCACGCGCACGAGGTGGCCGAGGTGCACTGGCTGCCGCTCGAGGAGGCGCCGAAGCTCCTTGCCTACAGAGGCGAGAGGGAGATGGCCGAAAAGGCGGTCGCTGCATTGAGCGACCAGCCCTTATGATCCCGCTCGGCGGCCCCTAGGCCGAAGCGAACCCCGACAATGTACGCGCTCAACTTCTACTCGCCCCTCGTGGCCGATCAGCTCCGTTCGCTGCGGAAGACCGCGACGATCCGGCTCGGGGACAAGTCGGACAAATACAAGAAGGGGATGGTCGTCCAGGTGCTGGCTGGAGCACGCTTTGGGCCCCGCGAGCGGATCTTCGAGGCCGTCATCGACAAGATCGAGGTGAAGACCCTCGGCGAGCTCTCACCCCGCGAGATCGAGCACGACAACCCCGAGATCCGACGGCCCGAGGAGATGGCCCACTTCCTGAGCCAGCTCTACAACCGGGAGATCGGGCAGGACGCCACCGTCACGGTGATCCGGTTCTCGAAGATCAAGTAGCGCGGCGCGTGAAGCCGCCCGGCAACGCGAGGCTGACACGGCGCGGGTTCGTAGTCGCCGGCGCCGTGGCCATCGGCGGGGTCGCGGTCTCCGGCTGCGGGCGCGGAAAACGACCCGTCGACGTCGGCGAGTTCGTTGCCTTGTCCCGCGTGCTGACCGGCGAGCGACAGCTCCCGGTGCAACACGCGCCCGCCTACTTCGAGCTCCTCGAGGACGCCGACCTTTCGATGAGCCCGTCGGAGCTCGTTCGCTCCGCCGGCTACGACGGACCAAGCGGTCCGCGAGACCTCGCGGCGCTCGAGGCATCCGGGGCGCTGCGGTCGGCAGAGGCCAAGACATGCGCCCGCGCGATCGCGGCCGCTTGGTGGAGCGGGACCGTCCCGGCCCGTTGCGGCCGCGTCGTAGTCACGTACACCGACGCGCTCGTCTGGCGGGCGATGCCGTTTGCTCACCCACCGAGCACGTGTCTGGGCGCGACCGGCGTCTGGGCCCGGCTGAGCCAAGGGCTGGCCCATGAGCGACGACGTTCGAGCGGACGTGATCGTCGTCGGCGCCGGCATCGCCGGCGCGTTGGCCGCAAACGGGCTCGCGCGCAAAGGGGTCGACGTCGCCGTGTTGGAGGCAGGACCGCCGGTCGACCGCCCGGACGCTGTGCTCCGCTTCCAGTTGAGCGCCGCGCGAGTCCCGGAATCGGCCTACGAGGACGTGAGCTATGCCCCGCGCCCAACCGTGCTCGAGCCGAGGGGCTACTACGTGCAATCCGGGCCGGAGTTGTTCCAGAGCACCTACGAGCGGCGCGTCGGCGGAACCACCTGGCATTGGCTCGGCACCGCGCTTCGCCTCGTTCCGAACGATTTCCGGTTGCGCAACGCCTACGGGCGCGGGGTCGACTGGCCGATTACCTACGACGAGCTGGAGCCCTGGTACGGCCGGGCCGAACGCGCGATCGGGGTCTCCGGCGTCGACTCTCTCGGCCTGGGCGCACCCCGCTCGACGCCGTATCCGATGCCGCCGATCCCGCAGTCCTACCTCGACGGCCGGTTCACGAAAGCCGCGGCGAAGCTCGGGCTCGAGGTGAGCGCGACGCCCCAGGCACGAAACAGCGAGGCGCACGACGGCAGGCCGGCGTGCTGCGGCAACGCGAGCTGCATTCCCATCTGCCCGATCGGCGCGAAGTACGACGCGAGCGTCACCGTCGCCGAGGCGAAGAGGCACGGCGTGCGTGTGGTCGACTCCGCCGTCGCGCACGACGTCGCGGTGACGCCGGAGAACGTCGTCGTCCGCTTCCTGACGCCCGACGGCGAGGAACACATCGCGAGTGGCCGGACGCTCGTACTCGCGGCGAACGCGATCGAAACGCCGAAGCTGATGCTGCTCTCGCGCCGCGGCACGCATCGGACGGGCCTCGGAAACGGGAACGACCTCGTGGGTCGCCACCTGATGGACCACCCGACGCAGCTCTCGTGGGCGCTCGCGCCCGAGCCCGTCTACCCGTTTCGGGGACCGCTGTCCACGAGCGGGATCGAAGTCTTGCGCGACGGGGCGTTCCGGCGGCGCCGCGGCGCCTTTCGCATCGAGATCGGAAACGATGGCTGGTCGTGGCCGAAGGGTGATCCGACCGTCCAAGCGGTCGCAGAGGCTTCGAGCACGCTCGGTCCCGACGGCCTCCGCTCGCTGGGCAAGCGACTGGCGCGCCAGATCCGCGTGGCTAGCCTCGTCGAGCCGCTTCGCGATCGCGAGAACCGCGTACAGCCGTCGGAGAAGCGCGACTCGCTCGGGATCCCGAGGCCCGAGATCTCATATAGAACGGGCGGATACGCGCGCGCGGGCCTGGCTGAAGCCCGGCGGGTGCACGAGCGCCTGTTCGCGGCGATCGGCGCGACGGAGGTCGAGCACTGGAACGGCCCGCAGGGCGCAGGTCACATCATGGGAACGTGCCCGATGGGCGAGGACCCGCGGACCTCCGTCGTCGACCGCGACCTCCGCGTCCACGGCCACCGCAACTGCTTCGTCCTCGGCTCCGCGGTCTTCCCGACGGTCGGCACCGCCAACCCGACCCTGACGATCGCGGCGCTGAGCCTGCGCGCCGTCGATGCGATCAGGAGCTCGCTGAGTTAGCGGCTCCGCCGGATCTGCACTCCGAACTGCTCCGCCGGGCGAAGCGCCTCGCCGCAGGCCTCGCAGTCGACCGCGAAGGCCGAGCTGAAGCGCGCGTCGCAGGAAGGGCAGCGAGCTCTCATCTCACCGCCGCACTGCGGGCACTCGGGGGGCAGCTCGTCCTCCCACTCTTCGAAGTAGCGCTGCGTGAATCCGCACGCAAGGCAGAAGGAGACCCAGTCGCCGAGGGTCTTGCGACGCTCCTCGCGCAGCCAGTCGGAAGCCTTGCCCACGGACGAGCACTCTAGTCGGACGCGCTCGCTAGAGTTCCGCCCGGCATGGCGATTGCGCGCGAGGCCGAGCCGGTCGGCTCGCTCAAAGAGGTGAAGGAGGCAGGTCTCGACCGCGAGGACCTCCTGGGCATCTACCGCAACATGCTGCTCACGCGCGGAATCGAGGAGCGCGGCCACATCCTCTATAGGCAGGGCAAGATCCCCGGCTCCTTCTACACGGGGCGCGGGAACGAGGCCGCCTCCGTCGGGATCGCGACCGCGTTCGGCCCCGACGACGTCGGCACCCCTCTCCACCGCGACATGGGCGTCCACGTCGTGCGCGGTGTCGAGCCCTGGCGGATCATCGCCCAGTACATGGGCCGCGCGGACGGCCCGACCAAGGGACGCGACGGCAACGTCCACATGGCCGACTCCAACCTGGGACTGCTCGCGATGGTCAGCCACCTGCCGGCGATGCTCCCGGTCGCGGTCGGCTGCGCGCTGGCGTTCCGAATTCGGGACGAGAAGCGGGTCGCGGTCGCCTGGTTCGGCGAGGGCGCATCGGCACGCGGGGACACCCACGAGGGGATGAACTTCGCCGGCGTCCGGCACCTGCCGGTCGTCTTCGTCTGCGACAACAACCAGTGGGCGTACTCGACCCCGACCCACCTCGAGTATGCGACCGAGCATGTCGCCGATCGTGCCGAGGCCTACGGATTCGAGGGCGTGGTCGTCGACGGCTCCGACGTGCTCGCCGTCTACCGCGAGGCAAAGCGCGCGATCGAGAAGGCGCGCGGCGGGGGCGGCCCAACGTTGATCGAGTGCCTGACGCTACGCATGGAGGGCCACGCCGTCCACGACGACGCCTTCTACGTCCCCAAGGACATGTTCGAGGAATGGGCGAAGAGCGATCCGATCGAGCGCTTCCGGACCTGGCTGCGGGAGAACGCGGAAATGTCCGACGAGGAGGAGGATGAGATCCAGGCCGGAGTCAAGAAGCTCCTGAACGACGCGCTCGCGCGCGCCGAGGAGTCGCCGCTGCCGGATCCGTCCACGCTCACCGAGGGCGTTTTCGCGACGCCCGAGGAGCTCGACACGCCTCACCACAAGTAATGGCGGAAAAGACTTATTTGCAGGCGATCTCCGACGCGCTCCGCCAGGAGATGCGGGCCGACAAGCGCGTGTTCGTGATCGGGGAGGACGTCGGCGTCTACGGCGGCGCCTTCAAGGTCACCCTGGGCTTCCAGGAGGAGTTCGGCCACTGGCGCGTGATCGACGCCCCGCTGTCGGAGACCGCGATCGTCGCCGGCTGCACGGGCGCCGCGATCATGGGAATGCGCCCGGTCGCCGAGATGCAGTTCGCCGACTTCATCTCCTGCGCCTGGGATCACCTCGTCACGGTCGCGGCCAAGCAGCGCTACCGCGCCGGCACGCCGGTCCCGATCACGGTGCGACTCCCCTCGGGCGGCGGCTTCTCGGGCGGGCCGTTCCACTCCCAGAACCCCGAGAGCTCGTTCGCGCACATCGCCGGCCTCAAGATCGTCTGCCCCGCGACGCCCGAGGACGCGAAGGGCCTGCTCGCAAGCGCGATCCAGGATCCGAACCCCGTCCTCTACTTCGAGCACAAGCACCTATACCGGCGGATCAAGGCCGAGGTGCCGGACGAGCGCTACACGACGCCCTTCGGCAAGGCCCGCGTCCACCGCGAAGGAGACGACATCTCGGTGATCACATGGGGCGCGATGGTCTACACGGCGGAGGAAGCTGCGAAGGAGCTCGAGTCCGAGGGCATCTCCACGGAGATCCTCGACCTGCGCACGCTGATTCCCTGGGACCGGGAAGCGGTGCTCGAGACCGCGGCCAAGACCTCGAAGGTGGTCGTCCTGCACGAGGACACGCGCACGGGCGGCTTCGGCGCGGAGATCGCGGCCACGATCGCGGAGGACGGCTTCGAGAACCTCGACGCGCCCGTCAAGCGGATCACGGCGCCGGACACACCCGTCCCGTTCTCGCCGCCGCTCGAGAAGGCGTTCATCCCGCAGGTCGAGGACGTGGTGGCCGGGATCAAGGAGCTGGCCGAGTATTGACGTCGGCCCCCTCCTTCCCATCTCGCACCCGCCGGGGCGCTGCAACGCGCCGTCTCGCTGCGTCCTCAGTCGCGCCCGTAGCCTCCGGCTACGAACGCTCCCTGCGTCCTTCCGAGACGGGCGTTTCGCGGCCGGCGGGCACGATCTGGGCAGGAGGTGACCGCTGATGGCTACGGACACCGCCATCGACGTCGTCATGCCCCAGATGGGCGTCTCCGTCTCGGAGGGGACGATCACGAAGTGGCTCAAGCAGGAGGGCGACCAGGTCGCGGCCGACGAGTCGCTGCTCGAGATCTCGACCGACAAGGTCGACACCGAGGTTCCGAGCCCCGGCGAGGGCGTGGTGCTCCAGATTCTCGTCCCCGAGGGCGAGACCGTCGACGTCGGGACCAAGCTGGCCGTGATCGGGCCCGCGGGCACCGAGGTCGCGGCTCCGGAGGAGCCAGCGCCGGCCGCCGAGGAGGCGCCCGCGCCCGAGCCGCAGGCCGAAGCGCCGGAGCCGCATGCTGCCGAGCCTGCCGCGGCTCCGCCACCTACGCCGACGGACGGAGCAGGCGACTCGAAGACGTTCGTCTCGCCGGTCGTCGCTCGGATTGCATCCGAGCACGCCATCGACGTCAGCCAGGTGCCGGGCACGGGGCGCGGCGGCCGCGTCACGAAGAAGGACATCCTTGCGTTCGTCGAGTCCGGCGCTCCGGCCAAGCCTGCCGAAACCCCGGCCGCGCCTCCGCCCGAAGCAGCAGCCCCAGCTCCACCGCCAGCAGCTATGCCGCAGCCGGAGGCTGAGGCAGGGGAATCCCTCGAGCCGATGAACGCGATGCGCAAGGGCATCGCCGAGCACATGCGCCGCTCGCTCGACACCTCCGCGCACGTGACGAGCGCGATCGAGGTCGACATGTCGAAGGTGGTCGCGATCCGGAAGAAGCTGAAGCGCGAGTACCAGGAGACCTACGGAGTCAACCCGACGTACCTCATCTTCGTCGCGCGCGCGACCGTCGAGACGCTCAAGGACTACCCGTGGATCAACGGCGAGCTCCGCGGCGACCAGATCGTCACGCGCAACTACGTCAACCTCGGGTTCGCCGTCGAGCTCGCGGACGGCAAAGGCCTGATCGTCCCGGTCGTCAAGCACGCCGAGGGCCTGAACCTGCTCGGAATGGCGCGCAGCGTCACCGAGATCGCGCAGCGCGCCCGTGACAAGCAACTCCTCCCCGACGACGTCCAGGGGGGGACGTTCACGATCACGAACCCGGGCGGCTACGGCACCTTCCACGGCACGCCGGTAATCAGCCAGCCGCAGGCGGCGATCCTCGGCACCTACGCAGTCGTCAAGCGGCCGTGGGTCGTCCAGGACGAGCTCGGTGAGGACGTGATCGCGATCCGGCCGATCATGAACCTGACGCTCACCTACGACCACCGCCTGGTCGACGGCGCGCTCGCCGGCCGCTTCCTGCACGACCTCCGCGACAAGCTCGAGAGCTGGGGCGAGGACAAGTACTGATCCTCTACGCCGTCCGGCTGGAGCGGGGCGGCCCGTGGGACTGGTCGCGGGACTTACGCGAGCAGGACGGCTGGGAGGAACATGCCCGCTTCATGGACGGGCTCGTCGAGTCGGGCTTCATCCTGCTGGGCGGCCCGCTCGAGGGAGATCGAGAGACGTTCCACGTCGTCGACGCACCGTCGGAGCAGGCGATCCGCGAACGCCTCGCCGAGGACCCGTGGAGCGCGAACGGCATGCTGCGACCGGTGAGCATCGAGCGCTGGACGATCCTGCTCGACGGCCGGCGTGGCTAGCCTCGCCGAAACGGCCGCCCGGCACTGGGCCGAGGAGTGGGCGCGGGGCTGGCGCGAGCATGACTCCGCCCGCATCGCCGCGCTCTACGCCGACGGCGCCTTCCACTGGTCGGCCCCGTTCCGCGAGCCGGGGCGCGGACCCGAAGGAGCGCGCGCCTACGCGGATTGGGCCTTCTCGGACGAGGACTCGGCGGAGTGCTGGTTCGGAGAGCCGATCGTCTGTGGCGACCGTGCCGTCGTCGAGTGGTGGGCGGTCAGCCGCTCCGGCGAGACGGAGGTAACGCTGGCTGGAGCCTCTGTCCTACGGTTCGGCGACGACGGGCTCGTCACAGAACAGCGCGACTACTGGAACGCGGAAGACGGCCGGCGCGAGCCGCCCGAAGGGTGGGGTCGCTAGAGTCGAAGCCGTGCGCGACGCGTACGTGATGCACCTCGGCTCCACTCCCTACGGCGAGGCGTGGGACCTCCAGCGCGAGATCGCCGCGGCGGTCCTGCAAGGGGAGATGCCGGACACCGTGCTGTTCCTCGAGCACCCGCCGGTGATCACGCTCGGGCGGCGAACGGAGCCGGGGGAGATCCACGTCCCGGAAGACGCCGGTGTGGAAGTGGCGGAGACCGACCGCGGCGGCAAGTCCACCTACCACGGCCCGGGCCAGCTCGTCTGCTACCCGATCCTCGACCTGAACCGTCACGGGCGGGAAGTGAGGAAGTACTGCCGCGACCTCGAGCAGGCCCTCATCCAGACGGTGGGCGCATTCGGGCTCGAGGCGACGACGATCGAGGGGCTGACGGGCGTGTGGCTCTCGCCTCCGCCCAGGAAGATCGCCTCGATCGGCGTCCACATCTCGCGCTGGGTGACGACCCACGGGTATGCGCTCAACGTCGACCTCGACCCGGCCCCGTTCACGGACTGGATCACCGCCTGCGGGCTGGACGACGCATCGTTCACGACGATGGCGCGTGAGCTCGGGCGGCCGGTCTCAGTGGACGAGGTGCGGCCGCACGCGGCCGAAGCCTTCGGAGAGGTCTTCTCGCTAGAGCTCGGGGAGCCAGCCCTCCCGGTACGTGCACCGGTTCCAAGCGGGTAGCTCCGCGTAGGCATCCGCCGGTTTCGTCGTCTCCTCCTCGACGCCGGCGCCGTGCGCACGCGCCGCGTCGTCGACTGTGTAGACGATGCCTTTGCGAGGCAGGCCGCGCCGCCCCACCGCCAGCACGACGGCCGGCCCGGTTCCCGCGCCGACGATCACGTGCTCGGTTTGCGGCGGGCAGTGGAAGTAGTCCCACGTCTTCAGCTCCCGCTCCTCGCCCTCCACGATCAGCAGGCATTCCCCGGCGAGCACGAGGAAGCCTTCCTGGGCGTTCTCGCGGTGGTACCTCCCGATCGGCTGGCCCGGCTGAAGGACGTTGAGATTGATCCCCAGCTGCCGGAACGGCCGCTTGCCCTCGAAGCTGCAGTAGAAGCCGAGCGGGCCTGTGTCGCGCCAACGGGCCTCGCGCGCGTTGACGACGAACCAGCCCTCGCCGTCGTAGACCAGGCCGTACTTGGTCTTTCGGAGCGCCGCCTCGCGGTCCACCGCCCGTAGACTGACAGAGATGGAGAGCTCGCTTCCGGTCGCCGAACGGCCTCGCCGACCCGAGTGGATGAAGGTGCGCGCCCCGAGCGCGGACTCGCGCTACTTCGAGGTCAAGGAGCTCATCCACGGCCAGGGGCTGCACACGATCTGCGAGGAGGCCCGCTGTCCGAACATCTCCGAGTGCTGGGGGCGCGGGACCGCGACCTTCCAGATCCTGGGCGACACGTGCACGCGCGCGTGCCGCTACTGCTACGTCCATTCCGGCAAGCCCGACGGGCCGCCGGACCCGCTCGAGCCGATGCGGCTCGCGGCGACGGCCGCGCGGATGGGGCTCAAGCACGTCGTCGTCACATCGGTCGACCGGGACGACCTTCCGGACAAGGGCGCGGGCCACTACGCCGCCACGATCCGTGTTCTCAAACACAAAGTCCCCGAGGCGTCGGTCGAAGTGCTGACGCCGGACTTCCTCGACTACGAGGAGGAGGCGCTCGAGATCGTGCTGGCGGAAAGGCCGGAGGTCTTCAACCACAACATCGAGACCGTCCGCCGCCTCCATGCCCGCATGCGCGGGGCGAAGGCTTCCTACGAGAAGGCGCTGTGGCTGCTCCGCCGCGCGAAGGAGGTCGCCGGCTACCCGGTGATGACCAAGTCCGGGATCATAGTCGGCCTCGGCGAGACGAACGACGAGGTCGCCGAGACGATGCGCGACCTGCGGGCCCACGGGGTCGACGTGGTCACGATCGGGCAGTACCTCCAGCCCTCGGCGAAGCACGCGAAGATCGACCGCTGGGTCCACCCCGACGAGTTCCGCTGGTTCCGCGAGCATGGCGAGGCGCTCGGCTTCGGCTCCGTCTTCTCAGGCCCGCTCGTCCGGTCCAGCTATCGCGCGGACGAGCAGCGGCACGCGGCCGCCACAGGCCGAGGCGCGGTCGCGTATTAGAGGAAGAGGGGCCGCAGGAGCGGCCCCTCTTCATTTGCGTTACGGCAGGTTCAGCGACCAGGCCGCTAAGCCGTGCGTCGCCGCGTAGAGCTTGCGTGCGGACGGGACGATCGTCAGGCCCGCAACCTCGGCGTTGGGCATCCCCGGCGCCGCCAGCGTCCAGGTCGACGAGCCGCCGGCGAGCCGCATCACGCCGTAGTCCGTCCCGGCGTAGAGGTCGCCGGTGACGTCGTCGCGAAGGAGGTCCGTCACCGGGATGTCGCCGAGCGGCCCCCCTGAGACGCCGTCGAGGCTCGTCCAGGTGGCCGTGCCCGCGACCGGGTTGTACGTGACCTCGAACACGTGCCCCGGCGTGGTCGGCGTGGCCGACGAGAAGCCGGTGTACGAGACCCACGCGTGGTTCGCGTTCGCCGGGTCGATGTAGATCGAACTGACGAACCGGTTCGGGTCATTCGGGTCGAGCGAGTCGATCCGCGTGAACGAGACCGAGCTCGCCGGATCGGCGTTCGCGTTCTGCGAGACGAAGACCCGGCCCGTGCTCGTCGCCGCCCAGAGCGTCGACGTGTCGCTCGAGGCCCGCTCCACCGCGACGACGGTGCCGCCCGCGCGGTCGCCGAACGCGGCGTTCGTCAGCCTCGTACTACCGAGAGGCACCCAGTCGCCGCAGACCACGGTGAAGTCGCCCGTCCACTCGTTGCAGTGCTGCCGGAACTCGGCGAGCGTCATGGAACCCACGCCGGCCGTCTTCGTCCGCCAGACGTACTGCGCACCGAGGAAGAGCGTCTTGCTCACCTTCGGGTCGGCGATCGTCGGAACGTAGAACTCGGACGCCTCTCCGGCGATCAGGAAGAACGGATCGCTGTTCCAGTTCCAATCCTCCGTCGCCCCGTTCGAGAAGTTGACGTCCATCTGCTTGTCGAAGTACGTGTGGAACCGGAACGACGGGTCGGAGACGTCGAAGCCCGACTGGCCGCCATCGCCGACCATCGTGTTGTGCCACTCCGACGGGCTGCCCTCGTTCTGCCACGTCCCGTTGTCCTGTGTGCCGCCTTGAAGCTCGTTCGAGTGGAACGGGTTCACCGAGAGGCTCTGGAACTGGAGCGTGGTGAGCCCCTTGTTCAGGCCGGTCAACAGCGTCGGAACCTGGGACAGCATCTGGTGGCAACGGGCAAGCCGCGTGGCGTTGAGGCCACGCGAGTCGCACCAGCTCGAGACGTCGGCGAACGCGCCGCTCGAGCGCATCACGCCGCCGTCGTTCCCTTCGAAGAACTGGTACGGGTTCGTCGGGTTCGTGACGATTGCGTGCTGGTCGGGATGCAGCGCGTTCGGGTGGACGGAGTCGGTCCCGTCCGCGGTCTGGTCGTACCACGTCTGCCCCGCGTCGGTGGACAGGACGAGGCCGCGGTGGTTCGCATACGGCTCGCCGTACAGGTACGACCCGCCGACGTACACGATGTCGGGATTGCCCTTTGGGGTGTAGACGATGTTGTCGTACCAGCACTGGCCGGTGCAGAAGTTGAACGTCCCCCAGCGCGTGTCGGCCGGGTCGGCGCTCGTCAGGTCGGACCAGACGGGGGTGCCCGTAGCGACATCGTCGCTGCGGAAGACGCGGCTGTACTGGCCGCCCGCGCCCGTGTGGCCCTCGCCGACGTAGGCGCGGGTGTTGCCGTTCGGCAGCGTGGTCACGGCGATCCACGGCAGCGTGGTCGTGATCGCCGAGTTCAGCGACGGCTTGATCTGCGTCCAGGTGGCGCCGCCGTCGTTCGACCGCCAGACGCCTCTCGCGTACGAGGTCGAGTAGACGATGTCCGGGTTGGACGGATCGAGGACGACCTGGCGGACGCCGCGCGGGGTGCACGGCGTCGTGTTCGCCGCGACCACGGCGGGATCGGCCGTCGCACAGTCGGCTGCGTTCGCCGAGCCTCCGTGGATGTACGTCCACGTGCTGCCGCCGTTCGTCGACTTGTAGACGCCCCACATCTTCGCGCCCGGGATGACGATTCGGGTGATACCGCTACAGCAGACCGAGGACATCCCGTGCAGAGCGAAGGTCGAGGACGCGTACACAACGTTCGCGTCCCGCGGGTCGACGGCGATCGAGCTGACGCCGCGCCCGCCGAAGACGCTCTTCCCGTACGGGCCGGTCCAGGTGTCGCCGCCGTCGGTCGACTTGTACAGACCCTGGCCGTGGACGCAGCCGCTCCCGCATGTGTTGCCCTCACCAGTGCCGACCCAGATCGTGTTCCCGGTCGGATCGGTCGGGTCGAGGGCGATCGAACCCATGGCGTTGATCTCGAACGAGCTGCTCAGGTACTTCCACGCAGGCTCGTCCGCGAGCGCGTTCTCCGTCCTCCAGATCCCGCCTCCGGCCGGAGCGATCCACATCCGGCAGTGCCCCGCACGACAGCTGGGCGAGATCGCGATGTCGTTGATCCTGCTGGCGGCCAGGTACGCGTTCGGGACGTAGAGGCTCAGATCGCGCATGTCGAAGAACGGATAGAGAGCGTTCTTCGGCCCGATCGACACCCACGTCCCGGGCTTGCCCCTTCCCGACGGGAAGCCACGGGCCTTGACGGCCTTTGCCGCGAGTCGCTCAGTCTCGAGGCGGGCGAGCGGGATGTCCGAATCCGGGTACGCCAGCGCTGCGAGCTCGGCGGCCTCTGCCCCTCCCGGCCCTTCGGAAGACTCGCCTCCATTGCCGGGAATCGCCTGCCCGAGCTCTTCGAGGTGGCGCGCGAGCGCCGGTGGCGCTTCACCGTTCGCCTTCGCGATCTCGGTACTTCCGGCTGCAGTCGGCGACGCCGACCTCAGGATTGCCATGAGCAATGCCCCGGCCGCGGCGATCGCGATTACCGCGCCCAGGACGACAACCGTTCTTCGGTTGATCATGCTCCCCCCTTCGGTTCTTCTCTCCCCTCCCCGGCCAATTCCGGCGCGGGGCGGCGCATAGTCTTTGGGCAGTCGCCGCCGCTGTCAAGCAATCCGCGCCGACCGCCGTTACGCTACGGCCGATGGCGGGACTGTTTCAGAGGCTGCGCTCGTGGTGGAACAAGGACGCGGCGGAGGTGGCCGAGGAAGAGACGCGCATGACGCAGGCCGAGCGCGACGTCGCCGAAGAGGACTACGAGGCGCGCAAGGACGACGTCGCCTCACACGGCGACTACCTGGGCGGGACGATCGGCGCCGATTTCGAGCGCGATTCCGAAACGCCGCGTTAGTGCGGCTTCGCCATCGCGCGGTAATCGAGCGCCTTGTCCAGCGTCTCCTCGTCGACGCCGGCCTCGCGCGCAACCTCGCGTAGCGGGCGGCCGGAGGCGGCCGCTTCCTTGACGATCTCCGTCGCCTTGTCATAGCCGATGTAGGGGTTGAGAGCGGTGGCGGCCGAGAGAGTGAGCTCGGCGTAGCGCTCGAGCTGCTCCCGGTTGGCCTCGATCCCGTCGATGCACTTGTCCGCAAACACGCGGGCCGCAGCCGCCAGCAGGTCGATCGACTGGAGCAGGTTGCGCGCGATCACCGGCACGAAGACGTTGAGCTCGAAGTGGCCCTGCATCGCGCCGCCGGTGATGGCCGCGTCGTTGCCGATCACCTGGACGGCGACCTGGGTCACGACCTCCGGGATGACGGGATTGACCTTGCCCGGCATGATCGAGCTGCCTTTCTGGAGCTCCGGGAGTCGCAGCTCGGCCAGTCCCGCCCGGGGGCCGGAGGCCATCCAGCGGATGTCGTTTGCGATCTTCGTCAGCGAGACCGCGACCGTCTTGAGCGCGCCCGAGGCCTCGACAAGGGCGTCTCGCGCGGCCTGCGACTCGAAGGCGTCGGCGGGCGGCAGGATGCGGAGCCCCGTCTCCTGCGAGAGCAGGCGGCGAACGCGGGCCGCGAACTCCGGATGCGTGTTGAGGCCCGTGCCGACCGCTGTCCCGCCGAGCGGGACCTGGGCGACTCGGTCGAGCGTCGACTCGATCCGCGCGATGCCCTGGCGGACCTGCGCGGCATAGCCGCCGAACTCCTGTCCGAGGGTGACGGGAACGGCGTCCATCAGGTGCGTGCGGCCGGACTTGACGGCGTCCTCGAACTCGATCGCCTTCGCCGCGAGCGACTCGGCCAGATCCTCGAGCGCGGGCATGAGGCTGTGCGTCAGCTCGTCGAGGGCGGCGAGGTGGACGGCGGTCGGGAAGACGTCGTTGGAGGACTGGCCCATGTTGACGTCGTCGTTCGCGTGGATGTCCTCCCCGGCGAGGGCCGCAATGACCTCGTTTGCGTTCATGTTCGACGAGGTGCCCGATCCCGTCTGGAAGACGTCGAGCGGAAACTGGTCGTCGAGCTCGCCGGCGGCGATGCGGTCGCCCGCGAGCGCGATGCGTTCGGCCTTGCCCTCGTCCAGCAGCCCGAGCTCGGCGTTGACGCGTGCGGCTGCGGCCTTGATCCGGCCCAGCCAGCGCGCCACGGGCGCCGGAATAGGCTCGCCGGAGACGGGGAAGTTCTCGATCGCCTTCTGGGTCTCGGCCCCCCAGAGCTGGTCCTTCTGCTCCACGCTCACGCTCTCGAGTCTACTCGCCGTAAACCGCCCCGAGCCGCCGCGAGACGGCCGGTTTGAGCACGTCGGTCGAGTCCGCGAGCTGGTCGATCGAGCCGATGAGAGGCAGCGAGCGGAGCCACGGGTCGGAAAGGGAGCCGAGGCAGGCGTCCACGAACCGGCTCGAGCCGAGGACACGATACGGCCGGCCGTAGAAGAGCCGTACGGTCGCATCCATCGGCTCGGTGATCCCGAGCGCGTTGAACCTGCGCGCGGCCGCCTCGACCGCGTCGACGAGTGCCTGCTCGCGTGCCGCGAAGCCGGTTGCCGCGGTCGCGGCCTCGAGCGCAGGGCCGACTTCGCTCGCGGCCTCGAGCTGCGCGAAGGCCGAGCCGAGCCACTTCGAATAGGGCGCATACCGACGCTCGATCAAAAAGCAGAGTCGGACGATGTCTCTCGCCAGCCGGGCGGCGAGGATGCGCGAGCCGAGCTCGTCGCCGACCTCGGCGGCGCGGCCGACGAACGGCTCTTCCTGGTCGATCCGCCGCCACTGGCAGGCGAGTACCCACAACCAGACGTCGTGCGGGTACCACTCGAGCAGCTTCCGGAGCGGCTCCAGCTCGCCCAGTCCGTCGTGGAAGACGGCGCCGCCGGTCACGCCGAGCATGGACTGCTGAGGCGTGGTCAACCAGTCCCGCGCCGTCATGTGCCTACGCGGGTCGAAGCCGAGGCTCGCCTCGAGCCAGTCGCCGAGCCTCGCGACCTCGACGTGGTGCGTGACCGGCACCGCGTCCCAGCCGAACCGCGTCGGCCAGCCGCGGAACTCCTCCGGCAGGCCGGAGTCGATCCGCTCCCATACCTGCGCGGGATCGCCTTCGACGAAGAGTTGGAGCCTCGGGCCCCAGCCGTGGTCGGTCGACCGTTCGGTGTCGAAGCCGAGGACCTCAGAGCCCTTGCCCAGCCGCGCCGCCGAGTGGGCCGTGGCGCCGACGAGGCCGGCGACGACCTCCTCGTAGAAGGCGCCGGCGAGCTCGAGGCCCGGGACGAAGCTCAATCCGTCGAGTACTTCGGCTGAACCTTCTCACCGCGAATCTGCGCGACGGCATTGTTCGCCGCCACCGCAGCCTCGCCCATCCCGATCGTGATCAGCGTGATCTTGCCGGGATAGCCCGCGACGTCGCCGGCCGCGTACACGCGGGGAAGGTTCGTCTCGCAGGTCATCGGGTCGATCAGGATCTGGCGCTTGCCCTCGAGCTCGAGCCCCCACTCGGCGATCGCACCGAGGTGGGAGTGGAAACCGAGCAGCGTGATCAGCGCGTCGCAGTCGACCTGCTCGACCTCGTTCGAGTCCGTGTTCTCGATGCTGACCGCCTGGATCTGCCCGTCCCCGTGGATCTCACGCACCTCGCAGGGCGTGAAGATGCGCACGCGGCCCGCCTCCTCGAGCGCCTTCGCCTCGTTGACGGACGCCTCGAGCGCGCGGAAGCGGTCACGGCGGTGGACGATCGCGATCGGGTGCGCCGCCGTGTCCTGCAGGCCGAGCGTCCAGTCGAGCGCGGAGTCGCCGCCCCCGACGATCACGCAGCGGCGATCGCGGAAGACCTCCTTCTCGCGCACGAAGTAATGGAGCCCGCGGCCCTCCCACTCGTCGATGCCCTCGATCCCGAGCTTGCGCGGCTCGAAAGCGCCGTGCCCGGCGGTGATGATCATCGCTCGGGACAGATAGGGCCCGCCCTTGTCGGTGCCGACGGCGAGCAGCTCCTCCCCGTTCTGGTTCACGCGCTCGAGCGTCTGCACCTCCTCGCCGAGGCGCACGTCGGCTCCGTACTGGAGCCCCTGCTCGGCGCAGAGATCGACGAGCGCCTGCCCGAGGATCTTGGGATGCCCGGCGACGTCGTAGACGTGCTTCTCGGGGTAGACGGCCGCGACCTGGCCGCCGAGCTGCTCGAGGCTCTCGATGATGCGCACCGAGGCGTCGCGATGCCCGGCGTAATAGGCGGCAGCCAGCCCGCTCGGGCCGGCGCCGAGAATCGTGATGTCGACGAAGTCGTCCGCGCTCACGAACGAGATCCTAATTTCCTAGCGCGCGGCCGCAGGCTGCGTGCTAGTGAGCGCAGCCGGAGCCGCAGCCGCCGGCGGTGTCCTCGGGCGCGGCACCTTCCTCGACCTGGAAGGAATGCCCGCAACCGCACGATGCCGAGACGTTCGGGTTGTCGATCTTGAAGCCGGACTCCTCCAACCCGTTCAGGAAGTCGATCGTCGCGCCCTGCAGATAGGGCGCGCTGTACGGGTCGACGACGACGGTAACTCCGTGGAGCATGAACTCCTCGTCTCCGTCCTGCGGGCCGCGGTCGAACCCGAGCGCGTATTCGAAGCCCGAGCAGCCGCCGCCCTGGACGGCCACACGCAGAACCGCGACCTCGTCCTCCTCGGCCATCAGAGCCTTGATCTTGTCGGCCGCCGACTCGGTGAGCGAGATCAGCGTCGCCGGGCGCTCGGCAATCTCCATGCGGCCAGTGTAGCAACCTGTCCGGGCGCCAACTGGGCGCCCCCGAGGGCCGACTTTGTAACAGCCGCTGCCAGCATCGTTGAGCCGTTTCCCGGCCGATTCGTGCCGCTCGTGCTAACGTCCCGGCTCCGGCGGCGACGGCGAGGCTGGAGGTGCTCGGGGCGATGCTCGACAGGTGGCTCCCCTTCCTGATCTACGGGTTGTTTGCCCTCGCCATTCCGACCACGCTGGTCGTGCTCTCGTTCATGATCTCCACGCGCCCCAGCCGGCGGACGAGGGCCCGCACCATTCCGTTCGAGTCCGGAGTTTCGACCGGCCCGCTCCCGGCTCAGCGCTTCACGATCAGCTTCTACCTGACGGCGATGCTGTTCATCGTCTTCGACATCGAGATCGTGTTCCTGTACCCGCTCGCCGTCATCCTCCACAAGCTCGCCTGGTTCGGATTCACGGAGCTCGCGTTCTTCATCCTCATCCTCGCCGTCGCGTACGTGTACGTCTGGCGGAAGGGAGCGCTGGAGTGGCGGTGAACCGGAAGCGCCTCGCCGACTACGGGCTGAAGAGCGAGCGCGTGCTCTGGAAGGGCAAGGGCGCGGGCACGTTCGAGACCGAGCTCGGGGACCTGGAGAACCGGCTGATGATGACGACCGTCGACAAGGCGATCGCGTGGGCGCAGAGCAGCTCGATCTGGCCCGACACCTTCGGTCTCGCCTGCTGCGCGATCGAGATGATGTCGATCGTCTCGGCGCGCTACGACATCGCGCGCTTCGGCGCCGAGGTCTTCCGCTCGTCCCCGCGCCAGGCCGACCTGCTGATCGTCTCCGGCCGGGTCGCCCACAAGATGGCCGCTCCGCTCCGCCAGATCTACGACCAGATGCTCGAGCCGAAGTGGGTGATCGCGATGGGCGCCTGCGCCAGCTCCGGCGGGATGTTCAACAACTACACCGTTCTCCAGGGAGTGGACAAGATCGTCGCGGTCGACATCCACGTTCCAGGTTGCCCACCCCGGCCCGAAGCCTTGATGGAGGGCATCGTCCGGTTGCAGGAGAAGATCAAGGGAGGCGTCCCGCCGGCCTACGAGATCCGCGGAGTGGCGAGTTGACCTTTGAGGGAGTACCTGGACTGGTGGAAACGCACGAGGCCTACGGCGAGACGACGCTGGTAGTCGATCCTGCCCGCTTGCGCGAAGCGTGCTTCCACCTGCGCGACGAGGAGTGCTTCAACTTCCTCTCCGATCTCACGCCGACGGACTACCTCGGCTGGCCGCAGACGAAGGAGCAGGTCGCGGGCTACAAGGGCACAGCAGGGGGCCGGGACATCAACTCGCCCGGCTCCTGGGGCCTCGCCCGGTTGCCCGAGCCCAAGCGCGCGCGCTTCTGCGTCAACTACCACCTGCTGGAGATTCCGCGCGGTAGGCGCGTCCGCGTTCAGGTCTGGCTCGAAGACGGGGAGTCGGTCGAGAGCGTGATCCCGGTCTGGCCGACCGCCGACTGGCACGAGCGCGAGGCCTTCGACCTGATGGGCATCCGCTTCGACGGCCATCCCAACCTGCGCCGGATCATCATGGACGACGACTGGGAGGGCCACCCTCTCCGCAAGGACTACCCGATCGGCGGCGAGCCCGTCCGCTTCTCAGGGGAGGAGTGATGGTCGCTGCGACCGCTTGGCCGCGGATCTACGAGGGGACGCGCGTGCCGTCCCCGATCCCCACCGTGCTCCAAGTCGCGCCCGAGCTGAAGGAGCACGAAGACATCCTCCAGGTCAACTTCGGGCCGAACCACCCGTCCACCCACGGCGTCCTGCGCCTGATCGTCGACCTGGACGGCGAGAAGGTGGTCGGACTGGAGGCGGTGATCGGCTACCTCCACACCGGGTTCGAGAAGAACATGGAGCAGAAGACGTGGTGGAAGGCGATCACGTATCCGGCGCGGATCGACTACCTCTCCTTCCAGAACAACGAGCTCGTGTTCGTGCTCGCGATCGAGAAGCTGCTCGAGCTCGAGGTCCCGCCCAAGGCGTCGTGGATGCGGATGCTCCTGTGCGAGCTGAACCGCATCCACTCGCACCTCGTCTGGCTGGCGACGGCCGCGCTCGAGCTGGGGGCGATCTCGATGTTCTGGTACTGCTTCCGCGAGCGCGAGAGGATCCTTGACCTGTTCGAGCTCTGCTGCGGGACGCGGATGCACACGCGCTACTTCCAGGCCGGCGGGCTGGCAGAGGACATCCCGCGCGGGTTCTTCCCCGAGTGCCGCGCGTTCGTCGAGCGGATGCCCGGCGCTGTCGACGAGTACGAGGCGGTCGTCGACCGCAATCAGATCTGGCTCGAGCGGACGAAGGGGCTGGGGCTTCTGTCCGCCGCCGACGCGATCGCGCTCGGGCAGTCCGGCCCCGTCCTGCGCGGTTCCGGGGTCGATTGGGACCTGCGGAAGAACGAGCCGTATCTCTTCTACTCTGAGGTCGACTTCGACGTCCCCGTCTACAGGAACGGCGACGTCTACGACCGCTACCGCGTGCACATGGACGAGATGCGGGAGTCGACGCGGATCGTCGACCAGTGCCTGGACCGGCTCGAGCCGATGGTGGGCGAGCCGTGGATCGTCGACGACCGGCGCGTGGTGCTGCCGCCGAGGCACGAGCTCCACACGTCGATGGAGTCGCTCATCCACCACTTCAAGATCGTCACCGAGGGGTACCGCGTGCCCGAGGGCGAGGTCTACGTCGCGGTCGAGTCGGCCCGCGGCGAGCTCGGCTGCTACGTCGTCTCGACCGGCGGGCCGAAGCCGTGGCGGGTCAAGTTCCGAGCCCCTTCGCTCGTCGCGCTCGAGGCGACCGCGACCTGCATGTCCGACGCACTCGTGGCCGACCTGATCGCGATCGTCGGCTCGCTCGACACTCTGATGGGAGAGGTCGACCGCTGAGCACGCTGCAGGAGGAGATCCAGGCGCTCGCCGCCGGCTATCCCGAGCGGCATTCGGCGATCATGCCCGCGCTCCGGCTCGCGCAGGAGCGTCACGACGGCTGGCTTCCGCCGGAGGCCTTGCGCGAGGTCGCCGACGCACTCGACGTCACGCCCGCGTACGCGCAGTCGGTCGCGTCGTTCTACGACATGTACCACCTCGAGCCCGTCGGCCGGCACCTGGTCGAGGTGTGCACGAACCTCTCCTGCGCTCTCTTGGGCGCGCAGCAAGTGCTGGAGGAGTTCGAGCGCGAGCTCGGGATCCGGCCGGGCGAGACGACCGAGGACGGCGAGTTCACGTTGCGGGCGATCGAGTGCGCAGGTGGGTGCGGCACAGCCGTCGTGGTCGCGGTGGACGAGCGGTACCGCGAGCCCGTCCGTCCGGAGGACGTCCCTGCGATCGTGGAGGAGCTGCGCGGTGGGGATTGAGGAGATCGCACTCGCGCACACGGACGAGCGCGACCTGACGAAGCTGTCCGAGTACGAGGCGATCGGCGGCTACAAGGCGCTGCGCAAGGCGCGCCGGATGAAGCCCGCGAAGATCGTCGAAGAGCTGCTCGCGTCCAACCTGCGCGGGCGCGGCGGCGCCGGTTTTCCGATGGGCCGGAAGGCCAGCTTTCTCGCGAAGGGAACGGGCAAGCCGACCTACCTGTGCGTCAACGCCGACGAGTCCGAGCCGGGCACGTTCAAGGACCGCGAGATCATGGTCCGCAACCCGCACCGGCTGATCGAGGGCTGCCTGATCACGGCCCACGGGATCGAGTCTCAGCACGTGTTCATCTACTTGAGGGGTGAGTACCTCGATGTCTTTGAGGTAATGAGGAGAGCCCTAGAGCAGGCACGCGAAGCGGGCCTGCTCGAAGACGTCACCATCGTGCTCCATCGCGGTGCGGGGGCATACATCTGCGGCGAGGAGTCGGCCCTGCTCGAGTCGCTGGAGGGACATCGCGGCCAGCCGCGGCCCCGGCCGCCGTTCCCCGCGGTCAGCGGCCTGTACGGCTCGCCCACGCTGATCAACAACGTCCAGACCGTGGCGACCGTCCCGCCCATCATCGAGCACGGCGGCGAGTGGTACGCGAAGATCGGGCCCGAGCCCTCGCCCGGAACCGTCGTCTTCTCCCTGTCCGGAAACGTCGAGCGGCCCGGCAACTACGAGCTCGAGCTCGGTACGCCCCTGCGGGAGCTGATCTACGACATCGGAGGCGGCGTCCCCGAGGGACGGGAGCTGAAGGCGATCATCCCCGGCGGCTCGTCGACCACGGTGATGACGCCGGACCAGCTCGACACGAATCTCGACTTCAACTCGGTCGCGGAGGCGGGATCGCAGCTCGGCGCCGCGGCGGTGATCGTGATCGACGACCGCGCCTGCATGGTGCAGCTCGCGCTCCGCTCGACCCAGTTCTACATGCACGAGTCGTGCGGCAAGTGCACGCCCTGTCGCGAAGGGACGCGCTGGATGGTGCAGCTGCTCGAGAAGCTCGAGGAAGGGCGCGCCGAGCAGTCCGAGCTCGACCTCCTGCTCTCGGTCTGCGACCGGATCCTGGGCAAGTGCCTGTGCGCGCTCGGCGACTTCGCCGCGGGGCCGGTCGTCGAGTACGTGAAGAGCTTCCGCGACGAGTTCCAGCGCCACATCGACGAGCGCGGGTGCCCATACGGCGGCGAGTCGTCGCTGGAGGGAACCTTCGCGCCGGTCGAGCAGCATCGCCATCACGCGACGGCAGAGGCGCCGTCGTGAATAGAGCACTGAATACTTGGTGCCAGGCACGTGCCAGGCAACGGAGTTCGAACGTCCCTGCAAATCCGCCGGAGCGCGCGGCGACCACTCGAGGGTTGAGCCGGACAGACTCAAGTTGCCTGCATATTTGGGGTCAGACCCCCTTGAGGGTGGTTGAGGGTTGAGCGCGCCCGAGCTCGTCACCGTGACGATCGACGGGCGCGAGGTCCAGGTCCCCCCGGGCCTCGGGATCGTCGAGGCAGCGCTCGAGGCCGGCGTCGAGATCCCGATCTTCTGCTACGAGCCGCGCCTCGGCGCGCCCGTCGGCGCCTGCCGGATGTGCCTGTGTGAGGTGGAGGGGATGCCGAAGCCGATGGCCGCCTGCACGCTCACCGCCCAGGACGGGATGGTCGTGAGGACGGCGCAGTCCTCGCAGAAGGCAGCCGAGGCGCAGCACTCGGTGCTCGAGTTCATCCTCGTCAACCACCCGCTCGACTGCCCGGTCTGCGACAAGGGCGGCGAGTGCCCGCTCCAGGACTTGACCTTCCGCTACGGGCCGGGCAAGACGCGGATGACCTTCCCGAAGCGCACCTTCGACAAGCCGATCCCGATCAGCCCGCTGATCGCGCTCGACCGTGAGCGCTGCATCCTCTGCTACCGCTGCACGCGCTTCTCCGAAGGCGTGGCCGAGGACGGTCAGCTGATCGCGCGCAACCGCGGCGCCCAGTCGCTCATCGCCACGTTCGAGGACGAGCCCTACCGCGCGCCGTTCTCGGGGAACGTGATCGAGCTGTGCCCGGTCGGCGCCCTCACCTCGACGCAGTACCGCTTCGAGGCCAGGCCGTGGGAGATCCAGAACGTCCCCAGCGTGTGCGGCCTCTGCCCCGTCGGCTGCAACATCTCGGTCACGACGCGCGAGGGGAAGGTGAAGCGCGTCCTCTCCCGCAACCACCCCGAGATCGACGAGGGCTGGCTCTGCGACAAGGGCCGCTTCGCGTTCCCGCACCTCCAGGCCTCCGACCGCATCACCGATCCGCTCAAGCGTGTCCGCCGCAGGGGCTACGACGAGCTCTCCTGGGACGACGCGCTCGACCAGGCGGAGGAGATGCTGCGCGACGCCGAGGGGCAGATCGTGACCGCGCTCTCGGGCTCGGAGACCGTCGAGCTCGCCTACGCGCTCGGAAAGCTGATGCGCGAGGGCCTCGGCGCGCACGCGGCCGTGCTTCCGGAGGAGACGAGCGACGCGCTCGACGGCTTCCGCCTGCCGCTATCTGCGATCGGTGACGCCGAGATCGTCGTCGTGCTCGGGGACGAGCCCGTTGCCGAGCGCGCGCCGATTGTCGACCTCTGGATTCGCGCGGCCCGCCGCAAGGGGGCGGAGATCGTCACGGTCGGCCCTGCCGGCACGATCCAGGCGGCACCCAGAGCAGCCGCCGCCGAGCTGCGCAAGAACGAAGAGCTGACAGCGCGGCTTCGCGAGCGCGACCGCGTCGTCCTTATCTGGTCGGGCCCCGGAGGTCACGGCGGCGTCGCCGTCGCGGCGCTCGCGCACGAGCTCGGCCTGGACGAGAAGGAGGGCTCGGGGGCCTTCCACCTTCCGGCCAGCCCGAACGCCCGCGGTGTCGCCGACGCCTGGGCGTGCGCCGCCGACGAGACCGCCCGCAATCCCGAGCCGATCAAGTTGCTCGTCGTCGTCGGCGACGAGGCTGCAGCGGATCCGAACGTGCGCTCGCTCGCAGACCACGCCGAGTCTGTTCTCGCGATCGCGATCTTCGAACGGCCCGTGCGCCCCTGGGCCGATCTGATCCTCCCGGGGACGAGCTACCTCGAGCGGGACGGCACCTACGTCAACCTCGAAGGACGGCTCCAGCGCCTGCGCCGGGCGGTGATCCCACCCGCTCCCGACGAGCTCGCCTGGATCGCGAAGCTGGCGGAACGGTTCGGCGTCGGGGTCTCGCCCTACCCGTCGGAGCTCTTCGCCGAGCTATCGGAGAAGGCGTACGGCGGAGTTCCCTTCGGGGAGGTCGGCGAGCAGGCGCCGCTGCCTCCTCGAGCCCCCGCCGGTGAGGCGAGGGTCGCTCCCGCGGCGGAGACACGCACCGCCGGCGGCGGGCCGCTCCAGCTCGTCCGCTACCGCCCACTCTTCTCCGGCCCGGCGGTCGAGCGCGTCGAAGAGCTCAAGTTCCACCGGCCCGAAGCGCTGATCGAGCTGTCCGCGCCGGATGCCTCCTCGCGCGGGATCTCGAACGGAGACGCCGTCAAGGTGAGCTCGAACGGCGTCAGGCTCCGCAGAGCCCGGCTTGCCGGGCTCTGCCGTATCTAAGACTTCAAAATCGGCGCGAGAGGGCTTGCCCTCTCCGCGTCGATTTGGAGCCGGGCTCCGCCCGGCGGGAGCCGACGCCGGCGAGGGGCGCGCATGAAGGCGGAGCCCTGGTGGATCGACATCATCAAGGCCCTGATCGTCATCAACCTGGTCATGGTCGCGTTCGCGTACATGACCTGGATCGAGCGCAAGCTGCTTGGGCGCATGCAGCAGCGGTACGGCCCGAACCGCGCCGGGCCGTTCGGGCTGCTTCAGCCGATCGCCGACCTCGTCAAGCTGCTCCGTAAGGAGCACTTCTTCCCCGCCGCGGCGATCGACGTTCTCTACATCGGCGCCCCGGCGCTCGCCGGCATCACCGCGCTCGCGTCCTTCAGCGTGATCCCCTTCGGCCCCGGCTGGGACATCGCCGGCTACCACGTGGGCGGCTGGATCCTGAACGCGCCGATCTCGCTCATCCTCCTGTTCGCGCTCGGCTCGCTCGGCGTCTACGCCTTCATCGTCGGCGGCTGGGCGAGCGAGTCGAAGTACTCGCTGCTCGGCTCGATGCGCACCTGCGCGCAGATGGTCTCCTACGAGGTCTCGCTCGCGCTGTCGGTGCTCGGGGTCGTGATCATGGGGCAGTCGCTGTCGCTCGTGGACATCGTCCACAAGCAGCAGGAGACGGAATGGTTCATCGGGCCGCAGATCGTCGGCCTGCTCGTCTTCTTCGTCGCCGGGATCGCGGAGACGAACCGGCCGCCCTTCGACCTCCCCGAGGCGGAGACGGAGCTCGTCGCCGGCTACCACACCGAGTACAGCGGCATGCGCTTCGGCCTCTTCTCGACGGCCGAGTACATCAACATGATCACGCTCTCGGGGGTCGGTGTCACCCTGTTCCTGGGCGGGTGGAGCGGGCCCTGGCATCTGGGACCGCTCTGGTTCGTGCTCAAGCTCGCCGCGTTCCTGTTCGTGTTCATCTGGCTACGGGCGACGCTGCCGCGGCTCCGCTACGACCAGCTGATGCGGTTCGGCTGGAAGGTGCTGCTGCCGGTGGCAACGGTCAACGCAGTTGTCACAGCCCTGCTGGTGGTGGCCCTCTGATGGCGCAGCCGGCCTCGTCGCTTCGCGGCTTCGGCGTCACCTTCAGGCACATCTTCAAGAAGCCGATCACCCAGCAGTACCCGGAGTACAAGCGTCCGCTCTACCCGCGCTTCCGCGGGCGGCACCGGCTCTGGCGCCACCACAACGGGCTCGAGAAGTGCATCGGCTGCTCGCTGTGCGCGGCCGCCTGCCCGGCCGACTGCATCCGGGTCGTGGCGGAGGAGAACACCCCGGACAACCGCGTCTCCGCCGGCGAGCGCTACGCCCGCATCTACGAGATCAACCTCTCCCGCTGCATCTTCTGCGGCTATTGCGAGCTCGCCTGCCCGTTCGACGCGATCACCCTCGAGCAGGAGTTCGAGATCTCCGAGTACTCGCGCGACGACCTCATCTACACGAAGGACATGCTGCTGGCGGAGCCGATCAAGCGCGTCCCGGTCGCCGACCGAGACCTCTACGACACCCCGATCCCCTACTACAAGGAGTACTCGTAGTGGCCGGCAACGTCCTCGTCTGGATCGTCTGGATCGTCGCCGCCTTTGTGTGCCTGGGCTCTGGGATCGCCGTGATCTCGTTCTCGAACCCGTTCTACTCAGCGCTGGCGCTGATCGGAAACCTCGGCTCGCTGGCGGTTCTGTACCTGCTGCTCTCGGCCGAGTTCGTCGCCGCCGCGCAGGTCTTGATCTACGCCGGCGCGGTGATGGTGATGTTCCTGTTCGTGATCGCGTACCTGGGGGGCCGGGCCGATGCGCCCTGGGCGGGAGGGCCGAGCTGGCAGACGGTCGGCGCGATCGGCGCCGCCGGAGCCCTGCTCGTGGAGATCATCGTCGCGATCGGCCTCAAGGCCGGGGGCAGCCTCTCCCACGCGAAGGTCTACGACTCGTTCGGCAGCCCCGCGGCGATCGGGCGCGCCTTCCTGACCGACCACCTGCTCGCATTCGAGATCACGTCGATCGTGCTGCTCGTCGCCGCCGTCGGAGGGGTGGTGCTGGGTAGCTACGCCAGGCGTGAGAGGTGGGGGAGCGACTCGGCGTGAAGGGACCGGAGATTGCCTGGTACCTCGCCGTCGCCGCCTTCCTGTTCACCACGGGCGCGGTCGGCGTCCTCATCCGCCGTAGCCCGCTGATCGTCCTGCTCTCGCTCGAGATCATGCTCAACGGCGGCAACCTCGCTCTGATCGCGATGGCCCGGCACGCCGGCAACCTCGGCGGGCAGGTGTTCGCCCTGGCGGTGATGGCCGTCGCCGCGTCGGAGGTCGTCGTCGGCCTCGGCCTGATCGTTGCGATTTCCCGCCGCCACCTCGAGCTCGACGTCGACAAGCTGAGCACGCTGCGCGGGTAGATGCCGGCTCGATGATCGCAGCCGCCTGGATCTGCCTGCTGAGCCCGCTCGCGGCTGCGCTCGCGATCACGCTGCTCGGGCACAACCTGACCCGTCGCGGCGCCGGCTACCTCGCGTCGGCGTCCGTCCTGACCTCCTTCGCAACCGCGGTCGTCACGTTCGCGCTCCTCTGGGGACAGACCCCTTCCGAGCGTTCTCACGTATCGACCGGCTGGGATTGGCTGACCGCGGGTCAGCTCCACTTCGGGCTCACGATCCTCGTCGACCCGCTCTCGGTCTTCATGATGCTGGTCGTCTCCGGGGTCGGATTCCTGATCGTCGCCTACTCGATCGGGTACATGGACGGCGACGACGAGGAGCGGCGCTACTTCGCCTACATGGCGCTGTTCGTGTTCTCGATGCTGCTGCTCGTCCAGTCCGGCAACCTGCTGATCCTGCTCGCCGGCTGGGGCCTCGTCGGCCTCTCCTCGTACCTGCTGATCGGCTTCTGGCACGACCGGCCGAGCGCGATCGCCGCGGCCAAGAAGGCGTTCATCATGAACGCGCTCGGCGACGCGACGTTCGCGATCGCCCTCTTCCTGCTGATCCAGCACACGCACACGCTCGACTTCGCGCTCTCGTTCACACGGGCCCAGGGCCTTACCTCGAACCACTGGGTCGTGAACCTGGTCGCGCTCGGGCTGCTCGGCGGCGCGGTCGCAAAGTCGGCCCAGCTGCCGCTGCAGACGTGGCTCCCGGACGCAATGGAGGGCCCGACCCCGGTCAGCGCTCTCATCCACGCGGCGACGATGGTGACGGCGGGCGTCTACCTGATCGTCCGCACCCACGCGCTGTTCGAGCTCGCGCCGGTCGTGCAGGACCTCGCCGCCGGGCTCGGCGCCGGGACGATCCTGCTCGCGGGGCTGATCGCCCTCGTCCAGACCGACATCAAGCGGGTGATCGCCTACTCGACCATGTCCCAGATCGGCTACATGTTCCTCGGCGCGGGCATCGGCGCGTACGCGAACGGGATGTTCCACCTGATGACCCACGCCTTCTTCAAGGCGCTGCTGTTCATGGCCGCCGGGATCGTGATCCACTCGCTCGCCGCCGAGCAGGACATGCGCAAGATGGGCGGGCTCCGCCGCTACTTACCCAAGACGTACGTGGCGTTTCTGATCGGGTCGCTGGCCCTGGTCGGGATCCCGCCCTTTGCGGGCTTCTTCTCCAAGGACTCGATCCTGGCCGCGTCGCTCGCGCAGGGCGCGTACGGCGACGTGCTCTGGGCGGCCGGGATCGCCGGCGCGCTGCTCACCGGCCTCTACACGTTCCGGATGCTGTTCATGGTCTTCGGCGGCGAGCCGTCGGCGTTCGTGCGCGAGCACTTCCACGCGCTCGAGCGCGACGTCGTCGGGATCTCGATGTCCTCGACCGTCGGAGTGCTCGCCGTGCTCGCGGCGATCGGCGGCTGGATCCAGTTCGCGGACCTCTGGACGCCGATCTCGGAGTGGCTCGACCCGGTCGCGCCGGCGCTCGTCCACGCGTCCGGGCTCCAGGAGGTCGCCTCGAGCATCACCGGCGTGGCCGTCGGGCTGGCTGGGATCGCGATCGCCTGGCTCGTCTACTCGAAGCGCAGCTGGCGGGTACCGCGGATCGCGCCTGTCCAGGCACTGCTCGAGCACAAGTTCTACTTCGACGAGCTCTACGGCGCGGCCTTTTACAAACCCGCCGTCGCGCTCGCCCACGGGCTCGCGCTGCTCGTCGAGGCGCCGCTCGTGCTCGGCTCGGTGGGCGAGATCGGATCGGCCTTCCGTCGCCTCGGAGGTGAGACGAGCCGCGTGCAGACAGGGCTCGTACGCACCTATGCGCTCGCCCTCGCAGCCGGGGTCTCCGTCCTTGCAATCGTCTTCGTGGCGGTCAGATGACCGGCTCGCTGACCACGATCCTGATCCTGCTGCCCATCGGCGGCGCCCTCTTCGTCTGGCTGTTCCCGCTGCCGCGCTTCTGGGTCGGTTCGTTCGCCCTGCTCGTCTCGCTCGTCGAGGTCGGCTTCTGGATCGACGCGCTGGCGCGCTTCCACTTCTCCCGCGGCCTGCAGATGGAGCAGCACGTCAGCTGGTTCAAGGACCTGAAGGTCTCCTACCACGTCGGCTTCTACGGGTTCTCGCTCTGGCTGGCGGGACTAACGGTGGTCGTGATGGCGTGCGCGATCGGCTACGCGTTCTGGGCCGGCCGCGAGCGGCCGCGCGCCTACTACGGGCTGATGCTGCTGCTGACGGGCGCAGTTGTCGGCGTCTTCGCCGCGCAGGATCTCCTCCTCTTCTACGCGTTCTGGGAGGGGATGCTGATCCCGCTGTACGTGCTCGTCGGCGTCTGGGGCGGCGCGGGGAGACTTGGCGCGACGGTCAAGTTCGTCATCTACACGATGGCCGGGTCGCTGCTGATGCTCGCCTCGATCATCGTCTTCGGGCTCTCGCAGGGAACGTTCGACCTGGTCGAGAGCGGGACGAGCGGCAGCATCTGGATCTTCCTCGGCTTCGCGGCCGCGTTCGCGGTCAAGGCACCGCTCTTCCCCTTCCACGGCTGGCTGCCGGACGCCTACCGGGAGTCGTCGCCGGAGGTCGCGGCCGTGTTGTCGGGCGTGATCTCGAAGGCGGCGGTGTACGGGTTCTTACGCATTGCGATCCCGAAGTTCCCGGGTCCGACCGCCGATGTCCGCACCGCGATCCTCGTGCTCGCGGCGGCCGGGCTCGTCTACGGCTCGCTGCTCGCGTTCCGCGCGCCCGACTTCCGCGGCGTCGTCGCCTACTCGAGCCTCTCGCAACTGGGGCTGATCACGCTCGGCCTCTTCGCCGGCAACGACCTCGGCTTCGACGGGGCCGTGCTGCAGATGGTGAACCACGGGCTGATCTCGGCGGCGCTGTTCCTGCTCGCCGGCGGGATCCTGCGCAGGGTGAGCACGGACGAGTTCGCGTTCCTCGGCGGGATGGCCCGCGGCCGGCCCTTCTTGGCGACGGTGCTGATGACGACGGGGATCATCGCCCTGGCCGTGCCCGGCTCCTCGGCGTTCGCCGGCGAGTTCCTGATCCTGGCGGGAGTCTTCCAGCGCGGCTGGATCTGGGGAGTGATCGGCGCGGTCGCGATCGTGCTCGCGGCGATGTACATGCTGCGGCTGATCTCCGCGGTTCTGCACCGAAAGAAGGGCGGGCTCGTGACGGACGCGGCACTCGATCTGCGGCCCGCGGAGCTGGCGGTGATCGTGCCGCTCGTCGCCTGCCTGCTCGCTCTCTCGGTCTGGCCGGCTGCCGTTAGCGGGCACTCGTTTGCTCAGAATCGCGCAACACGCGATGTCGCGACGCAGTTCAGTCCGCGTGCGTACTCCCTCACAACAACCTTCATGGCGACCGGCCAGGGAATCACTCCGGTGCCAGGCAACTGCAAGGTGCAAGGGAGTGGTGCGAACACTCTGATTATCTGCGTCAACAGGGTGTCGCCATGATCTCGAAGCCGACGATCGACTGGTTCGCGCTCTCCCCCGAGCTGATCCTGCTGACCGCGGCCGGGATCGCGATGATGCTCGCCGTCCTCGTCCCCAAGCGGGCCGAGAAGCCGCTCGCCGCCGTCGTCTGCGCCGTCGGCTTCCTCGGCGCCTTCATCGCGGCGGCGATCCTGTTCGGCAAGAGCGCTCACGGTCACGGCGTAATCGCCGACGCGATCCAGCGCGACCGGCTGGGCGCGCTGGCGCAGATCGTCGTCGCGGGCTCCGGGCTCCTCTGCGTGGGCGTCTCCTATTCAGGACGGGGCTCTTGGCGGCACGCCGGGGAGTACTTCGCCCTCCTCGCTTCGGCGGGCGCCGGAATGATCTTCCTCGTCTCGGCGAGCAACCTGATGACCCTCTTCCTCGGGCTCGAATGGTTCTCGATCTCGCTCTACATCCTGGCCGCGATCGACGTCGACGTCGTCGGCTCGCTCGAAGCGGGGCTCAAGTACCTGATCGTGGGCAGCTTCGGCTCGGCGGTGCTCCTGTTCGGCTCCGCGCTCGTGTACGGCGTGACCGGGAAGCTCGGCTTCGCCGATATCGCGCACGAGATCGCCACGCGTGGGCTCGGTGGAGACGCACTCCTGATCGGGGGCCTCGCGATGATCATCACCGGGCTCGGGTTCAAGGCATCGGCAGCCCCCTTCCACATGTGGACGCCGGACGTCTACGAGGGCTCGCCGACGGCGGTGACGGCCTTCATGTCGTCGGCGACGAAGGTGACCGCGCTCGTCCTCATGCTCCGCGTCCTCGTGACCGCGTTTCCGGAGCGAAGCCATCTGTGGACGATCGCGATCGCGGTGCTCGCGTGCGCCTCGCTCGCGATCGGAAATCTCGCCGCGCTCGTCCAGCGGCGCGTCAAGCGGATGCTGGCCTACTCGTCGATCTCGCACGCCGGCTTCATGCTGATCGCGATCGCCGCCAACAACGCGCTCGGGGGCCGGGCGCTCCTCTACTACCTGGTCGTCTACTCGGCGATGGCGATCGGCTCGTTCGCGGTCGTCGCCGCACGAGAGCGCGAGCTGGGGGAGGCGGTCACGCTCGACAACCTGGCCGGCTTCGGCTGGGAGCGGCCGTTCCTCGGAGTCGCGATGTGGGTGTTCATGCTCGGCTTCGCCGGGCTGCCGCTCACGGGTGGCTTCGTGGGCAAGTTCTACGCGTTCTCGGCCGCGTACCAACGAGGCTGGACGTGGCTGGTGATCGTCGGCGTCGCGGCGACGGCTGTCAGCCTCTACTACTACCTGGCCGTGATCCGCGCGATGTACATGAGACCGACAGAGGAGCTCCAGCTCGCCCCGTCCGGGGGCTCACCTCCGCGCGAAGTGTTGCTCTCGGCGTCGGTTGCCGTCGCCCTGACCGTGACGGTCGTGTCGTTCTTCGCGGTCCAACCTTTGATCGACCTCGCGCGGCACGCAGCCGCGGCGTTACCCCTCTGAGCCCAAAGGAAGAGGGAGCTCGAGGGGGAAACGCAGTTTCCCCTTCGAGTGGAGCAAGGTCGGGCTCCGCCCGGCCTTGCGTTGTCAGTTACCCCTCTGAGGCGCTGACCCGGGCGCGGCGAGCGGGCTTGCGCCGCGTCTGGGCGGCGAGCTCGACGATCCCCTCGACGCAAAGGACGAGCAAGCACGCGATCACCACGGTTCCGCCGACCCGGGGGACACCTCCATCGCCGAGCACCGGCGCGCGCGACGCGGCTCCGAGTACGGCGAAAGCGAGCAGGACGGCCCAGAGCAAGGCCTGCAGCCGCCGGTGCGTGCCGTCCTCGTCCGGCGCCGGCGGGCTCTCGACCAGCTCGCCGTACGAGTTGAGCGCGATCACCGCCGCGACGGGGACGAGCGCGAGAAACGCGTAGAACGCGGTGGTCGCGGAACCCGACGCATCGGCGAAAGCCGCTGCGACGACCAAGCCGGCGGGAACCGCTCGACGGGCCACGAACACAAAGAATTCCCTGCTCACCGGACGACACCATTCGCTGGGCCGCTCGGTTACCCTCCACGGCATGGCAGACACATCTCTCACCTGGCTCGGGCATGCGTCGTTCCGCATGGACAGCCCGGGCGGAAAACGCATCTACGTCGACCCGTGGCTGGGCAACCCGAAGTGCCCCGAGAACGAGAAGGAGCCCGAGCGCATCGACGTGATCGCGCTGACCCACGGGCACTCCGACCACGTCGGCGAGACCATCGAGCTTTGGCAGAAACACAAGCCCGCGGTCATCGCGCTCGTCGAGCTCCGCGGCTGGCTGGCAAGCCAGGGAATCGACGACGACAGGCCGCACAACCCGAACAAGGGCGGCACGGTCGAGGTGGACGGGATCAAGATCACGCTCACCCACGCTCAACACTCCTCGAGCGCGGACGACGGCACGTACACGGGCGAGGCCGCGGGACTCGTGATCGAGCTCGAGAACGGGACGAAGATCTACTTCGCCGGCGACACGAACGCGTTCGGAGACATGCAGCTGATCGGGCGGCTCTACGAGCCCGACCTGGCCGTCCTCCCCATCGGCGACCACTTCACGATGGGCCCGAAGGAAG
>WNGF01000134.1_pt1 | contig 97991 bp, 73 predicted proteins | sample 5400641 | NCBI WGS metagenome assembly WNGF01 (sample SAMN13153371, study PRJNA577476) | soil metagenome | isolation source: 80 cm soil or saprolite under grassland replicate 2 | place: USA:California | collected 2016-06-15 | reverse complement strand
ACATCTGGAGTCTGGGCGTGGTGCTCTACGAATTGGTGGCGGGTTGTGCGCCCTTTGAGAGATCGACCCCAAGTGAGGTTATCGCCCTGATACTGGAGCGAGAGCCACCACCGCTGGCCCGCTATGCCCGAGATGTTTCACCGGAGTTGGAGCGGATCGTGACCAAAGCCCTGACCAAGGACAGGGAGGAGCGGTACCAGACGGCGAAGGATCTTTTGATTGATCTGCGGCGCTTACGGCAGCGGCTGGAAGTCGAAGCGGAGATAGAGCGGTCGGCACCGAAAGGACTGATTGAAGGATTAGGGGTTGCGACGAACGGCAAACAAGCAGCAGTTGCGACCCCAAATGAAGCGACCGCAGGCACTCAGGCAGAAATAGTGCGGCCGACATCCAGCGCTGAGTATTTGTTAAGCGAGATCAAACGGCACAAGCAAGGTGCGAGGGTCGCCGTGGCGCTATTGCTGCTTGGAGGAATCGGTTTCGGGTTGTACAAATTCGTCATCCATCCTCGGCCGAAGCCAGCACCTTTTCAAGCGATAAAGTTCACGAAGCTTATTACGACTGGCAAGGTGAGCCTGCCATCTATCTCGCCCGACGGCAAATACGTTTCGTATGTGGTAAATGTTGCAGGGCAGCAAAGCCTCTGGATCAAGCAAGTCCCCACGACCAGTAATGTCCAGATCATTCCTCCGGCTGAGGTTCAGTACGGGCGCCCGAATTTCTCGCACGACAGCAACTACATTTATTACGTAGTGACGGATAAGGGTGATCCTCAGGGTGCGCTCTACCGAATACCGGCCTTGGGAAACGCGACGCCGCGGAAATTGCTCGTCAATATACAAAGTGTCATCTCGCTTTCTCCCGACGACAAGCGGTTCGTCTTCTATCGCTCTGATCCAGGTGAAGGAGAAGAGACTTTAATGCTGGCCAATGCCGCCGATGGCGCCGGAGAGCATAAACTCACCTCGCGCAAAGGGTATGAAGGGTTCGAATGGGGCGAGGGAGCGGTTCAGGGGCCAGCCTGGTCGCCTGATGGGAAAGTGATTGCCTGTGGCGCTAGAAAAGACAATAGTACTCACCCCGCAACTGTCATTGTGGTGCAGGTCAAAGATGGAGCGCAAAAAGAGTTTACGTCTCAAAGGTGGGAGGGTATTGGCACCCTCGCATGGCTGGGAGATGGAGGCGGGCTAATGGTATCAGCGGGAGGACAAATTCTGCACCTCAGCTACCCCGGCGGCGAAGTACGACAGGTTACGAATGACTCTCGTGGCTATGGCGGACTAAGTCTTACCGCCGACTCCAGTACTATGGTCGCTACGCAGTTGGATCAACTGGCCAATATCTGGGTCGCACCTGGTGGAGATTCCAGCGGTGCCAGACAGATTACCTCCAGCAACGAGTCGGAAGGAGCGGGCGGCCTTTGCTGGGCACCTGACGGCAAGATAGTCTATGGCTCGAACGCTAGCGGTACCTTCGACATCTGGGTCATGCATGCCGACGGCAGCGACCAAAAGCAGCTGACGTTTGAGCCGGACGATGGGGTTTCACCGGCGACGACGCCTGATGGCCGCTATATAGTTTTTGCCTCCAACCGCGCAGGAAAATGGTCCAATATCTGGAGAATGGACGCGGACGGCGGTCACCCGAAACAACTGACCAACGGCATCGAAGATTCGAGACCGCACTGTTCACCCGATAGCAGGTGGGTGGTTTACAGTAATGCAGACTCTACTAATACAACTCTCTGGAAGGTCTCGATTGATGGTGGTAATCCGGTGCAGCTGACTAATAAGGATTCGGAGGCTCCAGTAGTCTCGCCGGATGGCAATTGGATCGCCTGTCGTTACTGGAATGAACAGCCCGACGCGCCCCAACACATCGCTGTCATCCCATTCGCGGGTGGGGAACCCATAAAGTTATTCGATGGTCCACAGGCCGGACCTGGTGGTCAACGCATTCGTTGGACACCTGACGGACGCGCGATTACGTACGTGGACATGCGCGCCGGTGTCGCCAACATCTGGAGCCAGTCGATTGACGGCGGGCCGGCGAAACGGTTGACCGATTTCAAAGACCAACTCATCTTCGCGCACGATTGGTCACAGGATGGAAAACAGCTCGCCGTCGCACGAGGTATCATGGCGAGTACTATTGTCCTGATCAGCGATTCCAAGTGATCTCGAATATGCTCAATTGAAGAATTGATTTAAGTACCCTCCGTTAACCCGCCGCTTACCTCTCCGAAAGGAGACCGGTTCTATGGGGCTCCGAGCACAACTGGCCATCTCCGCCTTGCTCATTTTCGTCATGTCGTTTCCGATCACACGAACCTCGGCCCAGACAACCACCACCGGAACGATTGAAGGGATTGTTACAGACAGGAACGGCGCCGTTGTGCCCGCCGTCACAGTTACCGTGACCAGCCCAAACTTGATTCGGGCACAATCGGCTACTACGGACAACGAAGGCCGTTATCGCATCCTGAATCTTCCGCCTGGTAGATACACTGTTACGGTCGAAGCCACAGTTGGTTTCGCGAGGTTTGCCAGAGAAGATGTAGAGGTCAATCTCTCGAAAACATCCTCCGTGTTGATTCAACTGGAGCCCGTGGGGGCGACGGCGATCGTCAACATCAGCAGCACCGCGGGCACAACCGTCGATACAGTTAGCAACATAGCAGGAGCAAGCGTTTCCACCGAACAATTTTCGAACTTCACGACTCAGCGCACCGTGCAGTCGTTGTACACGATTGCGCCGAGCGTCGCGCGCTCAGGTTTGCGCGATCCTTCGGGGCGAGACCGCGATCCATCGGTGGGCGGCTCGTCAGGCCTTGAGAACAGCTACATTTTCGACGGTGTGAACACCTCTGACCCGGCATACGGCGGTTCGGGCGCCAACCTGCCTTTCGAGTTTGTTCAGGAAGTAGAAATCAAGACAGGTGCTTATGGCGCAGAGTATGGTCTTTCAACCGGGGGCATCTTCAACGTCCTCACGAAGAGCGGTGGCAACAACCTCACGGTGATGTCTTTGCCTACTTCACGACCAGAGGACTCGTCAGAGAAACCAAGCATTTTCCTTTTACAGGTTCTGCTCCAAATGGTTTCTCTGAGATCGACGCAGGGTTCGACATCGGCGGTCCGATCAAGAAAGATAAGCTGTGGTTCTTTGGCGCCTTCAATCCGCAGCGTCGTGAAAACTCTTATCTTACGCAGACCCTTCACCAGCCAGTGAGCAACAGGGTCACAACACCCTTCTACGCCGGCAAGCTAACCTACGCTCTCAACCAGCGGAACACGCTGACCTTCTCGACCTTTGGTGACTTCACGAAGCTAGTAGGCTTTCGCGCTTCCGTTTCTGGCGCTGGGAACACAGTTCGGTCTGGTTTCGCCGCTGATCTCAACAGTTTCATAACCAAGGCTCAACTGTTAGGCGGCAACAACTATGCAATACGCCTGAATTCAACGATCACGCCAAAATGGATCGGTGAGTTTGCGTTCGGCGCGCATTTCCAACGCAACAACAGCAGTCCCCCGGCGAACATGTTGGACAAGGAACCCGTGACAGACAATTTTGGAATTGTTCGCAATGGCGCGGTCCTTCCGGTGACCGACACCAATGTTAGCTTTGGCGGCGCGACGGGCTTTCTCGCCTTTGTTGATGGCCGCGGTGGGTCGCTCGAACGTAATTTTGTTCGAGCAGGATACTTTGGCCTTGTCAACAATGAGGATCGTGATCGCTATGAAGCCCAGGCGAGGTTACAGAATATCTTTGGCCGCCACACCCTCAAATACGGGTTCGAGTTTACGCAGAACAAGTACAGGCTTAATTCCCACAACACTGGTCCAACACGCGATTTCGGAGCAGGTGTGGTTTACGGGGGATTCAATGTCACTAATAACTTCGGTGTTTGCACGGTCCAAGGCAGCACGATTGTTTGTCCGGCTGGTGGGCTAACCAATCGTGTCAATGCATTGATTGCCGCTGGCCAGGCGCCGGCTGGTATCACGAGCGTGACCACAAACACTGGATTGACGGCCGCTCAGATCAGCACCAACCCTTTCCTGATTCGTTCAAACACGACTGTTGGCCATTTTATCGACGATACCAAAGGTAATTTCATAAGAACAAACGTGGAGAGCTTTTATGTTCAGGATGACTTTCGGTTTAGAAAGGACGTGCAGTTCAATGTCGGTCTACGCTGGGACTTCCAACAGCTCTACGCGGCGGAATCAAGCTATCTGAAGCTGGACAGCTTTAAGAACAACTTACAACCGCGCCTCGGACTAATCTGGGATTTTACCGGCAAGGGCAAAGGCAAGCTGTTCGTCAATTATGCGCGGTTCCTCGAGGCAGCCAATCCCCGTGAGCTTGAACTTTTTCGCTGGTGGCGGCGATGCGAGCGTCGAAGGAAGTGCCCTCGTCGACCGGCTGAACGCGCCGGCAGGCTCCAACGTCACGGTGGACTTCCCCGGCGGAGCGATTGCGGCGACACCGGTTGGTTCGAACCTGAAGCCACAAACGGTGAATGAAACGGCGGCCGGTATGGAATACGAAGTTGCCAGGGATCTGGTGCTGGGCCTCCGTGGTGTTTATCGCGCGCAGGGTAGGGTAATCGAGGACGGGTCATTAGATGAGGCTAACACCTTCTTCCTGTTCAATCCGGGTGAGGGCGAGGTCGAACGCCTGGCCTGTGCGTCGGAATTCGGCTGCTTCGGACGCGCCCGTCGCTATTACCGCGCGCTTGAGTTTACTGCCACTAAACGGTTCACGACGAACTACCAGTTCATCGCTTCCTATGTCTACTCAAGCTTGATCGGTAACTACGAAGGCTTTTTTCTTAACGACCGCGGCACGGTCGGCCCGAACTTCACTGAGTTGTTCGACTTTCAGAGTCTGATGGTGAACGAGTACGGGCGTTTGCCGAATGATCGGCCGAATCAGCTAAAGTTTGACGGCAGCTACGGAACGCCGTGGAAACTGCTTGTCAGCGGTTCGTTTCGGGCCCAGTCGGGCATTCCCTTCAATGCGTTGATCCCGGATCCAATCTATGGCAATAACAATGGGTTCGCGGTGCCGCGCGGCTCGGCGATAAATCCGGTCACCGGACGAAATCGCACGCCCACCACATACAATCTGGATTTGGGCGCGTACTACCCAATCAAACTTGGTGAGAGTCGGCAGTTGCGCCTTCAGCTTGACTGGTTCAACGTCTTCAACAACCAGCGGGCGGTGCGACAGGACGAGACGGTCAGAATAAACAGCGGCGGTGGCAGCGGCATTCGGGGGTTTGACCTTATCCAGTTTCCCAATCCGTTCTACGGGCAAGGCACGATCTTTCAGTATCCTTCGTCACTGCGTCTGGGAATCAACTTTCAATTCTAGTTTTGAGACCGCGAAGGCCGAGCGGAGATGAATGGTTTGTGTTTGTGTTTAGTGGGTTAGAAGTCGAGGCGGCAGCCTGGTCGCCTGATGGAAGAGTGATTGCCTGTGGCGCTGGAAACGACAAGATTGGCAGTCTGCGCGATACTATCATTGTGGTGCGGGTCGAAGATACTATTGTCCTCATCACTGATTCCAGATAATCTCGAATTGGGCTTTGGGCCAGAATCCTTATCTGGGGACGCCCGCCAACCTGGGCTTTGCGAGGTGAGGAATTAGAAGCTAAACGCCCTAAATATCTATATCTCTGATTACTGTTGCCTGTCGATTCAGCCGAAGTTAACCACTACTTAATCCAGACGGTTTTGATGTTGACAAACTCCCGTATTCCGAATTCACCCAACTCGCGTCCATATCCCGAGTTCTTGACGCCGCCAAAAGGGAGCCTTGGATCCGATGCAACCATGCCATTAATGAAGACGGATCCTGCTTCAAGTTCATTGATAAAGCGAGATTGCTCTTCCGCGTCGTTGGTCCAGGCCGCAGCACCAAGGCCGAATGTTGTGGCATTTGCGAGTTTAACTGCTTCAGCAATACCGTCAACACGAAACAGTAATGCGACAGGTCCAAATAATTCCTCACAAAAGGCCGGTGAGCGCACCGGAATATCAGCCAGAACGGTAGGTTCGTAAAAATTGCCCTGTAGTTTCCTGCCTCCCGTCAGCAATCGCGCGCCACTCGAAATGGATTGGCTTACCTGGTTATCAAGATCCCGCAAAATTTGCGGCGTTGCTAGTGGACCAATGTCGGTAGTCTCTTCCATTGGATCACCAATGCGCAAAGCTTTCATTGCTGCAACAAAGCGGGATTCGAACTCATCATAGATATCTTGCGCCACTATGAATCTTTTCGCAGCGATGCACGACTGCCCATTATTAATTGTGCGCGCTTTTACTGCCGTGGTTACGGCAGCGGCAAGATTTGCCGAGGGCATTACGATGAAGGGATCGCTTCCGCCGAGCTCCAAAACCGTCTTCTTTATTTGTTTACCTGCGGTACTCGCAACACTTCGGCCGGCCGGCTCACTGCCCGTGAGCGTTGCCGCGGCTACCCGGTGGTCCAGCAAAACTCGCTCCACCATGTCCGAACCAATCAAGAGGCTTTGGAAGGTTCCGTCTGGAAAGCCGGCACGGAGAAATATTTGTTCAATCGCCAGGGCGCATTGTGGCACGTTCGAAGCATGTTTCAGCAGGCCGACATTGCCGGCCATCAGGGCCGGGGCCGCAAAACGAAACACTTGCCAGAAGGGAAAGTTCCACGGCATCACTGCTAACACTGGGCCTAGCGGTTCGAAATGTACATAGCTCCTCGTGGCATTTGTAGCAATCACCTGGTCCGCGAGATGATGCCTGGCGTTTTCGGCATAATAACGACATACCCAGGCGCACTTCTCGGCCTCCTGGACTGCGGCTTTAATGGGTTTTCCCATCTCCGTGGTCATCAAACGACCAAAATCATCCTTCTCAGACTCCAGGATCGCAGCTGCGCGTGACAGCATTAGCGCGCGCTCTTCGAATGAACTATGCCGATGGGCCTGAAAAGCTTGCAGCGCTTTTTGCAGTTTTTCCTCGAGTTGGTCCTCCGTAAGAGCTGCGAAGGTTTTTAGTGTTTCACCTGTTGCTGGATTAACGGATGCGATCATCGATGACCCCCCGACCGAGACTGTGTTAAAACTCTGAGGAATTTTCAGTTGCAAATTTACTCAGCTTGAATTGTCCAAATCCTCAGCTTCAAAGCTCCAAGGCAGACTCAGAGTCTCACCCACCTGCTACCCGTTGGTGGGATTGCTTTCTTAAATAGTACACTTCATTTAGACGGCTTGAATAATCCGCCCACTTCCGTGGGTGGGATTTGGACTATCTTTTGAAACCTTGGGTCCGCGAATGACGACAAACAGGTTGGACAAGTTTGCGATTGCTGCTGTGCTGCAGGAGATTGCCAGTTTATTAGAGTTGAAGAGCGGGGAAAATAAATTCAAGGCCCGGGCCTACCGGGCCGGCGCGCGAGTAATTTCCGGGTATTCGGGTGACCTGAACGACACGATCGAGCGAGATCAACTGACCACGATTCGCGGCATCGGGAATGCTCTTGCAGCGCAAATAAAACAGCTTTACCAGACTGGGACGTCCTCCGTGCTTGATGGTCTGCGAAAAGACTTTCCTCCAGGTGTCCTGGAGCTCGCGACGGTTCCGGGATTGACCCTGGAGAAAATCCGCAAGCTTTACCAGTCGCTCGGTATCAGCTCAATTGCGGAGCTGAAAAAGGCGGCGGAGTCGGGTAGTTTACGCAATGAAAAAGGATTCGGAGTAAAAACGGAAGCCAAACTGCTTGAGTCGATCGAAAATCGTGATCTGCGCGCGCACCAAAAGGACCGAATTCATATCCATCACGCTCAACGCATTGGAACACAGGTTCTCGATTACTTACGAACTATGCGGGACTTTCAGGAGGGAAGTTTTGCCGGTTCATTGCGTCGCTCAACAGAGACAGTCGGTACCATTCGAGTAGTGGCGGTAACCAGACTGCCAGCCACGCTGCTACAGCATTTTCTGCGGTTCCCTCTGATCGTACGGGTCGTAGAGCAAACAGAGAACACTTGCACTGTCGAATTGTTGGAAGGTGCGTTGGTGTCAATCCGAGTCGTGCCGCCGGCACAATATTCCCTGGCATTGCTTGTGGACACTGGTTCGCGAGCCCACGTACAACGACTTGAGCAGATTGCCGGTGATCAAAATCTGAGACTCGACAGTGACAAACTGAGTCTGGTGTCGCTGGACAAAGCACCCTCTCATCCCTCGAAATCGGAAAAGGGCGAAGCCGGTATCTACGCTGGCTTGGGCATGCAGTATGTACCAGCGGAACTGCGCGAGAACGAAGGCGAGGTCGAGGCCGCACGGAAGGGTAAACTACCGAAGGACTTGATCAGGGTGGCCGACATTCAGGGTATGGTCCATTGCCACACCACCTATTCTGACGGGGTTAATAGTATCGAGGAGATGGCTCGGGCGGCGGAAGCAATGGGGATGCAGTATCTGACAATAACAGACCACTCACCAACAGCGTTTTATGCGAACGGCGTTACGCTCGATCGTTTGCAACGGCAGTGGGATGAGATCGATGAGGTGCAGGAGAAGGTCAGCATAAAGCTTCTCAGAGGTACTGAGTCTGACATAGTAGCCGATGGCTCACTCGATTATCCGGACACTATTCTGGAGAGGTTTGATGTGATTGTGGCAAGCATTCATTCCCGCTACAAAATGGATTCAGATAAGATGACAAAGCGACTGCTCACCGCGATGCGCCAGCCAATTTTCAAGATTTGGGGGCACGCGTTGGGAAGGTTGATTCAGCGCCGGCCACCGTTCGAGTGTGAGATTGAGACGGTCCTCGATGCAATTAGCGAGTCTGAAGCCGCTATTGAGGTTAATGGCGATCCCTACCGACTCGACCTGGAGGCACGATGGATTCGCGAAGCAAGGAAGCGAAAAATTCGCTTTGTGATTTCCGTTGACGCCCACTCTACGGGAGCGTTAAACAATTTGCAGTACGGAGTAGGTATGGCGCGAAGGGGATGGGTCAGGCGCGGACAAGTGTTGAATACACTGGGAACGAGAGCATTTATGAATGCAGTTCGTCCGATTCAGCAATAACCGGTTGCAGATCACCATGTGACGCAGGGCCTTCGCTCTCGGTAGCTAAGGACTTATCCTGTAGTGGTAGCCGTTTACTAATTGAAGAGATTCAAAACATTAAAAGCGGGTCATGACGAAAAATCTACTGCTCCAATTAATTCTAGCGGCTCTTTGTTCAACAACAATGTTAGGCCAGGAGGTTAAGAGTGTACAACCGCAACTACCGAAGCTGCACGCCCGATTCACACTTGCACCTTATCGGCCCTCGCGCGTTGGTTCCGAACTGTTGCCTGTTGAAATAACGGGTGTGGGAGGGGGCAAGCTCAGAGCCGCGGACAATTTGAAGCTGTATGTGAGTGGGCTAAAGAATAAGACTGCGAAAGCGATAAGTTCTCTAAGGTTCAGTTGTTACGTGTTCAACTCGAAGGATCTGAATGTGGTACTTGACACGCGTCAAACCCAAATGATCTCAATTGATCTGCAGCAGCTTGAGAATCGCCACGTAGAAATTCACATTTTGGACGCCGATGACGTTCCTCTTTTATTGTCGGTTAATTCCCCAAATGAAGTGCTTGCTTTGGAGGTGGCTGTTACCGAAGTTCATTACGTGGATGGAACTACTTGGCAGGCCGACGATCTGCCCCAAACGATTGATCCTGCAAAATTGCATTGAGCGTCCGCTTACGCCTGCTCACCTCCTTCTGGTCCATAAAACAGCACCCATACGGCCAGGTCGTCTGTAAAGTTCTCGAACCGGTGCTCCATCCCGGCAGCGGCGAACAATAGATCCCTTGGACCAAAGCTCTGGCGTGCGTCTCCGCAGACATATTCACCGCTACCCGAAGCGACAAAGTAAACCTCGTCTCGCGTGTGTGGATTCTGTGGATCGGTTCCGCGCGGCGCGTAAATCTCTACCAATAAGGAGCCGTGCTCGAATATTTTCGCGAAGCGTTTTCCCTCAGATTCTGGTAATCGTGAGAGGGCTTCAACAAGTGTTAATCGCGCGCAGTTGGTTTCGGATTTCATGGAGCACCTTGTAATTTTGCAGACCCTCTGCAGTCAATTGTAACTTGTCAATCGTGTGGATACTACCTGTGTCCGGTAGCTGTTTTCCCCGACTGAATACTACATTAGAATCAGGTGTCACTGTAATCCGCGGTATTAAACAGAACTCTTATGAACTCTTCTCCTGTGACCTGTCTCTTTTGTCGAATCATTGCAAGCGAAGTATCGGCTGCGGTTGTCTTTGAGGATGAAGTCTCGCTGGCTTTTCTTGATCATCGTCCCCTCTTTCCTGGGCATTGCCTGCTGGTACCGAGAAAACATTTTGAAACACTTAACGATCTTCCGGGAACGTTAATTGCGCCTTTTTTTGCCAATACAAAACTCTTGGCGGAAGCGGTGGAATCCTCACTGGAAGCTGCGGGAACATTCGTTGCAATGAACAATCGGGTTAGCCAAAGCGTGCCTCATTTCCATGTGCATGTTGTTCCGCGCCGACAAAAGGATGGTCTAAAGGGATTCTTCTGGCCGCGGACTAAATATAAAGATGATCAAGAGATGGGGGCGGTTCAGCAGGCGATACAAAGACGCATCAAGGAACTTCAAAAATAAGGGGCAGCGCGTCTATTGATTAAAAAATTTTATCAAAAATACTTATGAACAATTCTGGGCATCGAACCAGTTTGATTAAGTGTTTGAGCTATCGTAGTTTTCCATTTTTGATGCGACTCTCAATAGAAAAAATTTCCCAGTCACACAAAAATAAAACACGCGAAAAATTGACTCTAAAACAGCCGTGAAGTATAAAGCGGGTGTCACGAAGGTTACGGCTTTTGAGACCGACAAAGGGATCGGCAACCGGTGCGGTGACGCCCGGAAGAGGGGATAAGCAGGCGGCTGCTACTCCTAAGACGCTCTGGGTCGAAGCCGAAAGGCTTGCTAGAGAAAGTTGCGAGGCTTTCTCGAGCTACTCGGATAAAAACGAGTAGCACCCTTTGGAGAGGACCCGCCGAGGGGGGCAAAGCGGTTCAACGAAAGTTGAGCTTCGTTGCCGGAACGTAACCGGCGGTGGAGGAAAAGCCACCACACCAAAAACCTAACGGCACCGCATTCGCAAGAATGCGAGATTTACGAAAGTAAGTCGCGTGCTGACCGAAGACTGACTGACCGCCAGTTGATCATCGGGATATAAAATCGGCAGCTTCTGTGTGTACATGCGAGGCTGCCACCTATAAAAAGCTTCGGCGATTTATAGGAAAACGGATTGCGCTACTGTCAGCTTGCTGATGGTAGCGCATTTCGTTTTAAGGCCGCAGATTAACGCAGAAACAATCATCTGTGGATAGTTTTTCCTGCGCTCACGTCATAAAGCCCAAATCGGGTGACGCGAAATTCCCAATCAATGGAAAGACGGTTGGAATATCGGTGGCGCTGACACCATACCAGGACGCTAAAGTAGCCGCATACTGCTCGACCGAAGCAGTGGGTATCCAGCGGCCCCTCGTATCTGCATCGTTTGGACCGTTGAGTTGCAGTGTTGGGAAGACTGTTCCATTTGGTCCGGGAACTCCATAAAAATCCCCGCCGCGTACGGCGCCACCCATCACGAAATGATGGTTACCCCAGGCATGATCCGAACCTACGACGGCGGCGCCAGTTCCCGCTGGTTGAAATGTACGTCCAAAATCTGAGAGGGTGAAAGTGGTGACCTGAGCAGCTACGCCCAACTCTATCGTGCAATCATAGAAGGCCTTCATTGCCTGACTTACCTGTGTCAACAGACTCGCTTGCGTGCCCACTTGATTTTGATGGGTATCAAATCCACCTAAAGAGCAGAAGAAGATTTGCCGGTTGAGGCCAAGCATTGATGATGTTTGATTCAATTTAATGACTTTCGCAACCTGCTTTAGCTGATTTCCAAGTGTTGTATTAGGAAATACTGTGGTTAGCTGAGGATCCACACTAAATGCCTGCCCAACATCGAGTGCTTGCTGAGTGATATCGCTCGAGGCGGCTACGAGCGTCGCCTCTCTGTCTATGGTGCGCAAATAGTTCATACTGTTCTTTCGCGCTAGTTCGTCATTGGCAGTGCCAAACCCTGTAAGCACGAGTACTTGACTGAGAGAGGTTGGCGCGGGTGCAATCGAGAGTGGAGAAGTGATCTGGCCGCGCGTGAAAACTCCACCTGCCAGAGCGGTGATCATCGGAACTGCGGATTGAGTGAGCCCGAAAACGTCTGCTGTTCGTCCCCCCCAGCCCGTTGGACTAGTGGCATCCGCCCGAGCCGTTTGCCACTGGGCAATCTGATCTGAATGTGAGAAGAGCTGATACGGACGAGGACCGTTCCCCTGATATTCTTGTTTTGTGAGCGGCTCTACGAGTGGACCGACATTGCATACTATCGCTAGCTTCTGGTCTGACCAGAGCCCTTGTAACTCAACCAGGTTGGGATGAAGACCGAAGGGGTTGCCGATGCTTGGCGGAGTTATGGGTAAGAGGCTGGCCTGAGCTATGGCTAAACCCGAAGTTGCCCGTACTGAAGAGTAAGCAGCGTAATCTGTCGTACTCAGTGGCACGACCAGGTTGTTTCCGTCGTTGCCTCCACCCAGAAAAATGCATACCAAAGCTTTATAGCCCGACCCTTGCGCAAACGCGCTTGCCAGACCAAATCGCTCGATTCCAGAGGAAAGCGCCGCCATTCCAAGGGCTGCGCACCCGGTTGTTCGCAAAAATTCCCTACGTGAGTGTGCCATTTGTTATCTCTCCACCTGATACTGTGACGAAGTGGCGACGAGGTACACTGCCGTACGCGCTCGCTTCAATGGATTTGAGCTTGAGACTGCCGAGACGGCTGAAATAATACTGTTCCGCATATTGTCTGACATTGAACCGTGCATCATCAGATTGTTGAGGGCATCCGCAAGCTGCGCCGGATTACTAGCCAGAGGCTGTATGGCGGAAAAATCAAGGGAGGTGCCACTGGGCGAATTTGTCCCAACAGCAATGTTTGAAAAGACCAGCGTATTAACAAAATTGGCTCGTCTTAAGGCGGTTGAAGTTGAAAAAATTCCGAATTCCGGTCCGCGGACGCCGGCAGTCCTGGGTACCACGTAGCCGGGCGAGTAGTAGCTGAAAACTGAGGGTGGCCGGAAAATGTCCATTCCCATGTTCACGCTCTGCGGATTGAGATAGCCATCGCTGGTTGTACTACCATCGGCCGATCTTGCGTTGAACGCCCGTAGCAGGTTGGTGATCAGTTGCGCCGGGTGACGCAAGTGACCGTACTGCGTGTCAGACTTTGAATCACCGCGCGCTTCCGGGTCGAGCAAAATCGCCTTGCTCACAGCTCTTAAATCGCCTCTAACACCCAATCCATTGTCATTGAAAACTCCGGCTATACGCTGAACGTAGGCAGCACTCGGATTGCTGGTCACAAGATGTTGAATTAATTGCTTGCAGATGAATGGGGCCACATTCGGATCGTTAAAAATGTTGTCCAAGGCATCATTCAGATCTTTAAGAGTGGTTTGTCCCGCAGGCAAACTGATGCCATTCAGCAGGGTTTTCACTCCGATATCATGTTGACTCTCGTTAGCGACGAGAGGATCAATGTAGTTTGGGGTTCCCGGGGCAGGAGCCGTGGCAAACCTCCAACCGGTGAATACTCGAGCGAAGTTGTTGACTGTTGTTTGATTATAGGACGGAATGTTCTGGCCCGTCGGATCCAATTGTGGAGTGCCATTCTGGTTGAGTTTTATCGTGCCGATAGAAAACAGTTGCAAAACCTCGCGGGCATAATTTTCGTTGGGATTGGCCTTGGTGTTGTTGGCCATGTCCAGATAATTGCCCATTGCCGGATTGAGGGTGATTTCAAAAAGCAGCTGGCGGTAATTGCCGAAAACGTTGCGATCGAGGGTTTGCAGGTATGGCGCCATCCAGCTGGGCTGAGTGATATCTACGCCTGAGACGACCAGCATCTGGTGGAGGGCGAACGCCACACGTTGCCGCAACTGATCAGGTCCGTAAAGGGCATTCGTGAAGAAGCGATTTTGCAGGGGGTACATGCTGTAGTTGTCTCTTCTGCACGTGGAGCCACTCGGGCAATCTGCCGGGGCAGTAGTCGGATAGAGCGGCAATGTTGGATAACTGGAAGCGGGAGCGTTGAACTGTTCCTCAAGAAAAGCTTCGAAGCCGACGCTCTGCACGTGTGCGACCAGCTCAGGAGTTGGGCCAAAAGTTGATTGCTCCAGGAAGCGGACGGCGTCCGCCTGCGTTATCACTGTGCTACTGCAGCTTACGGACTTCGGACTCAAACTTAGACTGGTGCCAGATACACTCGCAGTCACTGAGTGCGCTTGGCCGTCCTTTAGTTGTGCCGGTGTGGAAACACTAAAGCCGTGCAAGCCGTTATCGCCGAGGTAGGCGCCTACATCGGGACGAGATACATTAGCTGTAAGAGTAAAAAGTTTGGTACCACCATCAAAGATATCCACGTTTACCGGACTATTCAGATGGTTAAGGTCGGCGGCCCAGCCCCAGATCAGGTCGCAACCGGCGTAGTCGAGATAACCAAAATTGTTAGCATCACTTGTGGAGCAAGTGACGGATTTTGGAGTCAAATTGAGCTCACTGCTCGAGCCCGCAAACCGCGCGGTGACTGTGTGATTCTGCCCGTCTTTCAATTCTGAAGGCGTAGATATATTGAAGCCGTGCAACCCGTTGTCTCCGAGATAGGCCCCCACATCAGGACGTGATATATCAGCGAGAATAGTGACGATTTTATTTCCGCCATCAAAGATATCCACACTCACTGGAGCGTTGAGCTGATTCAGGTCAGCGGCCCAACCCCAGATCGTGTCGCAGTTGGCGTAGTCAAGGTAGCCAAGATACTGGGGTGATTGCCCAAACGCACTGACGGGGGATGGATCGAGCACAGCATGGGCGGCTAAGCTTCTTGCCGAGCTGGGAACGGCATTTATTAGACAGACACCTGTAAAGATAGCGGAAAGAAGAACGAGACAGCACAGCACTCGCATATTGAGCCTAGCCATAACATACTCCTTTTGAGGAACAACTTTGGCGTTTGGCAATAACAGGTCGGATGGGTGGGGGTCACAATCCGGGCGTCAACTCTCCAGGGATGGCCACACTAAAACAATTAATATTGTGAGTCAACGATTATCTTGCGCGGATGCTTGTTTTAGGGAGTGGCGAGATTTACTACCGGACTCAGACGAACCGACGCGCCATCTCGATTTGCCAGGACCCGAACCCGCCGGCCAGCAGACGGCGTAGAATTCGAGGCATAGGTGATCGTGTAAGCGGTTCGGAGTTGCATCACCACGTCTTTGTACGCCCGTTGCAAATCTTCGAGATGTTGAATCGGGTAATACACGCCGCCCGAAACTTCGGCGAGCTTGCGTCCCTCTTCCTGAGCGCGTGTAGTGAGTGTGAGAAAACGGGTACGCAGGGGATCAATAGTAATTTCAGGTTTTGGTACGCTGCTTTCCGGTATGAGTCCGGATGGAACATAGAGCGGGTATATCAGGGCTCCTGACTCCATTGTTGCTTCAAGAAGCGCAGGGAAGGGAACGAATGACTTATTGTCGTCGCCGTCCGAGAGAATTACCACTGCAGTTCTCTCACCGCGAAGTGGCTTCATTACATCAGCCAGCACATACCCGAGCGCGTCAAAGAGCGCGGTTGGTCCGCCGGCGTCGATCTCGTCCAGTTTTCTGGAAAGCATGCTGCGATTGGTGCTGAAACCCGAGATTACCTGAATGTCATCGCGGAAACTGATTATCGCGATCCGATCCTGAGGACTGGCAGTACTAAGAAAATCTCGCGCCGCCTTGCGAATAAACTCAATCCGCTCCTCCACGCTGCCCGAAACATCCAGCAACAGCACCAGATTAAACGGTTCATGCGTCGGGATAACCTTGGTTATTTTTCGCTCCACTCCGTCTTCATAAAGGGTGAAATCAGATTCCTTCATGCCACCAATAGCGCGTCCATTACGATCGGTGACACTGGCATTCAATCTCATTAACTGGGGCGCGATGACGCTCACAACCTGACCAGGAGCCCGGCGTCTTCTCAGCGTTGGTTCTTTTTCCGGTGCTGGCATCGTTTTCGCGTAATCACCAAACATCTTTGGAGCAACGGTACGAATCGCCTCGACCAACTGGCTATCCCCACTCCGAATTATGGCCTTCGCTGCTTCTGTTAGCGGACGTTCGTGCAAGTCGCTAGGCACCATGGTCGGATCAACATTCAGTAGCACTACCCCTCGTTGTGTCAGAAAGTTAAGTTCCACGCGCTCCTCTCGCTTGGCTTTTTTCTCACCAAGGTTGCCGGAAATGGCGAAAACACCGGCCGACTTTTCCTTAATCTTTGGAAGTTCCACATCGCTGAGAAATCGCGGCCGGCTTGCCCCCCAAAGAAAATTGAACTTCACTGCATCGAGGGGGACATCGGCGTGAATAGTGCCCGTATTAGTCTTCACGTCGGCCGACTCGAGATTGCCGACGACATCGACTGCCCCTGCTTCACTATCCACCTTGACTTTTGATCGGGGAGGAATCCGCACTATCAGATCTATGCGATCCTTTTCTCCCCGAGCCCGTACTTCAATATCAACCGATTCGCCTTTCACAACCACGGGAACATCAGTTGGATCGACCGCCGCGCCGGTAGAGGTTGCCGCAATAGAGACTCTCTTTTGTACTTGATCGGAAGCTATTACAGTGACGCGGCCATTTCGGCTTGTGATCGCCAACGAAACCTTTTCTGAGGTGTCAATTTCGCGGGCGAAGCTTTGTGCAGAAACATTAGCGGCGAATAACAACAGCAGAAGTGAAACCAGCGTCGCCTTAGTTTTGAAAACGGAAATACTGCGCCGAAAAGGCAGGACTCGAGGAAACTCGTAAGACATAGCCGACGATCTTGCCTAACCGAAGGTACTGGGGTCAAGTGGGCAGATTTTAGTTGCTATCCTAGTTTCAACTCTCTGCGCTTCCACTGCGACCTTTGCGTCCATGCGGTTATTGCTTTGTTAGTTATATCCACCGCAGAAGGTGCTGAAGTCGGCGATTGCTTTTTGAAAATAAGACTTTCGATCTTGAGGCGGGGACAGCGTCCAGCTTCCCGGTCTAGACCGCTTCAAAGGTTGATAATGTGGTCTGATCGGCTATCATATCGTGGTCCGTTATCACAATTGAGCTGTTAGCAACGAATTCTCAAACGCTGCTTAGGGGAAGACCATTGTCCACAACGAAATTCGCGCCCGCACCTGAAGACAAGCTTGTCATTCATAATCTGGTAAAACGCGATCCGGTGGCTGGTCTCGCTGAAGACGTTCGCAAAGGGCTCGCTGCACGACGGAAACGTTTCCTACCAAAATATTTTTATGACGAACTCGGTTCCCAGTTATTTGAGGCGATCTGTCTGTTGCCCGAGTATTACCTGACCCGAGCCGAGAACGAAATTCTTCAGCGTTTTGCCAACGAGATTGTCGGCTCAATTGAAGGACACAAAACATTGGTGGAGATGGGCAGTGGCAGTGCTTCTAAAACTCGATTAATAATTGAAGCGTTATTACGAGAACAGGCTGATCTTCTGTTCATGCCGGTTGACATTTCGGCCTCGGCCTTAGAAAGCGGTTCCCGCATTCTCTTGCAATCATATCCGCGCCTGCGCATCAATGCTTATGCAGCCGACTACTTTGCAGGACTTGCTGAACTGGGGAAGGAGAAGAGGCCAAAAACACTGGCCCTGTTTCTCGGTTCTAACATTAGCAACTTTGACCCTGACGACGCGACCACCTTCCTTCGCGCGCTCCGTGCCGTGCTGCAGCCGGGTGATGCGCTTTTGCTTGGAACGGATCTGAAGAAGGAGAAATCGATTCTAGAAGCTGCCTACAATGACGCATTAGGAGTTACGTCCGCGTTCAATCTTAATGTTCTAGCGCGAATAAACCGCGAATTGGGAGGCCAATTTGACCTGCATGGCTTCAAGCACAAGGCGGTTTACAACGAAGACGAAGGCAGAATTGAGATCTACATCGAAAGCCGGCGCTCTCAACTAGTGAAGATTCGCGGCTTGGATCTGGAAGTCCAGTTTGCCGCTGGCGAATTGATCCACACAGAGAACTCTTACAAATACGATCTCGCTGATGTTGCCCGTTTGGCTGCAAAGACAGGATTCGCTTGCGCCCGCTCCTGGCTTGATTCACAAAAGCGTTTCAGCAGTAATTTGTTAATCGCAATAGGGTAACAGGCCTTTGTTTTCGAAATGTATGCTGTTGGATTTGTCACAAGGAACCAGCAGGTCACGTTCCCAATAGCGATTTGGTTTTTCTTACACTGGAGATGCGTGAAACAAACAAAAGTGTGTTGATTGAGTTTCGCGATGTGAGTTATGCGGTTTCTTCTTTTACCTCTCCAATAATCTCCCGTCTGAATCTAAAGGTCGAGCGTGGCGAAACCCTGGTCCTATTGGGTCAGTCTGGGTGTGGCAAGACAACGACGCTCAAGCTTATCAATCGGCTCCTTTTGCCCACCTCCGGTGACGTGCTGGTTGAAAAAAGACCCACCACGGAATGGGACGTGATTCGTCTCAGACGCAGTATTGGTTATGTGATCCAGGAAGGCGGACTCTTCCCTCACTTCACCGTTGAGAGAAATGTCGGTTTGGTTGCATCGCTCGAGGGTTGGGAGACCGGGCGTATTCGGCGGCGTGTCAGCGAGCTGCTTTCGCTGGTGGGACTCGATGTGGACCGGTTCGCTGATCGCTATCCGCGGGAATTATCGGGCGGTCAGCGACAGCGGGTGGGAGTGGCGCGCGCCCTCGCGGCCGAGCCCCCTATACTCCTGCTTGACGAACCATTCGGCGCGCTTGACCCATTAACACGTGCCGACTTGCAACGAGAGTTTGCCGGGCTAGCTAAAACGCTCCGCAAAACCACTATTTTCGTAACCCACGATGTTCGGGAAGCCCTTTTGTTAGGTACGCGGATCGGCTTGATGCACGCGGGCCAGCTCTTGCTGCTGGAAACGCCTGAAGATTTTTTGAAATCAAACCAGGAGCACGCCCAGGCTTACCTCAAGACGCTGGAGACTGGTATTGATCAATAGCTCAGCGAGGCCAATCGCATGACCCTGTCGCAGTTTCTCCGGCAAAACTGGAGCGAGCTGCTATTACTGCTGCGCCAACATCTGGCACTCGTCCTGACTTCTACTCTGATTGCGATACTCATTGGCGTTCCTACTGGGATTCTGCTTACGCGAAAACCATCTTTTCGCGGAACTGTACTGGGAATTGCCAATGTACTGCAGACAATTCCCAGCTTAGCCTTGTTCGGTTTTCTTATCCCGCTCCCTTTTATCGGGGGAATAGGCGCGCGCACGGCAACTGTTGCGTTGGTGCTTTATGCCCTGTTACCAATAATTCGCAATACGGTTACCGGCATTCTTGGCGTGGACCAGAGCGTTCGCGAAGCGGCCGTGGCTATGGGAATGACTGACTGGCAGGTACTCTGGCAGGTTGAATTACCACTAGCGATAACCGTAATTCTCACCGGCGTGAGGGTGGCAATGGTGATCGCAATAGGCGTAACGACCATTGCGGCTGCGGTAGGCGCGGGCGGTTTAGGTGTGTATATCTTCCGCGGACTGAGACAGTATGACAACAAACTTCTTTTGGCAGGGGCGGTGCCGGCGGCGCTCATGGCTCTGGCAGCCGATTTTATTCTGGGAGTACTTGAACAGCGGTTTTCAGTAACTGAGCGAAAACATATTTCCCTCGTTCAAAAGCTCGGGCTCGGCCTAATTGCTTTGTGCCTGATTCTGGGAGGTTATGGAACATGGCTCGCTTCGGGATCGCGCTTGACTGGTTCGGCCAATGCGGCACGCGCAGTGGTGGGATCAAAGGATTTTACCGAGTCCGTAATACTTGCAGAGATCGTTGCCCAGCTGCTGGAAGCGCAGAAAATCGCAGTCGAGCGTCAGTTTGAACTGGGCGGTAACCTTCCGCATGACGCGCTCGTCGCTGGCCGCATAGATTTATATCCTGAATATACTGGTACAGCTTACACGGCGATACTTCACCACCCACCGATCTCGGATCCTCGAGCAGTTTACGATCAGGTGAAGACGGAATATGCGCAGACGTTTAGAGTCGTAATTAGTCAGCCCCTCGGCTTCGAAAACACCTTTGCAATTCTTATCCGTGGCAGGGACGCCAGGCGGCTGAACCTGAAAACGATTTCTCAGGTTGTTCCTTATGCTCGCAACTGGCGGGCGGGATTCGGCCAGGATTTCATGTCTCGAGCAGACGGGTATCCGGGTTTCTCAGCCGCCTACGGCTTAAAGTTTGCCGAACCCGCCCGGGAAATGGACCTGTCCCTGACCTATATTGCTCTGGCTTCAGGAAAAGTTGATTTGATTGCCGGTAACTCAACTGAGGGTAGAATCGCGGCGCTTGATTTGGTCCAGCTGGAGGACGACCGTCATTATTTTCCACCCTACGAAGCAGTTTATCTGGTGCGGAACGAGGCGCTTGACCGTATTGGAGCGCTGGGGGAGGTGCTGAAAAAAGTCGCAAATGCAATTTCCCGGGAAGAGATGCGCCAGCTAAACTATGAAATCGATGCCAACAAGCGAAGCAGAACAGATGTTGTTCGAGAATGGTTGTCACACAAGCCTTTGTGAAAGGGAACAAATATGATGCGAATAAGACTTGCACTTTTCGTGGCTTTATCCCTCGCGTCTACTGCTGCTTTGGCTCAGACAAAAGGGCCGGCTCACGTAACTCTCATCAAAGCAGGTCGTTTAGTCGATGTCCGTGCAGGACGCGTCACTGAGAATCAGGGGATCCTGATTGAAGCCGATAGGATCAAGACTGTTGGTCCTATTGCTGAAGTTCAAAAAAATAGTCCCGCAAGTGCAACAATAATTGACTTGACCAGAGCGACCGTACTTCCGGGTCTGGCTGATTGCCACACTCATATCTTGCTGCAAGGCGACATCACCGCTGCCGATTACGATGAGCAACTGCTTAAAGAATCCATTCCTTATCGAGCAATTCGCGCCACTGTTGCAGTCCGTACAGGTTTAATGAATGGCTTTACTATTATGCGCGATTTGGAAACTGAAGGTGCAATGTATGCCGATGTCGATGTTAAGCAGGCCATCAATCGCGGTGTAATTCCCGGTCCGCGAATGTTCGTTTCCACCCGGGCGTTTTCAGCTACGGGAATGTATCCGTTGCTTGGCTACTCCTGGGAACTTAAGATGCCTGAGGGAGTTCAGATTGTTGATGGCGCTGATAACATTCGCAAAGCCGTCCGTGAACAAGTCAAAAATGGTGCAGACTGGATTAAGTTTTACGCCGACCGTCGCTACTATCTAAAGAATGGAGCCTTGCATTCCTGGGTCAACTTCACCGACGAAGAGATGAAAGTAATGGTGGAGGAATCTCATAGGTTGGGACGGCGAGTGGCTGCACACGCGATGGGCTGGGATGGAATCGATGCCGCATTGAAGGCAGGCGTTGATTCAATCGAGCATGGCTACGGTCTCGACGAGGGACTGATAGATCGCATGGTACGGCAGGGAGCATACTGGTGTCCTACAATTTACGTAGGTGTGTACGTCGCGGAGGGACGAGCCGCAGCGGGCGCTCCAATCTGGCTAGCCATGCGGGACCTGGAAGCGAAGGCATTTGCCATAGCAATAAGAAAGGGCGTGAAGATAGCATACGGAACGGATGCTGGAGGTTACGCGTGGACTGAGAATCAGGCAAAAGAATTTGCTTACATGGTTCGTTATGGCATGACTCCGATGCAGGCGATTCAATCAGCTACTACTGTTGCGGCTGAGCTCTTGCAGACAACTGATCTAGGTACTATTGAAACAGGAAAGTATGCAGACATCATCGCCGTTAGTGCAGATCCCTTGCGGGACATTACTGAGCTCGAGCGTGTAAAGTTTGTGATGAAAGGTGGAGAAGTCTATCGTAACGAGTTTGCGCATCAAAAGGATTAATCCAAATGACGTTTCTTGATCTGTTGTTGTTACTCCTGGTGGCTGGAATTTGTGGTTCGTTGGGACAGGCAATTAGCGGCTACTCGCGCGGTGGCTGCCTTGTTTCGATTGCGCTCGGTTTCGTTGGGGCGCTCGTGGGAATGTGGTTGGCTCGAAAAATGGGATTGCCAGAGCTCGTTCCGGTACAAATCGGCAATAAAGTCTTTCCGGTCGTTTGGTCAATTATTGGCTCGGCCCTGTTCGTGGCTGTAATTACACTGCTTACTCGCAGGAGAATCTGTTAGGTGTCGAATGTAAGCGGTGTGACGGACGTGCCACATTCTCCGATCATTTTATGAGCTAGCCGCCCCCGCCGCCGCCTGCCGGTGGATCGCTGTCGGCGACTGTTCCACCGCCCCCGCCACCTGCTGGTGGATCGCTCTCCTCAGTTTCTTCCTCATTGTCAGGCAACGGTTGATCTTCGTTATCGCCAGGGGGCGCTAAAGTGTAAAGACTTGGGTTGAATTCATCCAGCTGGTTCAGTTCCTCGGGCATGATTCTTAATGGTCTCCTTCTACAAATGTGTGCGAGTTAAAGAGTTGAGTACTGCCTAGCCGAGCTGTTTACGTAGCACTTGAATATCTGGTCTGGTGAAATAGCTGGCGGCGTCGTTCTGCCAGACTTCCTGAATTTGTGAAAGAATCTTCGCTGCTCGACTGAACTGCTCTTGTGCCACTAACGCATTTCCGATGATCTGATTGGCAAGAGCTAACACAAGCCAGGCCCGCCACTCGGACTCCTGTTGTCCGGCACGAGCAAATCGCTCCTGCGCTTCCTTTGCATTCTTCAGCGCCGTTTCGGTATCCCTACTCTCAAGACACGATTCGGCGAGTGCTAACATGGTCCTGGACAGCAAAGCGTCATCGCCGGCTTCCCTTGCCCGGTCAACCGCTATCTGGCAATTCTTCTTACCTTCACGAACAGCGCCCAAGTATACGGTTGCCAGACCGATAATAGATTGTGCTTCAATTGCGACATTTTGGTACTGAGTTCCAGCCATAACCATTGCCTGGCTTGCGCTCGATTTAGCTTCGGCAAAATGGCGTTCGCTGAGATCGATCTGAGAGTAGCTGAGTTGGATCTCAGCCTCAAGCTGTTTGGACTTACTATCAGGTTGACTGGCTATCTTAAGTGCCTGTGCCAGAGCTTCTCTGGCTTCCCCATAGCGGCCCAATCGCCACAACACATTTCCCCGATTGTGCTGATTGTAAGCCATGTTTACTAGGTTGCCGAGTGTGTTATTAATTCCGTAACTATTGTCATATTGCTTTAAGGCTTCAGGATAACGTTCCAATTCGGTAAAGACAGAACCGATTTCGCCGTAGGACCAGGCGATCTGAGGTTGATCGTTTGCTTGCTTGGCGAGTTCCAGTTCCTGCCCTAATGCCTGAAGGGCAGTATCGTAGTTGCCCTTTCTTCGATTTGCTCTGGCAACGAGACTGAGGCAGAGCAGCAGTTCTTTGCGATAATTTGCCGCTTGAAAATAACTTTGTGCCTGCTTGAGTAGAGTCAGGGCTTCATCCGTACGCAATAATTGAATGTATAAGCTTCCCAGGTTCATCGCAGCGATTGCTTCCCGCTTCTTTCCTTTGTTGAGCCGGGCAAAGTCCATCGCCTGCCGAAAGTATCCCTCGGCCTCGACATAATCGCCGTGGCCCATTAGAGCATTCCCTAGGTCGATGAGCCCTCCGGTTACCAGGTTTTCCAATCGCAGCGGTTGCGCAACTGCAATTGCCTGCGTAGCAAAATCTTTCGCTTGCTCAAAGGATCCCTTCGTAAAAGCTAGATTGCTCAATTCCAGCAAGCTCAAAACCTGTTGCGGCTGATTGTCGGCGGCTCGAGCCGTATTCAACGCCTTTTGCAACTGCTCCTGGGCCTGATCGAACTTTTCCAGACCTTTAAAGAGAATCCCACGCTGTCGGAGCACCTCAGCGACCCCTTCGACATTGCCGAGGGCCTTGAAAAGAGCTTCTGCTTTATCAAAGACAGAAGAAGCACTGGCCAGGTCACGTCTTCGGCTGTATAAAACTCCGGCCCGCAAATAGGCGGTGGCGTACTGCCCATCCAGGTTGGTTGCTTTGAGGTAATTCTCCAGGGCCTTACTTACGTCGTCATTCTTTTCATAGGCGCGGCCCAGGTCAACATAGACTTCTGCGTCGGCGGACTTGAGGTGGCTAATCTCGTCATAAGCCTGAGCCGCGGTAAGAAAATCTCGGCCGACGGTTGCGTAGACTGCGTTTAAATAAAGTGCGTCGATTCGGGGCAGAAGAGATCGATCAGGGACCAGGCTACTAACACGCAACATTTCGGTTTGCGCCTTGTCACTGTAATCCAGTTCAGTCCAGGCTTCAGCAAGCCGAGCATGGGCCAACGCGAACTTGTCGTCGTTGGTTACGGCCTGCTCCAATAACCTGCTGGCTTGCAAATATGCACCGTTACGCAGGGCATCGCTGCCTTTGTTATACATGTCCAGTGCCAGGGGGATAGGTTTATAGGGCGCGGGCTTCCACCAGTGGACCACAGCCCAGGACGCCATTGCCACGCCGAGAATCGTACAAATAAAGGTGACGATAGATAGACGCGGACGGCGGAGTGTTGCACCAAGTGTGGTTAACGCTCGGGCAGGAAGTTCGCCTGTTGGAGACACGCGAGCAGACATGCGAGCAGCAAGAAAACCGTTGCTGTCCAAATTCGCGAGAACGGCTCTGAGGTCAGCGACCATTTCCGCGGCGGATTGATAACGCGCCGCCACGCTTTTCTGTAGCGCCTTCAACGTAATCCGGTCAAGCTCAGGTGGGACACGACTATTAATTGTCGAAGGAGTTGGTGGATCGACATGAATAATCTGCGCTCCTATTTCAATAACGCTGGAGCCGGAGAAGGCAGACTGACCAGTAATACATTCGTAAAGCACCGCGCCGAGAGCAAAAAGATCGCTGCGGCCATCGAGTGGTTTGCCCATGGCCTGCTCCGGTGAAAGATAGAGTGGTGTACCAACGACGATGTCGCTGCGGGTATGAGTGGTTAGCAGTGTAGGAAAGTTGGGATTCGCCTCGCCATCATGGTCATCCAGGTGTTTTACCAAGCCAAAGTCCAGAACCTTCACCTGACCACGATCCGTGATTACGACGTTAGATGGCTTTATATCTCGATGCACAATCCCCTGATGGTGAGCTTCGCCAAGAGCCTCAGCAATGGAAGAAATAATTTGAACTGCCTGGGCAACAGTCAAGGGATTCCCCTCGAGTGTATCGCTTAAGGTCCGCCCCTTAACAAATTCCATCACAATGTATGGCTGACCTACAGGAGTCTCTCCATAATCGAAAACAGCGGCGATATTTGGGTGCGTGAGGGCTGAGACTGCCCTGGCTTCGCGAAGAAACCGGGCGCGATATGATCTGTCCAGCGAGGATAGAAATTTGATAGCTATGCGTCTGGCGAGATGGGTATCCTCGGCTAAATATACGACTCCCATTCCGCCTTCGCCCAGCTTCTCGATAATTCGATAATGCGAGATTGTCTGGCCGACTAACGCTGTGTCCATCACGGCTAAGCTGTGAAAACGAAATTTAGATCGTGGAAATCAGGCACGGTTTCGGTGCGGCAGTGCAGTGAAGGGCATTCTGCTCTAAAGGGCAGGAGAATTCAAGAAGAAGTTCGGGCAGGTGAAACATCAATCCACCTGGAAAATCAAGATAGCGTCGCATTGCGCACTTCTACTTCCTGACGCTCGCGGAAGGAATGGAGCTTCTGGCGCAGCTCCGGGCGTGTGTTGGCCAGAATTGCGACTGCGAAGAGTGCGGCATTGATAGCTCCTGGTTTTCCGATGGCGAGTGTGCCCACAGGAATCCCCGCCGGCATTTGCACTGTGGCGAGAAGGGAATCCACGCCATTGAGGGCTTCACTTTTCATTGGCACTCCCAGCACGGGCAGCACAGTGTGAGCAGCAATAACGCCCGCCAGATGGGCCGCTCCACCAGCTGCGGCAATAATTACCTGAACGCCCCGAGCCTCTGCGGAGGAAGAAAATTCTGCTGCCAAGCGAGGAGTGCGGTGAGCTGAGATAACATGGCATTCATGAACCACGCCAAACTCCGTTAACGACTGGTCCGCATGTCGCATTGTCTCCCAGTCTGACTTGCTTCCCATTATTACCGCGACCAGTGGTGGATGTGGGGATGCGGGGAGGGAGGAAGAGGAAGACGCGGGCGAGGAACTGGAAGACGCGGAGACGCGGAGACGCGGAGACGCGGAGAGATCTCGGGACTTCTTGCGCTTGCCTTTAAGAGGCGTTTTGCTGCCAGCTCCTTTGGTCGTCGCCATTTTGATGTTCCTACTGTCTGATTAGAAAGCGTCTCCGCGTCCCCGCGTCCCCGCGTCTCCGTGTCACCGCGTCCCGCGTCTCCCTCTCATTCCCCCTGATCCAACGAATACCCTCTCTCACCGTCAAAGTTGTACAGATTCTCCGTCTTAATAAAGTCGAAGCCAGCTTCTGCGACGCGTCTTAGTAGTAACACTATTTGCGGATGGGTCACCGGGCCCTCACCACCCGACAAAAAGCGGCAGCGCCAATGATCGGAGCAAAACGTTTCTGAATGACCGCCGGGCCACACTTTCACGCCACGATTGCTCATCATGCTCAGTTTTAGACCTTCGCCACTAAGGGCGTCCATTGAACTTCCCAGGTCGTTTGCTGAACCCTCCGTCCAATCAAGAAATACATCGACACCGACAAGATTCTTTTGTGATCGCGGCTGGCTTTTGGCGGCTTTGGTTTTAGTTGTTTCACCTTCTATCGATCTGTATTTGGCAGGCTTCAGTGTTTGCGGAACCTGGCCCACTCTTTGGACCACGGCTTCAGCAAACTCTTTGGTGCCTACTTTTTGTCTGCTCACGCCTTCTTTGTAAATATCGTACGTATGAATGCCATCTTCGATCGTACGAAGCCAGGCATTGTGGACGCGTTCCGCAACAGTGGTCTCTCCTATATGGACCAACATCATGACAGCGCCGAGCAACAGTCCAGACGGATTCGCCAGATTCTGCCCTGCTCGCCGCGGAGCGGAGCCGTGGATAGCTTCAAACATGGACACGTAATCGCCGATATTTGCAGAGCCCGCCAGGCCCACTGATCCGGCAATCTGCGCTGAGACGTCGGAGAGGATGTCACCGTAGAGGTTTGGCATTACCAGGACATCGAAAGCTTCTGGTGTGTCGGCTAGTTTCGCTGCGCCGATGTCGACGATCCAGTGCTCGTTCTCAATGTCCGCGTATTCCGCAGCGATTTCAGTGAAGACTCTGTGGAAAAGGCCATCAGTAAACTTCATAATGTTATCTTTGGTGAAGCAGGTGACTTTTTTCCTGTTATTGCGCCGCGCGTATTCAAAGGCGTAGCGGACAATCCTCTCCGAACCAGGCCGCGAGATCAGCTTGAGACATTGAAACACCTGTTCTGTTTGCCTGTGTTCAATGCCGGCATAAAGATCCTCTTCATTCTCACGCACGATGACGACATCCATATTCGGGTGTTTGGTTTTCACAAATGGATAATAGGAGACGCAGGGTCGAACGTTCGCATATTGACCGAGCGTCTTTCTAACAGTTACGTTCAAGCTCTTATACCCACCGCCTTGCGGCGTGGTGATGGGAGCTTTCAAGAAAACCTTTGTTCGTCGCAGCGAATCCCAGGCACTCGGTTCGATTCCGGAGCTGTTGCCTGCCAGGTAAACCTTCTCCCCAATATCTATGGTTTCGATATCCAGTTCGGCGCCGGACCCTTCCAGTATAGTGAGAGTTGCAGCCATAATCTCGGGGCCAATGCCGTCTCCGTGGGCGACAGTGATAGGAATAGCTCTTGGCATGATAGCGTGTTCGCCTTTCTGATTGTGTGGTATCACTAATATGAGAACGAAGGAATATATTCTAAACGTTCTGGACAGGCAATGAGTGAACCAGGCAGGTTGAGCCCAATCAAGTGGGACAACTCTCTAGCAGGCTGCTGAGAAATTCAGAATTCGATTAATACCACAGGACCGGAGAGCATCTGACAACTCAGGAATCCCACCCACGGGAGTGGGTGGATTTTTCAGATCCAGCCTACAAACAGATGCTTTCGAAATTTGAGAATCCCACCAACGGAAGTTGGTGGATTGTTCAGATCAGTTTTCACAGCACCCGACCTTCTTATATTAGTTTTTCAGCAGCCTGCTAGGAAATCGTGAGAGAGTTGTTAGATACATTGTTCGCGACTTGAAATCTTTCGTCTTGAATCGTAGAACAGCAACAGAGCTGAGGAAAGCAAGCCGATTGCGGACACGCCCAACGCGATCCATACGCGCTTGGGCTCACGAAACTGAAGCGCCACATCGACTGCTTCAGGTGGTATTGAAATCAGCAGCGAACCGTCATAGGCGGGCCGAGTGTTCAAAGTTCTACCTGAAGACATGGCTTGCCAGTGTGGGTAGTAAAAAGTACGAATGCGAATCTCTTCAGCCGGCCCGGGCCCTATTGAGAACCGTCTGGTTTCTGCTTGCCAATATTCGATCTGCACAACCCTGTCAGTAGTTTCAACAGGCTGCGCCATGGGCTGAGGACGCTTGTGAATCCAAACCGGCAGCCAATAATCAATACTGTTTGTTGCGAAGATGGTATTGCTGGCGCTGCCAAATTCAAAGCGAGGCAGATAGTTGGCATCGCGTATTCGGGCACCACTGTAAGTAATTGAAATAAGAACCCCGCCCATCGCGATTATGGCCAGTGGACGGAGTCTTCCGCGAAAGTATTCTCGGCAGAATGGGATACTGGCGGCGGTTAACAAAGCAACAGCGGCCGAGCAAACAGCAAGCCAGCGCCAGGGGAATTGGACCTCCTTCAGCTTAGGTATCGCAAACCACAACGGACGACTGAGATCAGTTACCATAAAAAAGGAGAAACCAAAGAGGGCAAACACTACTTTCAAATCCCGACCCAGCTTAGGACGGCGACGCCAGAGCAACATGATTAACGGTGCAAAAGCCATCGATAGTGTGGACAGTGCCAGCGTGTTGGCGAACCATGAGTTTGTGTTGTTCAAACTGAAAGGCGAGAACGCGAAATTTTTGCGATAGTCAAAATACGAAGTGACGGCCTCATCCGGTGTTAGTACCTGATTTCTTATCCATCGCAATTCGCTAATTACGGTGCTCCAGTAAAACGCACTTACAGCCAGGCCCAATAGGACGCCGGTACTTAATCGCAATAGGCTGGACCTGGCGGTCGTTTTATCAATGCTTAAGAGTCCGTACCCGAGAAGGGCCAGCGATCCTATTATAGCCAGCGGCAGATTTGACAGGATCAGAAGGGCAAAAGAAATCCCCAGCCCGACGGCGTCTGACCAACGATTGTGACGGCAGATCCGATGAACAAACGCTAATGCGAAAGGCAAGACGGTCCCAGCGGCATATTCAGCCAGAAGCGACGCTCCATAAAACTGATTTATACGGTATGGAATAAACGCGTAAAATATCGCTGCCCAGACCGCGACACTTGTCCGCACGAAAGATTTGGCCCAAAAAAATGCTCCCAAACTGCCTAGGATTGAAAGCAGTACGAAACCAAGTAGGAACCCGCTGTACAGACTTCCTGTAATTTCGCGCGTGAGGAAGAGCCAATAGTATAGTGCCGGCGGATAGAAGCGAAGACTGGCATCTCCGAAGCCGCCATTTGCTTCTGCCAGCCAGCCCGGATGGAGATGACCAAGATGAATAGCATTATAAAAGGGAACGGCTAAGCGAAGATGATTTGGCAAATCATGTCCAGCCGGAATTCCCAGGACCACCGCTGGTAATAGCGCCAACAGCCCCGCGATGGCAATCAATGCGGCTGACCAGTAATAGCGGCTGACGGGTTTCAACATCCAGGGTTAATCAAATACATCGTCGAGTGGATTTGGCATTCATATCAGGTGTGACTCTTTTCGAAAACAGGAGACTATCCGGAATTGACTTGCCGCGCAAAGGTTTGGTGACACCACTCATTTCGGTCCGTGGTTCGAGGTGCAACAGCAGCTCATTGTGAAATGCCAACTGGAAGCTTGAACTCTAAAGTACGGCTGAGGCATACTAAACACCGTCAAGTTCCCTACTCTCGCGCAACAATGGCGATTGCGCCTGTCCGTGACCGTAAATGCGACGACGTTCGGCTGAGGAGAGAGTGAGGCAGTTTGTTAACCAGTGAGAAGCTGCTCTCGAGTTATTAAGAGCACCGGGTGTGTCGCGTTTCGCCCAAGGGTCAAGTAGAGCTCCCCCGCTTGAATCTGCGATTGCATTTTTACCCGCGCTTCATTAGATCAAAAGGATAGAAAATAGAAATGGGTACGAAACTTTATGTGGGAAATCTCTCGTTTCGCACAACGAGCGACGAACTGAAGGATGCTTTCTCCGCGGTAGGTACAGTGGAATCAGCTTCTGTTATCGAGGATCGCGAGACTGGTCGTTCTCGCGGTTTTGCATTTGTGGAAATGGCCACTCCCGAAGAGGCCGCTGCCGCCATCGAGCAATTTAACGGCAAAGATTTCGGCGGTCGTAACTTGACTGTCAACGAAGCTAAACCTCGAGCCGATCGCGGCGGCCGCGGGGGCTACGGTGGTGGCGGAGATCGCGGTGGGTATCGGGGCGGTCGCGATCGTGATCGCGGGGGAGATCGCTTCGAACGCGAGCCGCGCTGGTAAGACTGCCAGGGGAACAGAGGAACAGGGAACGGGGGGAAGAGGGGAAGGCATTGATTTCCCCGACTTTCCCTTCTCCCATTCTCCGTTTAAGTCATTTTATTTTCTGGCCGCCGGTGTTATTTTTAACTTTAGGCGTTCACCGCCGCGCAAGAGTTCAACTTCGTATTCCTCACCGGCCTTCATTTCACCCAGCGCATAAGTGTAATCATAAACATTGTGCACCTCATTGCCAGCTAGTTTGACTATTTTGTCTCCTGCTTTGATCCCTGCCTTTGCTGCGGGTGAGTCGTCGCGTACTCCATCGAGCAACAGACCATCGTTTGCATCAGCATAATTGGGTATTGTCCCGAGATAAACGCGGAAACCTGTGGCGCGGGGGGTGGCGTCAGTTTTGGCTACTGTATACGTCAGATGCCTGGAAGTCGTGTCTACGTCGCGAATGATACTGGCAATTAATCCGAGTATTCGCGCCTCATCCTGATAATTGATCTTGTCTGCAGTGTCAGAAGGTTTGTGGTAATCCTGGTGGGTACCGGTCCAGAAGAACAGCACGGGAACCTGCTTTGCGTAAAACGAGGAGTGATCGCTGGGACCATAGCCGTCCTCATTAAGAGTTAGCTGAAACTGTTTGTTGGGCTCGCTACCGACTACCATGCGATTGGTGTTCCCGCCACTGGTGGCATTGCTGCCCACTGAAGTGCCTGCCCGGGCAGTAATTGCAGCCGCCGTGACGATCATATCGCGGGTCTGATTTTCAGTCGCGATCAATGAGCGCCATTCTTGTGCGGTTCCCACACCGCCAATAATCAACTGGTTGTTTTTCATTCGTCCGATCATGTCCATATTGATCATGGCCACTGTCTTTGCCAGGGGCATAACCGGATGGTTAACGTAATAGTTTGAGCCAAGCAGTCCCTCCTCCTCCCCGCTGAAAGCGATAAAAACGATGGTGTGATGAGGTCTGGGGCGTTGAGCGTTAAGGATGCGGGCAAGCTCTAACGCTCCGGCGACGCCCGACGCGTTATCGTCGGCGCCGTGATGTATCTCGCCTTCACGCGGAGCCAGGCTTCCTTCGCCACCACGTCCGAGATGGTCGTAGTGGGCGCCGATGACGATGGCTTCGTTCTTGAGAGTTGGATCAGTTCCCTCGAGGACACCGATGACATTCGCAGCGGCGACCTCCTGGCGGACGACTTCCGTGGTTAAGGATAGCGACGTGTCCTTGAAAGTAACTGATGTCAACATCATGTTTTTTGCTGCGTGTTCTATTTCGTCGAGCCAACCAGCGGACCCCTTGTAGATGCGTTGGAATGCCTGCTTCGATAGCACTACGACAGGTAAGCCAGCATCACCACCACTATTATCGTAATGCAGGCGGGCCAGGCGCTCCTCTTTAAAGTTTTCCTCGCGAGCGATGATAACTAACGCCCTGGCCCCAGCGTTGCGGGCAGCAATAGCCTTCCAACGCACATCTTCATAACGACCAAATTGCCCATGCGGATTATCGCCGTCCGGAGTTCCCGGCAAGGCGATGGCGATCTTTCCCTCAGCCTTTACGCTCGCGTAGTCATTGTAGTTCAGCTCGGAAGCGGTGATGCCATAACCAACGAATGCCGTAGCCATACTCTCGAGATGGGCATTGGTCGAAATTCCCAGCGGCATCCAGTCTTCCCTCACAGTGAGTGTAGCTAATCCTGACTCGGAACTCTTAGCAGATAACTGGTTGGACTTGCCCAGCTCGACTCCGGCAATGTACGGAAACGTCTGCAGGTATTTTGACATCATCTGACTGGGCCTGTTTGCTCTTCCTGCCTGAATCGCAGGCCTTAAGCCGAGACGCGAGAACTCACCGGCGATGTAGTGAGCGGCATCGTTGGCCCCGGCCGAGCCGGTGCGCCGGCCCTCAAGCGCGTCAGATGCCAGATAGCTGATGTACTGGCGAAGCTTTTCTGCGTTGGCGGTGACTTGAGGCGCCGACTGTTGCTGAGCATAGAGACCAGCGGCGTTCGCAATAATTAAAACCGCGACGAAGAAAGGACGAAGGATAAGGTTGTTCTTCATTTCTATCTCTTAAGGTTTGATTGGCGATTCATCCGCAGATTACGCAGATTTCGCAGACTAAGAAGAAAACAGAACGAAATCTGGCTGCGATGCACTATTAGTCGCTAACTCATAATTGATAACCGTCTCTGCTTACTCTAGCAGCAAGACCACGAAACTGTTTTCTATTTGTTCTTGGAAAAATCTGTGCAGCAATTTCGTAAGTTCTTGTTTTTTGTTTGAGCAAGATTTGGGCTGAAAGCGCACTCTCCCTGGGTCTTTATCGAGCCCGTTAGTGGCAGAAACAGGCTTCACCCCGTTAGGGGTCGAATGTTTATAGTTTGGGGCCAAGCAAATACCTCCCGCGCCCTTCGCAGGAGCGGAACTCAAGTTGACAAGTCCTCATCTAGCAACGTTCCGCTCCTGCGAACGGCGCTGGTTTTTTGTGATGTCCAAGTCTATAAACATTGCACTCCTCCGGAGTGAAGATCATTTGCTCGATTGGCGCTGTGTGCCGGCAACAAAGCGAGGGGAACCGAGGTCTCACATCAGGCGGCGCAGCGGGCTTCCCCTTGAGTGAGCCTTTGCCTGAATCAAACCGTGACAGGCATGTCAGGTGTCATGGCCAAGCCGACAAGTCTAACTAATTTGGTTGCGGCCTTGGCCGCGTCTGTGTAATCTGCGTAATCGGCGGATCTAATCGCCTCGTCTCGGTACTCTGGTGGCTCACTCCACCCAGTCGGCGATAAAAACATTCGTATCGCCGCGTGTTTTCGCGTTGCGGTTTGAAGCGAAGACGAGCTTCTTCCCGTCCCGAGAGAACATCGGAAAACCATCAAAAGTGTCATTGTAAGTAATGCGTTCGAGTCCTGTGCCGTCCGTATTAATCATGTAGAGATCAAAATCCCGAGCCTTCGGATCCGACATGTTAGAGGCAAAGATAATGCGTTTACCATCAGGAAAGAAATACGGTGCAAAGTTAGCCTTGCCGTTGTGAGTAACCTGCTTTTTGTTTGAGCCATCAGAGCTCATTACCCAGATTTCCAAGGTAGTTGGACGAATAAGGTTCTGCTTAAGCAGGCTGAGATAATCCGTCTTTTCCTTCTCAGTTTGCGGATGATAGGCACGATAAACGATCTGCTTCCCATCGTAGGACCAGAACGGACCACCATCGTAACCTAACTCGTCAGTCAACCGGCGAACATTCTTGCCGTCACTATCCATCGAGTAGATGTCCAGGTCGCCATCTCGCATCGATGTGAAGACGAGCTTACCACTGCTGGAGATGGTCGTTTCCGCATCGTAGCCAGGAGCGCTTGTTAACTGTTTGAGATCCGACCCATCCGGGCGCGCGGTGAAAATATCGAAGGTTGGATACACCGCCCAAACGTAGCCTTGAGAGAAGTCAGGCCTGGGTGGACATCCCCGACTGCCGAGATGAGTAGACGAATATAAGATCCGTTGATCTTTGGGAAAGAAGTAAGCACACGTCGTTCGCCCAGCCCCTGTAGAAACCATGGCCACATTTGAACCATCAACATTCATAGTATAGATCTGGTCACATTCACGGCCCTCAGGCGTCGATTGGAAAATCAATTTCTTGCCGTCTGAAGAAAAGTATGCCTCGGCATTTTCACCACCAAACGTCAATTGCTTAAGGTTATCGAGATGCTTTTCTTGCGGCAGCGATAGGCGGTTCTGAGTAGCAGGAGCACGCCCAATTACAGCGGCAACCAAGGAGATACAAATGATGAGTGGTAGGTAGAGTTCTTTCACTAAATAGCAGCCCGCAAATCTTCCGGGTCAAAGTGAATCTCAGGGCAACGTCAGGGCCTCTCTCACCAGTTTCTGCTGTTCCAGTTGATGTAGGCTATAAGAGCCGGTTGCAGGACTGGCGGACGACGAGCGTCCCACGTAGATTGGTCGCTGACACTCAGGCAGAAGACTCTCGAGTCTCGGTTCGACGAAGGTCCAGCCACCCATATTTCGGGGTTCCTCCTGGGCCCACACAAACTGTTTGAGGTTCGGGTACATTGCCAGTACACCGCGCAATCGGACCTGCGGGAAAGGATAGAACTGCTCCAATCTCATAATAGCGACACGTTTTTCACCGGAATTCTTTCGCGCCTCGATAAGATCGTAATAGACCTTGCCACTGCAAAGGACTAGGCGTTCCACAACCTTTCGATCCGAGAGCTCGGAATCATCAAGGACCGGCTGGAAGCCGCCGGCCGTAAGCTGATCGAGACTTGAGGCAGCGGCAGGAAGCCGTAGCAGACTCTTGGGAGTCATGATAATCAGCGGCCGTTCCCTGCCGGGCCCTACCTGGCGTCGGAGCAGATGGAAATACTGAGCCGGCGTGGATGGATAACATACTTGCAGATTGTCCTCTGCACAAAGTTGTAAGTAACGCTCGAGCCGGGCGCTGGAATGTTCTGGGCCCTGCCCTTCATAGCCGTGTGGTAAGAGCATTGTTAGCCGGGAGCTCTGTTTCCACTTGTCCTGCGAGGCGGCAATATACTGATCAATAACCACCTGAGCGCCGTTACTAAAGTCGCCAAATTGGGCTTCCCACAGGACCAGCGCAGCCGGCGCATTTACCGAATAACCATATTCGAAGCCGAGTAAACCCTCTTCCGAAAGGGAGCTATCAAAGACTTCAAAACGCGCGTCTGGTTTGTCTGTTGAGCGTAGTTCAGAAAGCGGAGACCATGATTCTCCAGTCTGACTATCATATAAGACGGCGTGACGTTGGCTAAACGTCCCGCGGCCGGAATCTTGCCCGCTCAAACGAACACGCGTGCCGTCGAGCACCAGCGACCCAAAAGCAATCGCCTCCGCGAAGGCCCAGTCAATAGGCAGAGACCCCTCACCCATTCTTGCCCGGCGCCCGAGTTGGCCCACCATCTTCGGGTTCACATTAAAACCCTGAGGCACCAAAGCAATCTTTTGTGTTAGCTCTTTGATCACCTCAGGAGCAACTGCGCTGTCAACTACATCGGAACCATCAAGCTCGGCAACCGCGGCAGGCATTTGCGGGGCTTGCTGATGCGCCACCAGCTCTTTGGCCCGAGCGAGTGCTGCTTCGTATCGCCGGACACGCTCCGCAGTCATTTGATTTAGCTGCTCTTCATCGATAACACCTTCCTTGATCAGCTTCCTGGCATAGATCGCCCGCACTCCCGGGTGCGCCTTAACGCGCGTATACATCAATGGTTGCGTGTAACTCGGTTCGTCCGTTTCATTGTGGCCCAATTTCCGGAATCCCACGACGTCCAGTACCACATCCTTGTTGAACTGCTGACGATAGTCCAAAGCAATCTGCAATACGCGGTAGGCAGCTTCCGGGTCATCGCTGTTGATGTGGAAAATCGGCAACTGCGTCATGCGAGCAACGTCTGTTGAATAGATCGTCGAGCGACCCGCTTTCGGTGAAGTGGTGAATCCGATCTGATTATTAATGATGATGTGGATCGTGCCACCGGTGCGGTAACCTTTTAGCGCTGCGAGATTAAGAGTCTCCATGACTACGCCCTGGCCGGCAAAGGCAGCATCACCATGCAGTAGCACCGGCAGAGCGCGATCAATGACTTCCTCGCGCGCCATGCCCAGCCGGTCTTTCATGTCATCCTGTTTGGCTCGCACCATTCCTTCGACGACCGGATCGACAGCTTCCAGATGACTGGGATTTGGCGAAAGCGTAAGACGAACTTTTCGACCACTAAGGCTCTCGCGTTCACCAGTTGCGCCCTGATGATATTTTACGTCGCCTTCATCTGCGGGAAATTCGGGGTGAACAGAGCCTTCGAAAGAGGCAAAAATGCGCTCACAGAATTTGCCGATAACATTCGCGAGTACATTCAAACGGCCGCGATGAGCCATTCCCAGTGTAATGTCTTCTACGCCGCGCGTAGCGGCTCCTTCGATCAACTGATCAAGCAAGGGAATAATTGTCTCGCAACCTTCCAGCGAAAATCTCTTCTGACCGAGATACTTGGTGTGCAGAAAGCGCTCGAATTGCTCTGCGGCGATTAACTTCCACAAGAGCTGCTTTTTAATTTCAGCAGGGACCGGCTCGGGATGAACAAATTGCCTGCGGATCTGTTCGCGAATCCAAAGCTTTTCTTCCTTACTTTGAATATGGCGGTATTCGATGCCTACCTTGCCGCAGTATGCTCGTTGTAGAATCTCGAGGATCTCGCGCAGCGTAGCGATGTCAGTGCCGCCAAGTCCCCCGGTAATAAACTCACGATCGAGGTCCCAGATGGTTAGACCATAGGTTTCAATGTCCAATTCGGAGTGGTACAGCACCGGCATGGCATGGAGCGGGTCGATATCCGCTATCAAGTGGCCGCGCACGCGATAGGCATTAATTAGCTCCATCACGCTCGCTTCTTTCCTGGTCTGTTCGCGGGTTTGATCGCCCGGAAGAAAGAACGGATTGCGATCCAAATTCCACCGCAAAGGTGCGTGTGCGATACCCAGATCCGCGAAGATCTGATCGAAAAATTGATGTCTGCCGATGATCAATTCATGCACTAGTGCGAGAAACGCTCCCGACTCTGCGCCTTGAATAATCCGGTGGTCATAGGTGCTGCCAATAGTGACACTGCGACTGATTCCCATTTGGGACAGGGCTTCGGGAGCCATGGCCTGGTACTCAGCTGGATACTCGATCGCACCGGTGGCGATTATCACTGACTGCCCTGCCATTAAGCGCGGAGTAGAAGCAACTGTTCCTATCGTCCCGGGATTCGTAAGCGAGATAGTTGTGCCTTGAAAGTCGCCAATCTCTAACTTGCCAGCCCGGGCCCGCTTAACTACGTCGTCGTAGGCTGCGAGAAACTGATGAAACGTTAGTCTGTTAGCTTTCTTGATGTTGGGCACCAACAGGGACCGGGTCCCGTCTTTCTTTGTAACATCAATGGCGACACCGAGATTTACGTCCTCTCGACTGACGCGAGCTGGAGCGCCGTCTACAATCTGATAACCATCATTTAGTTGGGGAAATTTCTGCAATGCTCGCAGAATCGCCCACCCGATCAAATGGGTATAGGAAGCTTTGCCGCGGTCATTGCCCTCAAGATATTTATTTATGATTCGCCGATTTTCATCCAGAAGCTTTACCGGTATTCGGCGCTGAGAAGTCGCAGTGGGAATGGAGAGACTCGCCTCCATGTTCTCGACTATCTTGAGGGCGCCACCACGGATTGGCGTTGCGTGCGCCAGAGTCTCTGAGGAAACTGTCACGGGAGATTTGGCCTCAGGAGCGGGCGCTGCTGCCGCTCCTGCCATTTTTGGCTCGGTAGTCTGCAATCCGGGTCGAGACGAATCTTCCGTGAGGACCACTGCAGTAGCGCGACCGTTCCCGGATCCGTCGGTACTGGCACCCATCTGAGCATCGTCCAGCAATTCCGTGAAATATGCGCGCCAGGACTCATCAACCAGTTCGGGATTAGTACGAAACCGGTTGAGCAATCCTTCTACGTAAGTCGCGTTGGCCCCAAAATTCTCAGCGATTACTTCTGATACATCCATTCTCTGGTTCAACTTCCACGCACCCTTCTAAGCCACAGCTCAAATGACCACCCCGCGATGAATGAAGTGGATTTTTTCGCAAAACTAATTGAATTTATAGCCTACCACCTTTAGCCGATTCAATGCATCCGGCATAAGCCGAGAAACCTGCGTTATAATCTCGCGCGATTTTGTAACCAATCGTCTGCAGTCTCCTCTTTTCGAACTTTTTATCAGCCGACAAACGAGGAGCGGAGTGCCTAAAGCATATGGTGGAGATGAGACGCTTATGAGAAAGGAACGGCGAAAACCAGGTGCCGGCAAGGGTGGACCAAGCCGGCCCAAGAGCAATGGTGGATTAGACAGGCGGAGTTTTGTAAAGCTTATGCAGGCCCTTGGAGTGGCTACTGCGGCGACACCTTACTCTCAAATCACTTCAACTCTTGCCCAAATAGCGACTCCCACCACCACGCCCTCACCACAACAGCAAGCCGCCTTGCGCGTAACCAAAGAGATGTTACACGGAGCTGAACAGCTTTTTGGCATCGAATTAACTGACGCCCAGAAGCAGTTGGCACTGCAGAACGTCAATCGAAATTTGGAGGCGTATGAAGCGCTGCGGAAAATCGACGTTCCCCTTGACACGGAACCAGCCACACTGTTTCACCCGGCATTGCCCGGCAAGAAGTTCAACCTGAAACCCGGCAAACTCAAGCTAACGCGAGCTGAAGTGCCATCGTTCAACGCGGTTGAGGAGCTCGCCTTCGCCACTGTGCGGCAGCTTGCCGAACTGATTCGAACGCGTAAATTGTCGCCGATTGAGTTAACCAGAATGTATCTAGGGCGACTAAAACGGTTTGGGCCGAAACTCAATTGCATTGTCACCTTAACCGAAGATGTCGCCTTATCTCAGGCCGCGGACGCGGAGCGCGAAATTGCTTCCGGCAGATATCGAGGGCCGTTGCATGGCATTCCCTGGGGGGCAAAAGATCTCTTTGCGACAAAGGGGATTCCTACGACCTGGGGAGCGGAGCCATATCGCAATCAGATAATTGATCATGATGCCGCGGTAGTTGAGCGCTTGCGGAGCGCCGGTGCAGTTCTGGTAGCAAAGCTTTCAATGGGAGCGCTGGCGCAAGGTTCGCGCTGGTTCGCCGGCGTAACGAGAAATCCCTGGCAGGTCGAGGAAGACAAAACAGGGTCGAGTGGATCATCAGCGGGTCCCGCAGCGGCAACCTCAGCCGGATTGGTGGGTTTCTCCATTGGCACCGAAACCCTCGGTTCGATCATCTCGCCATCAACGCGTTGCGGTGTGGTGGGGTTAAGACCAACTTACGGGCGCGTCAGTCGGTATGGAGCGATGGCTCTCAGTTGGTCCATGGATAAGATTGGGCCGATTTGTCGCGGCGTCGAAGATTGCGCGATCGTGCTTAATGCCATCTATGGGCCAGACGGGCGTGATTTGACGGTTGGCGACATGTCCTTCAGCTGGTTACCCGATATGCCGCTGGATGGGATAAGGATTGGTTATCTCAAGACCGAATTTGACCAGCAAACGGATGCTGAACGGAAAAAGCTTTACGAACAAGCCCTAACATCCTTAAGGGCAGCGGGCGTAAGACTCGAAGCCGTTGAATTACCGAAATTTTCTGCGGGTGCACTGCGAATGATTCTCGTTGCCGAAGCCGCCGCAGCCTTCGACGATCTTACGCGTGACGGCGGCATAAACCAGCTGTCCGGTCAGGAGCCAGGAGACTGGCCAAATACGTTTCGGAGTGCCCGTTTTATTCCCGCCGTGGAGTATATTCGTGCACAGCGCGCGCGAAGACTGTTGATGCATCAGATGGACCAATTAATGTCAAAATACGATGTCTTCGTTTCACCGTCATTGGGCAGCCCCAGTTTGCTGATCACAAATCTGACCGGACATCCGGCAGTGGCGGTCCCGTGTGGATTTATCAAAGGACTGCCACAATCAATTATGTTTACTGGTGGACTTTATCAGGAGGGCTTCCCATTGAGAGTCGCCCGGGCGTTTGAGGGCGCTACAAGTTGGCACAAAATGAAGCCAAAGGTTGAATGGGCGTAGAATTCAAAACGGGGTCAACATAGCTTTGGGTCTTTAAATGAATTCTGGGACTTTCAGCTGCATGGCGTCCAGTAACCCGTGTAAATCGATCACCAGGGCAACCGTTCCATCGCGCAATTCGGCTGCTCCGGCGACGCCGCGCCATCGCACGCCGTGACGACCGAGATTGCGGATTAATAGCTCCTCCGAACCTTCAACATCATCCACTAATAGCGCGAGCGGCCGGCTCCTTTCTCCTTTTCTCTGCGGAAGATGGCAAGTGACAATATGTACCTCTCCAGAAGGTTCAATTTTTGCGGGTTCTCCCAACAGTTGACAAAGCTGAAGCAAGGGCAACGGTTCACCCTGGATTCTTATTCGCTCTCCAGTCTCATCTTTTTCAATCAGTTCGACATTCGCTAATTCGCTAGCCATCACCTGGCCCGCATCGAGACAGTAGCGATGACCTCCCGAGACGAGGACAGTCGAACGCAAAAGTCCGAACGTCATTGGCATTGAGATCTCAAACGAAGATCCCAGGCCTGGTTCACTTGAGACCCGAACCTCACCACCAACCTGTTCAGCCGCAGTTTCCACCACATCAAGACCCACACCTCGGCCGGAAACATTGGATACTGACGCGGCCGTAGAAAACCCAGGACGAAAGATCAATCGCAGGCTCCTCTCCATGTCAAGTTGGTCGCCCTCCTCGATGATACCCAGCGCGGTGGCTGCGCGGGATACAATTGCGGGTTCGACTCCACGACCATCGTCCGTAACTCGAATGTTCGTCCGGGTTCCGTATCGAGCCGCCTCAATCTTCACTTTGCCCAGCGGTAGTTTCCCGCGCGACAGGCGTTCTTCCCTCGTCTCGATTCCATGATCGACGGCATTCCGGATCAGATGTTGCAGTGGATCGGCGATGAGATCACAAAGCAGCTTATCCAGTTTTAAGTCGACGCCGACAACTTCAAACTCGATCTCTTTGTGCGCGAGTTGCGCAGCAACGCGGCCAGCCCTAACTGCGTGCTTGAGTATCCGCTCGACAGACACCATTCTGAGATTGATGATTTGATCCTCGACTGCCATGAATGAGCCTCTAATCGCAACATCCCTGGTCGCTAAAAACTCCTGTGTGTTAGCGTCAGGACAATTAGAGAGCGCGAAACCAAGAGCAGCTAAAGTTGCGCGGAAAAGTTCATGTGTCGAAGAGATGAGGCCGTCGAGTTCGTTAAGATCAAGTCGAACGGTATTCGTAGTCGTTGGAGGGGAATCAACTTCCTTCCTCAGCGTCGCTTCAGTATCGCTTCTTTTCTTGTCTGACGTATACTCTTTCAGTTCGTCAGCGGTTACATCAGTCAGACAGCTGATGAGGTTCTTCAGATCTTCAGAGGTAGAATTGTTGGCAAAAAGAATTCGGAAATTGATCTTATCAGAGACCTGTGGGTCCACGGTTGGCGAGGTTGAAATCACTTCACCTAATTCAGCCAGCTTTTCCTTTAGGTTGTAGAACTTTTCATCGAAATCACGAACGTCGAAATTGGTAGCAACGACAAACAGATCAGCTCCCTCGCGAAGCACTTCGGCAAGATGCGTTTTTTCGGCCTCTGTAAGGCCCTGCCAGATGCCGGAAGGCAACAGACTGAAAATGGTTTCAATGTCTTTAGGCTCGGTTGCCACCCCGTCAGTCAATCCGTGAATACATTCAAATAAGGCCTCCGGCGGCGGTGGGACCGCTCCGTTTTGGTAGGCACTCAGCGCTTCAGAGAGAGCGTTTATTGCATCTTCCAAAGTATCCAATACGACGTCGTTGAGCTGAACCCTTCCTGTCCGCAGCGCGTCGAGCAGAGTTTCAGATTCGTGAGCAATCCCAGCCAAAGAATCGAGGCCAATGGATGAAGCAGAACCCTTGACACTATGAACGCGGCGAAATACGCCTTCCAATAGCGCCCGGCGTGAAGGGGGAGCGGCCTGCTTTTCGCGGAGCTTGTAGAGATCGTCAAACAGTTGTTCGATGAGGTCATCGATCTCTGCCAGGAATTCTCGTTGAGTTTGGTCCACGGCCGGAATAGTAAATCGTAAATCGTGATTGTGGGAAGCAGTTGGGGGCGTACCCTCTTTCCCCGGGATTGAATTTAATGGCTAGGACCGCGGGCGTCCCGCCCGCACTAAGTGCTGTCAGGCGCGCTGAGTGTTAGACAGAAGAGGCTGTATGTTCATCGTCCGGGGATTGCTCGGATTCTTCATCCTGCACGTTTTCCTGGGGCTGTTGCTCATCAAGATCGCGCTTAATGGCATCTAGTATTCCGTTAATGAACTGAGTGGCCTCATAGGTGGAAAAGCGCCGCGCTATTTCCAGAGCCTCATTAATAGCGACGGTTCGGGGGGTTGGTTCGTAAAGAAATTCGTAAACGGCGAGGCGGAGGATATTTCGATCGACGATCGCCATCCGCGAAATCCGCCAATGTTCAGCCCGCGAGCGGATGCGCTCATCCAGTGACTCGACGTGTGCGAGAGTACCGGACGCGAGGCGCGTGGCAAAGTCGCGCGCAGCCTGTTCTATATCGGTGTCACCGAGTTCGGACCAGTATGTCCGCACCACTTCGTCCGAGGACGTTTCGGCAACATCAGCCGCAAAGAGCATTTGCAAGGCACACTCACGCGCCTTACGTCGCGAACCCATAGCTATTACTCAGTAAACAGTGACAAAAATCCAGTCTTCACGATTATTCTGAATCGTCACTCTTTAAAAGCTTCCCGGTAAAGATTTACTAACTCGACGGCTGCTGTTGCCGCTTCAAAGCCTTTGTTGCCAAGCTTAACTCCAGCTCGATCAATCGCCTGGTCAAGAGTATCGGCGGTTACGATTCCAAACACTACCGGCACGCCGGTTTCAATACCAGCAGTGGCAATACCACGAGTCACTTCGCTGGCGATATAATCGAAATGCGGAGTTTGCCCACGGATGATCGTACCGAGACAAATTACCGCGTCAAAGCTTCCTGACCTGGCGAGTTTAAGAGCCACTAGCGGAATCTCGAACGATCCGGGCACTCTGTACAGTTCAACCATCTTCTCTGCTGCGCCCAAACGTTCAAGCGCGTCGAGAGATCCTTCGACCAGTCGCGAGCTGATGAAATCATTCCACCGGCTGGCGACAATCGCAAACCGAAATCCTTCGGCATTAAGACGACCTTCGTGGATTGTTGGCTGCAAGATTTTCCAGACGCTCCGCAATCAGCATGAGGCTGAAGCACTCGCAGTATAGGTGAAGCCCACTAGGACCAGCAAGCCAGTCGTATTTGTTATCCAATTCGCCTTCGTTTGTGAGAATAAAACCAACGAATCTGCTTACGTTACCGACGATTGGAAGCTGGTTATAACTTGCCCTGATTGCTACTTCTCGCTCGCCTATTGTGCCGGCGAGATTGAGCGAGTACGAGTCGGTGCTCCAATGCGCCGAACTGAAAACTGCTGCACCCGTGGACTAGGCAAATACCATTTATCTATCTAGCAGGAACGAGAAGCACATCCCGGGCCCATCTACCGGCTTGAGTCCAGTTCGCGTCATATGCTTCCAACGCTCTTGTCAGCCTGAGCCCCCTCACAAAGTCAACGTGGTGTGACTGGGTGATGAGAATCCCTAAAAACCACGCGATGACAACAAGCAGAACTTACAAGCCTTGCAGGGCCCTTCAAGTTTTCTGTCAACATGACTGTTTCCTTTCGCCAACACACGGCGTCCTTTGCAACAGGTATGAGTTGCAGGACCTGCTCATCACGGTCTGCTGTCCGATCTAATCCTCCCTCCAGATTGACCCGTCTTCAAAATGAATTTCACTAACCCGGATCCTAATAAACAAAGTCCCGCTTAGGGCTCCATTTTTGATCAGTGGTTTCGCCTTTTTCAGAAACTCAATATAGAAAGGCTCCACCCTCTTCGAGCCTTGCGCCTCCACGTCAGAGAAGAGAAGCCCCGTAGTACCTTCTGTCAGGGCCGCTTCTCTGTTCTTCCCTGCTTTGCGGTCTTCTTCAGTAATGATGATCCAGCCCAGCTTGAAGCCTCTAATCGCCTTGGCTGTACGATTCTTCAGGACAACGCTTTCAATCATTAAGTGTTTTCGAAAGTCACCTTTCCCGATGTAAGAGCGAATCGCGGCAATCACGACGGGGGTATTCGGATCAGTCGTTTGAAACATATCAAACTCCGCTTGGGCCAACCAGTCTCCGGATGGCGTCGTTTCAGAAAACAGGTAGTTGTTCGCTGGACTTGGTGTCTTTTCTTGAGCAGCGCTCTTGTCAGCCTGAGCCCTCACGATGTCAACGGAGTATGCCTGGATGATGAGAACCCCTAAAAACCCGGGGAGGACGCCAAGTAGAACGACAAGCATTGCAAAGCCTTTCAAATTTTCTATCAACTTTGTTGTCTCCTTTCACGAACACACGGCATCTGTAACCCCTCCCATGTTTAGGACCACTCACAGAGACTTCGGTCTTTTGGGTTAAGAGTAATTCTCTGGGGACATGTGTTGCCTAGCTGCTAGAGACTCGTGTGGTCGCTCTTCGTTGTATCCTTCAGCCGTTTCTCGGATCTGCTCTCGGATTTCGTCCAAACTTTGAAACACAAACATGTCGAACACCGCCTCGCGCTAGCTGCGTTTGAAGCGCTCAACATTCTGCATTGGCTTGCCGGTTTTGATGATCTCCATATAGTCACGCCATGCTGCTCGGCCAGGCAGCGAGGGTTACAGAAAATAGTTCTGGCGAATTGTCCATCTTCAGCTGGAGGAGATAGCCGCGCGCATTGGCGATGCGCTCAACCGTGCGCGCCATTCTCGGGTAAGTTAGTTAGGTTCACTTCGAGCTCCGGCAACTCGCGATTGAAGTCATCCTCCAGGTTGAAAAGTGCGAACCATACCACAACGCTTTGCTGATAAAGTCCGCTGACAAACACTCATTCGTTTTCTGACTCACCACCAATGGCGGCTGCCCTCCTACCGCAGGCACTCCCCTTTGCTGCGGAGGTCGCGTGTTGCAAAGCTGATGCGTCGGACTGCCGCAAACCCTATTTGTTTCCGGATCGCAAGCCGTTAATCCAAAGCGCGGCACCAGCTGTGAGGCCTCCGTTCGCTTTCTGCACAGGGGAGTTGCGTCGCTACACCCAGTCGGGAAGACGAGCATTAAGGGAATCACTCGACCAGATTGTTTGGGGGGAATAAGGGGGCGTTACACTATTCCTGGTCCATCTCCCCTGTCAAGAACTATTTCTTGTTATTTGTGGCTTCAGGATCCGCTGAAGACAGGCGGCCTCTTCTCGAGAAAGGCCCTGGTGCCCTCGCGCATGTCCGCAGTGGCGAATAGACTCGCGAAGAGCTTTGCTTCAAGAGCGAGTCCCTCGGTTAACGTCAGCTCCATACCGCAAGTTACTGCTTGCATACAACCACTGATCGCGAGAGGTGCAAGCTGCGCGATAAGGCTGGCCAATGACAGAGACTCAGACAAGAGGCGCTCGGGGCCAACAACTTGATTCACCAATCCCATTCCGAGAGCCTCCTCTGCCGATGTTGTGGCAGTCAGGGGCAGAGGGTCTTTGGCAACAGCACTTCCTGCAGGGGACAGATCGCCAGCGTGGCGGCCACAAAGTTTTCTCAGATCAGGTCTTGCACTCTCCCACCTGAATGTTGTATTAACGCTGACAATATTCAGGTGGCAGGCGAAAACCAATGTGCACCCATCGTCTTCCACAAGACCATTCACCGCCGCGATAATAGGTACGTGGGATTGTTCGATCTGGTGGCACAGTGCCTGCACGCACCTTGAAGGTTCAGACATGCTGCCGTCTTGGGCCTCAACTAACTCACTCCGGTCAACGCCTACGCAAAAATAGTCGTTACCAGCACCAGTCAGGATTACCGCACGGAGGTCACCGTCCTTCTGGATTCTCGCGAAGATGTCGCTCAACAAGCTTAGGTCCCGAAAAGATAAGACATTTCGTTTTTCGGGATTGTTTAGCGTTATCAGCGCGATTGAATCATGACGTTCCCAGAGGATGTTGGGAGAAACCATTTTGGAAATTGAATGAACTTCTCGAAGGCTTCCTTCAGAAGATCTGAAAATTGCAGATGTGGTCAGCCGTTGCTTTTGGCGCAGTCCGCTAGCGACACTAAAGAAGTTTCATTGGCACGGGATTCTTAGGATCAATGGTGTAATCATAGAACCCTCGTCCCGACTTGCGTCCGTACAGTCCTGCCATCACCATTCGTTTCAAGAGCGGAGGTGATGCAAAGCGCTTCTCACGGAATTCATTAAACATAATCTCGGCGATGTAATAAGTTGTGTCCAGCCCCACAAAGTCTCCCAGTGTGAATGGTCCCATAGGATAACCGCAGCCCAATTTCATTGCTGCATCAATATCGACGATTGAGCCGACCCCTTCTTCCAATGCTCTTATTGCGTCCAGCATGTATGGCACTAAGAGACGATTAACTATGAAACCCGTTCGATCGCCAGCGCGAACTGGAACCTTTCCCAAACTCTTGCCAAATTCAACTGCCTGTTCATAAATGTCGGCATCAGTCAAAATAGTGCGCACTACTTCTACCAGCTTCATTATTGGAACCGGGTTGAAAAAATGGAGACCGACGAAGCGCTTTTGCCGCTCACGCGAAGTCACATTCATCATTTCGGTAATGGAGATCGATGAAGTATTTGAGGCGAAGATTGTTTCCGACTTGCAGATACGGTCCAATTCTTTGAAAGTTTTCCGCTTCTCCTCCAAATTTTCGATGATTGCTTCTATGACAATGTCGCAATCAGCAAGATCAGCAAGAGAGGTTGTGCCCTGCAGTCGATTGCGAGTTTCCTGGTGCTGTTGGCTGGTAATTGCTCCTTTTTCGGAAAATTTAGCGAGTGATTTTTCAATCGTTGCAAAACCCTTCTGAATCAATTCATCGGAAACTTCACATGCAAGAGTTAGGAAACCCGCAGTCGCTGCTGTCTGAGCGATACCCGAGCCCATTAGTCCACAGCCCAACACACCGACTTTTTGGATTTTCATATTCCTCTCCGCTCTGAAAAGTAGTGATTAGTGTCAATTACTGAGCAATATTAGGAAAAAAAAGAGTCTTAATTGAATTCGCCTGAATAGCGTTTCGCGGTGCTCCTTAGCCATTGGCTATAGTCTCGTGACCAGGAAGAGAACTCTTTCAACAGTTCCTTCTTCTCCGGAGATCGACCAACAGCCTCACCCTTTTTGTTTTCTGGCTTGTCCTGTATCTGCAACAGCTTCGCTTTGAGTAGCAACAGCTTCAATCTGTTTCTGAGCTCATCAGCCTGGGAATCAAGCGAGGGAACAGACTCAATACTCTTCACTGATTCGTCGATGTGACTCGCGTCATCTTTGTCAAGCGCTTGAAAAAAAGTCTCCTGTGCGTCGTTCATCGCTGCTGCGTAAGTGACATAGGAACTCTCCTTCTCGTTCGAATTATTTTCAGTGGTGATAACGCGAGGAGCCGAATCTCTATAGTGTTGTATGACTTTGAAAAAGCTCACCATAACAGCGGCAATGGCGATCACTGCTAAGACATGCCAGGCAATTGTAAGGCGATCTCGCTCTCCTGGTCTGCGATAGCCTACTACTAAGGCCAGGATTGCACCGGACACCAGACCACCGACGTGTGCTGCGTTATCAATGAAACCGTGCGCCATGTAGCCAATAAAAAGATTTATTAGAATTACTGGCAGCATGCCCGTGCCGAACGCTCGCTTGAACCCTTCAGGTAGTTCATTGCGGAACTTGATGCCAAAGACAAAGAGAACGCCAACCAACCCAAAGAGCGCTCCCGATGCGCCGGCAGACGGGAAATCCTGTGTTTTAAAAAGAAATCGTGCGATAGGGCCTAACGGAGTGGCAGAGTTGACCACTGTAAGGTAGCTTGCTACCACACCGGCAGCTCCGGTGACTACCCAGAAAAAGATGAAGCGGGACGACCCGTAAAGTCTCTCAACGTAGGGGCCGATAATCCACAAACTATACATATTGACCAGCAGATGAAGGATGCCAATATGAATAAACATGGGAGTGATGAAACGCCACCATTGATGCTGATGGATATAGGCGTTCATCTTTGCCCCAAAAGCCACCAGGACCGGCTCCGGAAATACCCACAACGCCTGACTAGTCATACCGCTGGCTTGCCACATTAATAAGAACACGAACAAGTTGGCCGTAAGCAGAACTATTGTGAGTTTATAGGGCCGGTTCAGTATGGCGCGAGCAAACCGCAACGTTTCGCTGTCGATTGGACCACGGGAGCGCTCTGCAGAAGGTTGACTTGTGACGGAGGTGCCGCAGACCGCACATTGGTCCTGGCCACCACCAATAATCGCTCTGCAACTCGGACACATGGTGGGTCGTCCGTAGTTGGAAGTTTGTGATTGGCTGCCGGGCAAGGCTATTAGACTAAGGAGCGTGATGCTTCATTCGCTGAAAGCATCACGCTGAAAAATCCGAAAGCAAGATACGACTACAGGTTAAGATTTTACACGGAACTCACTAAAACGAGTAATTGGGAGATCCACTGCAAAAATGCAGCGCTCTCCCGAAAACCTGCGAACGCGATCAGACACAACAAAGTCTTAGCCCATGAGTTTCAATTACTGATCTTTTCCAACAAATTCACAAGATCGTCCGCGTGTTCCTCTTCAACCGCGAGAATCTCTTCCAGCAGGCGCCGCGAAGTGGGATCGTCAGTACCGAAATAATTAATCATCTCCCGATAGCTGTCGATGGCTATTCGTTCGGCAACGAGATCCTCCTTGATCATATCGTTGAGGGTGTCTCCTTCGACATACTCCGCATGACTGCGCGTTAAGAGCCCTTCGGGGTTGAAGTTTGGCGCGCCACCAAGTTGAACTATTCGCTGGGCGATCTGATCTGCGTGACCCTGTTCATCGTTTGCGTGTTGAAGAAACTCGGCCGCTACACCCTCCGCATTAATTCCTGTTGCCATGAAGTAATGGCGTTTGTAACGGAGCACGCAAACAAGCTCGGTTGCCAGAGCTTCATTTAAGAGTTTAATCACCGTTTCGCGGTCAGCGCTGTAACCTTCAGTGACAGCTCCGTTCTCGATGTGTTTGCGGGCGCGTTCGCGCAGAGTTTTGATGTCTGTTAAGAATGATTTATTGGCCACGTCGGCCTCCTATTAACAACAAAGTTTTCGGGGAAATCGATATTACTCGCACGGCTGTTGAGGAGCAAGCACAGGTTGACTAAACAGGAAAGGAGGCCCACTTTTAGTCGCCCGTAATCCTTGCTTCCGCCTTAATTTCATTCGGCGCGGCAGCCCGGTTCGTAACTTCCACTGGCGCGTGCCAGACGAGTGTCTTGATATGACATGTTCCAGTATTATCTTCTCGACAATAGATCACCGTGAACTGAATGCGAAGTTCCGCCTCACCCGGTTCAAGCGTTCTTAAGGGGACGCGCAAAGGAAGTTGAATGTTCTTAGTAGACTGCGATATTTCTTTCTGCTGATCTGCTGCTGATGGTGCAGGGTTGGCATTAAGAGAGAGTTGCTGCAACCCGCGCTCGACTGAGACTTGGTATCGTTGCGGAGCCGCTGGGTTCAGATGATATCCTGCCGGCAAGTCCAGATTCAGCACGAGCGCCGCTTCTCCACTCGCACGTACAGCTTGAGATGGCAGCTTGATCTCCTGGCCGTTTGGCTCGGCGGCGACTTCACCATTTGGCGCCAACGCGGATACGCTTGGAGGCTGCAGCCCCTTAATTTGAAGCGTTGAAGTTGATTTTGTTTTGAGGTCAACGACTCTAATGGCGTGATTGTTTGTGTCAGCGATATAGAGGTTATTGTTGGCCGCACTAATTCCTGCTGGCTCATAAAACGAAGGTGCCTTTCCGTCGGCCTGCCCTGGTTTACCGGTGCCTAGAAGGGTCTTCACTCTTCGGCTCTGCGGGTCCAACTCTTTTATCTTATGGTTGTAGGTATCCGCAATCAGGATTTTCCCTCCCAGTGCAAAGACACCAAGCGGGTGTTGCAAACGGACATCGTTCCCACTGCCATCGACGTCACCAAAATCAAAGAGGTCACCGCCCACGAGGGTTCTAACTCGATTGCTCTCCAACTCAATGTTGCGAATGATGTTGGCCTCACTGTCGGCGGTGTAGAGATTTTTGCCGTCAGTGGTTATTCCCGAGGGTTGAGCAAAGGCAGCATCAAGCAACGATCCATCTTTACGCGCTTCACGTCCAGAGCCTGCAAAGGTGGAAACCTCATTTGAATCCAGGTCCATTTTCCAGATTTGATGAGGACCGGCCATGGCAATGTAGAGAGTACGCCCGAGAAGCTGCAGATCCCAGGGAGAATTCAGTCCCACCGTAAGTGCTTTACCGGTCTTGAAATACTCGTGAGATTGTTCTCCCGTGCCGGCACTCGTCTCCACTGAACGTGCTTTCAAGTCCGCGCGACGAAGCAGATGGTTCTCGGTGTCAGCTATATAGAGTGAATTACCGTCAAGTGCTAGCCCCTGCGGCCGGAAAAAACTCGCCTGATCGAAAGCGCCGTCGATCCTGCCGCGCTCGCCGGAACCGATAGTCTCTAGAAGGGATCCATCGAGAGAGGTCACGACAATACGGTTGTGATTAGAGTCGGCGATAAAGAGCCTACCACCCGGTGCATCGGCGAGTACTTTGCCGGGAAACGCCAGCGGCAGGTCGCCGATTTTTGCGCGTTCCAGAACCAGCTTCAGCGGCTCCTCATTCAACTTGCCTCGTTTCCGGAAATCTTCTATACCCGCTGCGACCGCCCGATCTATCAAGTCGTAATTGCCTTCACCCGAAACACCGCCGATGATGTAGCCCTCTGGATCGATCAGCATCTGTGTGGGCCAGGCATTGACGCCGTAACTCCGCCAAACTGTGAAATTAGCGTCATTGTAGACTGGGTGCTCGATTTCATAGCGAAGGATGATTCGCCTGATGTTGTCTGTGTCCTTTTCATTTTCGAACTTGGCTGAATGAACACCAATCACAACAAGTTGCCTGGCGTATTTATGCTCAAGTCGCTTCAGATCCGGAATTATGTGCATGCAGTTGACGCACCCGTAGGTCCAGAAATCCAGCAATACAATCTTGCCTTTAAGCGCCGCTAGCGAAAGCGGTTTGTCTGTATTCAGCCAGCCGCGGCCACCGGCGAGTTCGGGAGCGCGCACCCGGGGCTTCTCCTGTAGAGACATGTGAAAACCTTTCGCTGTAATGCCAGAATGAAGAAGTGAAAACAGCGTAATGAGGAAAAGGGAGAGGGAGGCAATTCTTCGCTTTAAAAACGATATTTGGGTAAGTGTTATCAAGTTCTTCCTTCCGCGATCTTCATAGTAGCAATGACTGAGCGATGATCAGCGCTGATAAGCTGCTGTGTTCTTAATCGTGTTGGTGTGGTGACGCGGCAGCAGCCTCCGATTGTTGATTTATTTGGTCCAGGCGATCGATGGCTCTACGCAGATGAGGAATGGTTATCGATCCTCCCACCACTAAAGCAACATTGAAGGCATCAAAAAACTCTGCCCGAGAAATACCCACATCCAGACACTGCTTAATGTGATAGGTAATGCAATCGTCACAGCGCAACACCGTTGAAGCGACGAGTCCGAGTAACTCTTTTGTGCGTCGATCAAGCGCGCCTTCTTCATATGCCTGGGTATCGAGTGCAAAGAATCGTTTTATGCCCCGGTGATTGCTGGCTAGCAGCTTTTCGTTCATCTCCGCACGGTAGTGGTCGAATTCATCCATAAGCAGGCTCTTTTCTTTGCCAGCAACTTAGTGCTCTTTCGACAGAGTATAAGTCGTCGTAATCCGCTAATACTTACATTTGGGGAGAGACATTCTAGCCCGTGGCGGGGAACTTCCCAAACTACAGAAGCGGGCGCGGTAACGCCGGGTCGCTCTCAACAACTTGGCTGCTGAGAGCTAAAATCGACCCGGCGCTACCGCGCCCGCTTCTGTAGTGCTTGCGAACGTGGCCGCGACTATTTCAGAATAAGAGCATCTCAAAAGTGGATAGCTGCTCGCGAATGGGACATGATGAAGAAAAGCCGCCGCCTCAAGATAAGAATGGGACCGCGCAAACCACGGACGTGAATTTGCGGAATGGCCGTGGCGAACGGCAAGTGCAACTCTTACGCGCTGGTTCGCTGCTGCTGGGAATCTTCCGTGACGAGATCGCCTCAATTGCAGACTGGCGAAAACCTACTCCACTGCCTCACAGCCCACGTGGCGTACTTGGCGTCGTCTCCATAGCGGGAAGAATGCTAACAGTGCTGGCGCCGGTCAGGTTAGTGAATCCTGCGGTGAACGACGATGATTTCTCGCCCACGCATATCGTCGTGCTCTTAGGTGATGAGCAGCTTGGGCTGGCCGTCGAAGGCATTGGAGAAATCATTGGAATGACCGCTGAACAGCTACAACCATCGGTGGAAACAACGGAGCGGGCCGTACTGGGCAATCTTCTCTATGCAGGTCAATTGATCCGCATCGTTAACCTTAGAGAGCTCTTTCGAGCAGCTATTCAGGGACGTGAGCGGCGGCAGCGCCGCTTTTGATTCTATTCCACTACGGTTCTGATTTCATCGCTTCAATCATCAGACTGGGCAGAGTTCGGCAAGAATGGACTGCACTTCAGACGTAGAGTTTTGAATCCTTCATCACATGTGACAAGATCTCGGCGGTGTTAAAATTCAGGGCAATCGAGCCTTAAAAGTCGTACTGCAAGATCATTTATTGTCCAATGCTCGTTTAGTCCCGCTTTTAAATGCACGACCAGGCTTTCATAACTTTGGAATTTGAGCACGTCTGCGCCTTGATCCGCAGAAATACGCAGACCCCCATGGGCGCCTTGCTTGTAGACGCGCTCAAACCTCTGGAAGATCCGCACCAGTTAAAATCTGCGCTTCTGGCAGTAGCGGAGTGTGTACAGGTGAAGCGACGGGGCGGCTCCTGGTCATTCGCTGAGTTGCGTCAGCCGCAGGAGGCGATTGCGCGTTTGCGAGTGGAAGGCGCCGCGTTGGAATCCACGGCAATTCTTGAACTGGCAACACTCTGCAGCCAGGCAATGTCAGCACGTGCTTCGATAGTTTCCGAACGGGAAGCCTGTCCTGTGCTCTGTGAAATTGTGCGGAATCTGCCGCGCGAATTGAACGCTCTGGTCGCTCGCGTCTCGAATAAAATTCTGCCGAGCGGAGACCTTGACGATCGCGCGAGTCCAGAGTTGGCACGCATCCGCCACGAGATTAGCCGCCTTCGTTCAAGTATTACGCGCTCACTCGAGAACTTGATGCGCAAATCCGAAGAAGTGATCCAGGATGAATTGGTGACTGTGCGAAATGACAGATTTGTCATTCCAGTTAAGAGTGATCATCGTTCGCGAATTCATGGTGTGGCGCACGGGTTTTCCTCTTCCGGAGCGACGGCTTTTATCGAGCCACTCGAAACGATTGAGGCAAACAACGAATTGCAGGGTCTTCGTGAGGCGGAACAGCGAGAGATCAGCAAAATCCTATTTGGATTGACTGAGGATTTGCGTGCTCAACTAGCGGGTATCGAATGGGCTGCCGACGCGGTTGCCCAGCTGGATTTTTTGAATGCCAAAGCCGCTTTTCTGCAACGCTTCAATTGCGTTATTCCCGAAATTGAGCAGGTGGATATAGATGACGGCGCTGCTTCTCGGCGGCCGACTCTGAAACTGATTGACGCGCGTCACCCACTGCTCGAGGAAAACCTTCGCGAGTCAGGCGACTCGGTAGTGCCGGTCTCCTTATCACTGGATAAGGAGCATGACAGCATGATCATTTCGGGAGCCAATGCTGGTGGGAAGACTGTTGTACTCAAAACTGCAGGACTACTTTCGTTGCTGGCTCTTTCCGGTTTGCCAGTGCCCGCCCGGGAGGCCAGAGTTCCGCTTTATGCCTCTGTACTTGCGGACATTGGTGATCATCAATCGCTCGCGGCAAATCTTTCGACCTTCACTTCACACGTCTCCAACATCTCTCGCATGATTGAGATTTGTGAATCTCCTGCATTGGTACTGTTGGATGAGGTAGGCACGGGAACTGACCCAGAGGAGGGTTCGGCGCTGGGAGTCGCCGTGGTGGATCACTTTCGTAAGGACTGTGGCGCGCAAGTACTCGCAACTACTCACTATGGTGGTTTGAAAATGTACGCAGCAAATGAAGAAGGTGTTTTGAACGCCAGCGTTGAATTCGATGAAAAGACTCTCAAGCCCACCTACCGTCTGATTGTCGGTATTGCGGGAGCGTCGGCAGGTTTGGAAATCGCCCAACGCTTTGGTATCTCCAGGTCGATAATCAATGCCGCGTCGCGGCTGGTGAAAGATTCCTCAATGCAAGCCAGGCAGTATCTCGACCGTATCAAGCAAGAGTCAGAAGCAGCAGCGACGTTGAGACAAGCATTGGAAGAGGAACGAGCCGCAGTGGCTGAGGAATTCGCGTCACTGGACAAACAGGCGCAGAAACGGGAACGAGAACGAGAGAAAACCTTTCTGTCCGAGTTGGATCAGATGGCGCGCGATTTCGACCGCCGCAGCAGAGAAGTTTTGGCCAACATTCAGGACCAATCTGAACGAATCAAGCTCGAGCGTGAAACACAGCGACGAATGGCAGAATTAAAGCGCGATGTACAGCGACGGATATCTCCGAAGCAAGCTGCGGAGAGTGCTTCGGAACGTCCCATAAGGGTGGTGCGTGATGGACGTGTGGTGCAAGGGGAAAACATCGCCAACGAGCAGGCGAATCCGCTTGGCAAGTCCGCGGAAGAGGCGTACATCATCTCCAACTCGCGCGCCATTCAAGTGGGTGATACCGTGAGGTTGAGAGCGTTTGGTTCGATCGGAATCGTCGATCAAATTAAGGACGATGAAGCTGAGATTCGAGTAAAATCATTACGTTTCAGAGAGAAACTGGAGAGTCTCGATTTGGTTGAGTCATCTCCGAAAGCAAAGACTGAGAAAACACGCTTTGGCAAACTGCGCGAGCCTCGCACCACGCAACTCCAGGTAAATAGACCCGCGGAAAACCTAGCTGCTGAATTGAATGTGATTGGGCAAAGGTCGGATGAGGCAGTTGCGGCCGTAGATAAGTTCCTTGATCAAGCCTTCATAAACAGCGTTACTCAAGTGCGGATTGTTCATGGCCATGGTACCGGTGCCTTGCGTCGCGCGATCGGCGAGCTGCTAAAAGATCATCCACATGTTGAGCGGTTCCTGCCCGCTCCTCCCGATCAAGGTGGCACTGGTGCAACCGTGGTCCAATTGAGGAATTAGTTTCCCTGCTCATGCGTTATCCACAAGCGTTCATCGATGATCTTAGAAGACAGGCGGACATAGTACGTGTCATTCAGGACTACGTCTCTTTGAAGAAGAGGGGCGCAAACTGGATGGCCTGTTGTCCTTTTCATAAGGAGAAGACTCCTTCGTTCTCAGTTAGTCCGACGAAGGAGATCTTTTACTGTTTCGGTTGTCATAAAGGTGGCTCCGTGTTCACTTTTGTGATGGAGATGGAGCGCATCTCGTTTCCCGAAGCAATCGGGATTGTGGCCGAGAAGAGCGGTGTGCCGCTGCCGAAGTTGGTTGAGGACAGTCGTTTTGAAACGCGGAGGCAGGAAGCCGATGAAGTTATTGAGTTAAATAAGTGGGCGCTCGAGTGGTGGGAGCAGCAGTTTGAGTCCGGCAGCACAGACGCCCGTGACGCTCGCGAATATCTCCAAACGAGAGAGATTACTGCCGAGACGCGGAGGCTGTTTCGTATTGGTTACGCACCTGACAGTTGGGAAGCGTTATCGGCTCATTTAAGACGAAAAGGCGCCAGTCAGCAGCAAATTGAGCGCAGTGGGTTGGTAGTAAAGAAAGACGAAGGAGGCTCCTACGATCGATTTCGTGGTCGGCTCATTTTCCCGGTAATGGATATCCAGGGGCGGCCGATCGCATTTGGCGGCCGGACTTTAAAGAAGGAAGAAAATGCGAAATATATCAACTCACCGGAAACAGCTGCTTATACAAAGGGCCGTAATCTGTTTGGACTCAATCTCGCACGAGATGAAATCCGTCGTTCCCAGTACGCAATTCTGGTCGAAGGATTTCTGGATTTGATCATTCCTTTTCAGTTCGGCGTGCGCAACGTAGTTGCCAGTTTGGGCACTGCTCTCACTCCCGAACAAGTGAAGCTGTTAGGTCGGTTTGCGCGCAAGGTTGTAGTCAATTATGATGGTGATCGAGCAGGTGTCCAGGCCGCCAAGAGAGCCATCGAAACTCTTCTGGCAGAAGATCTTGAAGTTAAGGTGCTGGTTCTTCCAGACAATGCTGACCCGGATGAATTCATCAGAAGGTTCGGCTTGGCTGAATATCAGCGACGTCGTGGAGAAGCTCAATCCCACATACAATTCGTAATCGATCAAGTTGTACGAGATCGCAATCTCCTTAGCCCGGCTCAAAAAGCGGACGCAGTTGAGGAGGTGCTTCCGTATATTCGTGCTGTCAGGGGCCGGCTTCAGAAGCGAGAGTATTTTGATATCGCAATGGACACATTGCGGATCGCCGATGCATCCTTGCGGCGAGAGCTCTGGTATTCCGTTAGGCCTGGTGGGGAAAACGCGGGCATCGCCAAGAAAGTCGAACGACGTGCGGAAGCAAAGCCCACTGTTGCTGAACAGCGTTTGCTGGAACTACTTTTCTCCGACGAACAGCTTCGCAGTCGGATTCTTCCCGAACTTGAACCCGCAATTTATGAGGATTTGCCGACTGCGCCAATTTTCCGGGCCCTTCTGGAGTTGGTGAACGAAGGCATCGCAGTTGACTTTGCGAACTTAAGTGAAAAGACCAGAGACTCCGCGGTCGCCTCAGACTTGTTGCCCATGCTTATGATGTGTGACTCGGGAGGCTCTGAACCGTCAAGTGAAAATAACCGCTTGACGGCGAAAAGATGTATCGACGCTCTGCTGTTAATGAAAATAGATCGTCAGATCCAGGAGTTGAGCGCCCAAATGGTGGCAGCGGAGCGCGACGGGAATATTGAGAGCCGCAATAAGTTAGCCACGGAACACCTGGAGTTGGCGCGACAAAGAAGCGCTTTACTGCCACGATCAGAGGCACTGCAAACGGGCCTTTGAACAGTTTTGGCCGCTCTATCAGCAATTCCGAACCAGTAACCGTTCTCTTTTAGCGGCTCGATTACTATTGAAGTGTCAAGCGCCCTGACCCGGCGCAAAATTCATGAACTGAAGACGGAGCAGAGTCAAGGTGAGTATCGAGGATAAAGATCGGGATGATGTGATGGAGCGCCTGCTGGAGTTGGGTGGCGACAAGAAGTATTTGACTTTCGACGACTTGAACCGCGAGTTGCCGGACAACGTAGTATCGCCAGACGACATTGAGGACGTATTACAAAAACTCGAGGGCTCAAATATTCCTGTTGCGGATTCCGACGAGAGGCTATTGGAACAGGCTGCGGTCGTAGTTCCTGACGATGATGAGGAGGCACTGGACGAAGACATCGAGTTGGATTTATCGGCAGGCGCGCTGGAAAAGACCAATGATCCAGTTCGTTTGTACCTGAGAGAAATGGGTGTAGTTCCCTTACTGACGCGCGAAGGTGAAGTGGCCATCGCCAAAAGAATCGAGCGGGGTCAACTGAAGACGCAGAAATCGATCGCACGTTCACCTATTGCAGTCAAAGAATTATTGCGAATTGGTGATGAACTGGAAACTGGCAGCGCGAGCATTCGTGAAATCGTCAACTTCTCAGAACAAGCAGAACTAACCGGCGACGAAGACAAAGCTGAAGAATATCGGGCCTGGACCATCGAAGGTATTCAAAATATTCGCAAACTCTTCAAGGTGGGTTTAAAGGAATGGGAGAAGCTTCGGGCCGAGCAGAAGATCGCACGCGGCAAAAAAAATAAGAAACTGATGCGGCTGCGTCGCAAAGTTGCTCGCATCCGACTGGAAATTGCTCAGGAGATTGGGCGCTTAAACATGACGGAGCGGGCGCGTCAGCGTCTGATCAATGCCGTTCGTTCGGTGCAGAAGGAGGTGAGGGAGGCTGAGCGTGAAATCGACAGCTTCGGCGAAAAACTCAACAAGAAACGGGTCAAGCCTGATGATCAGAGAGAATATAAGCATCGAATTTCGGCGGCAAAAAAACGGCTGCTGGAATTCGAGATTGATCACTACATCACGCCCGTGGAGATAAAACGCTCGCTGCAAGCGATTATTATTGGTGAGCAACAGACCGGTCAAGCCAAGCGCGAGTTGGTTGAAGCCAATCTTCGGCTCGTGGTCTCGATTGCCAAAAAATATACCAACCGCGGTTTGCAGTTTCTCGATTTGATCCAGGAAGGCAACATTGGGTTGATGAAAGCCGTTGATAAATTCGAATGGCGGCGCGGTTATAAATTCTCTACTTATGCTACCTGGTGGATTCGTCAGGCAATCACGCGAGCTATTGCCGATCAGGCGCGAACGATTCGCATCCCGGTGCATATGATTGAGACGATCAACAAGCTCATCCGTACTTCACGCGCTCTGGTCCAGGAACTCGGTCGCGAGCCCACCAGCGAAGAAATCGCCAGGAAGATGGATATTCCGGTCTCGAAAGTTCGCAAAGTCTTGAAGATCGCTCAGGAACCAATCTCACTGGAAACTCCTATCGGAGAAGAAGAAGACTCGCATCTTGGCGACTTTATTGAAGACAAATCGATCCTCAATCCAGCTGATGCCGTTGTAGCTTCTAATCTGAGAGAAATCACGGATGAAGTTCTTGCCACCCTTACACCTCGTGAGGAAAAAGTTATTAAAATGAGATTTGGCCTTGGGACCACTGGATCCGAGCACACCCTTGAAGAGGTTGGCCAGCATTTTGCAGTAACTCGCGAGCGTATTCGTCAGATTGAAGCAAAGGCACTGCGCAAACTGCGACACCCCTCCCGTTCTCGGAAGCTTAAAGCCTTTCTGGATGGTGCGCAGCGCTAACCAAGAGATTCAGATCTCGTTACAAGATGCCACCGGCTTGCCCGGTGGAGTCTCACGTTCGCGACTAACCAAAAGATTCAAGTCTCGTTACAAGATGCCACCGGCTTGCCCGGTGGAGTCTCACGTTGATTGCTAATGTTGCAGCCATGAAGCCCCCAAATTGACTGGAGAACGCTCATTTAGAATCCCGGAAACTCCACCGGATTAGGCCGGTGGCATCTTGTAGCGAGATCTGAATCTTCTGGTTAACGGCGAACGTGAGACTCCACCGGGCGAGCCGTTAGCATCTTGCGCGCGGAATCACACTTCTATTCTCACAGTTCAACGGATCTCGGTTGCGATTCATCAGCGGGGCACAGTCGCCGTAAAAAAGATGGATTCTTCTTATTAGTTGCGAACGTCATTTACCGCTGAGGAATGATGTGCTTTTTGCTGTGTAGTCGAACTGGTATTCGTACGTGTACCCGGGAAAAACTATGAGCCGGGTAAAACGCACCTGCACTTCTATCCGATTGTCTTTCTTTGTAGGCAGGATGACGGCATTTGCAGGCATGTCGTACTCGGAGGCACTCTTTGCCAATTGATCTTGTACCCACGATGCAGGATAACCCTGGGTAGCGGCGACTTCGACGTCGTGCTGCATCCGATCGCGCAAAAGAAAGGCCTGATAAGCAACGGGGACATAAAGATAGGCGACATAGGCTGCAATTCCGATGAGGGTAATTACGAAGAGAAACTTTAGGCGGGCGCTTCCGCATTGGGCACTTACGGACATTCTATGATCATCCCTCAATGGCGAGCATGAGCTTTTTGCAACCCGGCACGAAGCGATGCCCGTAGCAGCCGCTGAGGGATCTCCTTTCCTTCAATAACTCTAGGCCGGCCGATGTGCTCGAGCAGTATCCAATGTATTTGACCAGCTACGCTCTTCTTATCGCGCTTCAGCGCCCGCAAAATTTCATTTAGATCGAGATCATGAGCGGGCGGCAGTGGTCCACACAGCTGAACTGCCTCTTGCAACAATTCTAACTCCGATGTTTGAAGCAAGCCCAGAGTTTTTGAGACCTCCGCGGCGACCAGCATTCCATGACCCACCGCTTCTCCATGTCGAAAACGTCGATATCCGGTGACTGCTTCCAAAGCATGACCTACTGTGTGGCCAAAGTTCAGAGTCCTTCGCGATCGACGATCACTACGTTCGGTAGCCTCGCGTTCATCTTCGACTACAATCGATGCCTTGAATGCACAATGAGCAGCAATTAACTTTTCCAGCTCAGGCGAGATTAGCTGGCATTCACCGGAGCGAATTCGCGCTAAGAACCCAGTCGTCTGTTTGAATAAGTCTTCGCCAGCAATAATTCCATGTTTCACCGCCTCGCACCAGCCAGAGATTAGTTCACGTTGCGGCAATGTAGCGAGTGTTTCCACATCAATCAAAACGGCACTGGGCTGATGAAATGAACCGACCAGATTCTTGCCTACTGGTAGATTCACTCCTGTTTTGCCACCAACAGATGAATCGATCTGCGCGAGGAGAGTCGTAGGCACCTGGATTAGCTTGACTCCGCGGAGGTAGATAGCTGCGGCAAAACCAGCCAAGTCGCCGACCACACCACCTCCGAGTGCGATCACCGCATCATCTCGCTCAATTTTCATCTCACTGAGAAAGCCGACCGCTTTCTCGGCGCTTTCGAAGGATTTAGATCGCTCGCCCTCACCCATCAGCCAGCAAGAGACGAGCAGGTTTTCCCGTCTGAGACTTTTGATTGCTCGTTTACCGTAAAGATTGAAGACGCGCTTGTTCGACATGACCGCGATGCGGCGGGCTTTTGCACCCAGGTTACAGGTTTGCCGGTCTATTTTGCCCAGGATTGCGCGACCAATATTGATCGGGTAGCAATGCTCTCCTCTTTGGGTGCAAACCTGGAGGTGCTGCTCTCGATCCGGACGACCTATCATGTGGCTGGTTGCTTTCGGTCGGGCTACGTTGCAGCCAACTCGAAGCAGTTGCTGGCTGCATCTTGTTAATTGGTGGTGGCTGGGCCTATGGCCAGACGAACTACAATTGTAGCATGCGTGCGAAGGTCAGGTTTGGCCGGGTTTTTCGGAGTAAGCGCCGGGGATCGAACTCTGAGCAAAGCGAATGGGCGCGACATACGTGGGAGTGCGTCGCGCCCATCCATATTCGTGGTTACTGTCCTCACCCCAGCAACCACTTGAGACGGAGGATCCACCAACCGTCTCTCTTGCCCCACAATATACATCGCAATGACTGTGCCATGCAAGAGGCTTATTTGTGCAAATTCGAGGCGTCACTGGGGGAACGATTTTGCTGGGTTTTCCATTGAGGATGACCGGCCATTGCGTTGCGGTACGGTGAATATCAGGCGGCGAACTATGTACTTATTTCACGGGTAGGGTGTAGAAATTGCTCGTTGTCCAAGCTAACCGGCTCCGAGTGAATTCCGAATCTCCCGGGCGAGATGGTCTGCATATTGGGCAATTTTATCGTGATCTTTACCCTCAATCATTATTCTGGCGAGCGGCTCAGTACCCGAATAACGCAATAGCAATCGACCCTCGTTGCCCAAGTTGGCCTCTATTTCCCGAGTCAGTTTTTGGATCGTCTCAAACTCCGAAAAGGGCCTTTTCTCACGGATTTTGATGTTTACAAGCAGTTGCGGATACCGCTCAAATCCCACCGTTAACTCGTGCAGTTTTTTGCCGCCGTCTTTCAAGGCGCGAAAAAGGTAAAGGGTAGTAATCAAACCATCTCCCGCAAGGCTTAGTCGCGGAAAGATTATATGACCTGACTGCTCACCCCCGAGACTCGCTCCCGAACTCAATAATTCGTCCAGGACGTACTTGTCTCCTACGTTTGTTCGCAAGAGACGCAAACCGCACGATTGCAGCGCGATTTCCAGTCCAACGTTACTCATGACCGTGGCAACCACCAGACCTTGATTAAGCTGATTGTGGGCATGAAGATACTTGGCGAGTACCCACAGGGTCCCGTCACCATCAACAAACTGGCCTCGGGCATCCACAAACAGTGACCGATCAGCATCTCCGTCAAAAGCTACCCCCAGATCTGCACCTTCCGCCACAACACGCTTCTGCAGCGACTGAGTATGCAATGAACCGCAGTCGTTGTTGATGTTGCGACCGTCCGGATTGTTGTGAATGGCAATGACCTTAGCGCCAAGTCTTTCAAACAGTCTCGGTGCAATATTGGAAGCGGCGCCATTGGCGCAATCCAACACGATTCTTAAGCCAACAAGGGAAAAATTCTCTTCGACAACATGAGCAAGAAAATTCAAATACCGAGCTCGCAGCGAGTGTCCATTGTTTTCGACGGCACTCTCGTTTTGGACAACAACAGAATCCACACCCAAAGCCACCCCTCTAAAAACATCCGTCTCGATCGCATGCTCGGTCTCATCGTCCAACTTCCGACCGGATGGCGCGAAAATTTTAATGCCGTTGTCCTGATAGGGATTGTGAGAGGCACTAACCACGACGCCAGCGTCTGCTGGCAGGTCCCGAGTGAGAAAGGCTATCCCGGGGGTGGTGATTACTCCAGCGGATTTGCAGTCACCGCCAGCCCTTGTCACGCCCTCTATGAATGCGCGTTCCAGCCAAATCCCAGACTCACGAGTATCACGTCCAATTACAATTAGTGGCTTGCGAGTGAGATGTTGCCGCAGGTGATAAGCGAGCGAGGAGCCGACGGTTCTAATCGTTTTCGCGTCAAGCGGAAACTGACCAGCCTCGCCTCGCATACCATCCGTGCCAAAAAGCTTCTTCATCTTTGATCGATCGAACACTGGAACATTATTAGAATTCAGAATGGAGCGTGCCATAAAAACTGGTTCAGAACCGCGGGGCTTTAGCTATGGCCGCTTCGAGTGCGGCACCAGGCCTGAACGGTACCGGAGTGAAGCTCTTTTCGACTTGTCGCTCAACAATCTCAACCAGGACATCAACCGAAGAATCAACGACCTCAATTTTTTGATCCAAAATATTGATGGGTACGTTGGAGACCGTAAAGCTTGCCTTTCTGCCATCGAGCGAAATTATTTCAGTCGGCGCCTTATGTAACGCGTTTACGTGGCTGGCGGGACCACGTACCGTAATGGTCTTGCGGGTCGGCTCGGTTCGATAAACCTCATATCCTTCCGCCGGTTTTCCTTCGAGCTTTACCTCGACCTCCAGCTGGCGTTCGATGCGCGTCTCCAGAACTAGCGAGATCGAGTTTGGTTGAAACGACTCAATCTTGACTCCAGCTGGCAGGACCATTTGCACTGTATCACTCGACAGCCGCAAGACCCTTTCTCCTGGTCGCTGCTCACTAACGTCGACGGTCGCTACCAGGTCCAGCAGCGTAACTAAATTCAGATTTTGTCGACTGCCTTTCATGACTAACACTATAGTTCTCGGGGGGTCATTACTGATCGCCAAATCGGCAGGATGGAGAATGTTCAGCTGCACCGCGGCGCGTTTCGTGATTGGCTCATTCTCGCCAGTGACAACGAACCAAAGTACTAAAGTGATAGCAAATGCAAGCAGCTTTAGTCCGCGATCTTCAAGAAATAGTTTACGCAACACACGCTCTAAGGCGCTGGGTGGACGCCGAGTTGTGGTTGATGTGGTTTCGTCTATGTCTTGAAATGGCATTGCGGTAAGAATTTTTGACCGTTCAAATCATTCACTGTTTATGGACACGGGGAACTCTCCTATGGGGAAGGGCGAAATTGAACACTCTGATCGGAGAGTCAGAAAAGGCTCCTTAAATCGGCGCTGTCTCTTCGGCATCCGCGTCTCGTTTTACGGTTTCCTTCTGGCCTTCCTTGACCCGTTTCATTTCGAGGGCCTGTAAAATTGCCGCTCGTAATTTCGGCGCGTCCAGTCCACGCCTTATGTCGCCGCGCTGCACAAAAGAGATCAGTCCCGTCTCCTCGGAAACAACCACAGCCACGGCATCTGTATCTTCCGTGACGCCAATTGCTGCTCGATGACGCGTACCGAGTTCTCTTGAAAGCCTGGGGTTAAGCGTTAGTGGCAGGAAACATGAGGCCGCGGCGATGCGGTGACGGCGAACGACCACCGCTCCATCATGGAGTGGCGTTGCCGGATTAAAGATGCTCACCAGAAGATCGTAGCTGAGTTCGGCGTCCAACTTTACGCCGCCGTCGGTAACGTTTTTTAGACCAACGTTTCTCTCGATAATAATCAAGGCCCCGGTTTTGGTGGAGGCGAGGCTCGTGGCGGCGAGCACCACTTCATCGTAGACGCCCTCGCCGAACTGCCCATGGTAACTGCGAGTGAAGGGCATCCGGAAGCGGTTACCAAAACTCACCAGCGCCTGCCGGATCTCCGATTGGAATAGCACTATGATTGCGACGCCGATATAGAGCAGGCCACCTCGCAGGACAAACTCAAGTGTTGCCAGCTCTTCTTTAACGGCCAGCCAGTAGAGAACAGCGAAAGCTCCGATACCTGCTGCCATGGGAGCGGCGCGAGTTCCGCGAACCAGCTTCAAAACCCCATACACAACTAAAAAGACAAGAACGATGTCCGCGATATTGCGCGGCTCTCCCAGTCTTCCTAGATATTTCGTGTATGGCAGTAGTAGCAGCATCCTTTGATTTCGAACTTCTTAGTTCCGCTTTGCGATTGAGAAGTGGACATTAAGTTCTCCGAATCGTAACCGCAGCGCTTCTTGGTGCGCTCAGCCAATATGTTGCGAAACAAGTTGGCCGGGGGCATTCTGGCTCTTACGGGCAATCTCCAAAAACACCATCTCAACCTTCGGCTCTGCGCGTTTGATCAAATTCTCAATTTCCTCAATCGTATTTTCGATTTCACCCGTCACAAGATCATCACGCAGATTGATATGAGCATTTATCAGTATCTGTTTAGGCGCGAGGTGCATAGTTAGCAGTTCTACAATCTTGACAACATCCGGATGACCTTGAATCGCTTCTGTGATGGCGCCCAGACTCTTGGAACTGGCGGCTTCGCCAAGGAGTAAACCGCGAGAAGCACTTCCAAGGATGAATGCCACAACTGCAAGAATCAGACCGATAGTGACTGAGGCGAGTCCGTCCCAATAAGCTCCTTGAACCGGACCTACATGATGTTCCGTCAAGTAGAGTCCAGCCGCAGCGACTAGAATCCCTACCAGTGCCGCAGCGTCCTCAAGCAACACGGTCTTCGCAGTTGGATCTTTCGATTCCTTAATATATGAAAAGAACGTCGATCTTTCTGAATGCGCTTCCTTGTTTTCAGTGTAAAGCGCGAGGCTGATCGAGCCTGCTTCCAGAAGAAAGGAGATAGCCAAAACCCAATAAGCCCATTGCAGATTTTCTGGCTCGTGCGGGTGCTTGAGTTTCACTATCCCTTCATAAATCGCGTACGTTGAGCCTACGCCGAAAATGAAGATAGCCGCAATAAAAGACCAAAAAAAGCGTTCCTTGCCGTATCCGAAAGGGTGCTTTTCAGAAGCCGGTCGCCTGAAGAACCGCAATCCTAAAAGCAGGAAAACCTGATTCGCGGCATCAGCGATCGAATGGAGCGCTTCAGCCATCATTCCTGAAGAGCCCGTCATCAGTGCCGCTATTAACTTGAGAACTGCGATCAGGGCATTGGCAAACAGTGCACCCAATACGGCAAGCATCGGCGAATTCCTTCGCTGTAAAATGAGAGCCCTGTTTCGATTATCCCGAAAAGACCAGATTGTGGCAATCCCGTTCAGCGCATACGGCAGAGACTGGGTGAAAACTCTGAGTCTGCCTTGGAGCTTGAATTGTCCCGTCGCAACTGAAGATTCCTCAGAGGTTTCACACTGTCGTTGGTGGGATTCCTACACCGTTGGTTCTTACATACTCCTTATTTCAACTCAGGCCGCACTGCGCTGACGTCTTTTGAGCTTACCGCTTTGCAAAAATCCAATCAGATCGCCTTTCGCATCGACTACGGCGAGTGAACCAATTCCATTGTTATGCATAAGCCTTCTCGCCTGTTCAAGCGTGGTCGAAGGATCGACAAAGAGATCTGGGGCGACTGGCCGCATAACGTCCTGAGCCCTGGTTATCCGCCAACGATCGCGCGGCAGCGACTTGAGATCCTCTAACAAAAGGATACCGTGGAGCCGGCGATTAAGGGCGACCGGAAAGCTCGTCTGACGATGAAGCGGAAGAATCTCGTCAATCAATCTGCCGACTGTGATCCCTGGCTCTATTGCTATGCTAGAGGACATTGCATCACTCACAGTTAAAGCAATTCTTCCGCTCTGTGCCTGCTTAACCACTTTCGTGGCAGTGTCAAATAGAAAGAGACCAATAAGAATCGACCAAACGCCCATGAAATAGGGTTGCGACGGTCTCCAGTTTGGCGCGATCATAATATAGATTCCAAACAGCATGATCATCGCCGCAATCAGCATACCGCAAACACCCGCCATCCTCGTTGCCTGCCTGATGTTGCCACTCTTTTTCCAAAGAATCGCTCGCAATACCCTGCCACCATCAAGAGGGTAACCCGGAAAGAGATTGAAAATCGCCAAAAGTAGATTGCCAGATGCGATTAGGAAGAACACACTTGCAGTAACCGGATAATTCCCCATCATCGCCACCAAGACGGCGAAATAGCAAAAGACAGCAAATAGAAAACTGGCCGCGGGACCGGAAACGGCGATGCGAAATTCCGCGCCCGGACTGTGTGGTTCAGTTCGCAGCCGGGCCAAGCCACCGAAAGGATGGAGGAGAATTTCTTCGATTTCAATGCCTTCCGCGCGCGCCATTAAGGCGTGTGAAAGCTCGTGGCCAAACACCGACAGGAATAACCCCAGCGTCGTAATCACCCCCAGAATCCAGGCTGTTAGCAGGGCAACGGGATGAAGGCGCACTGTGCCGACCCACATACCACTACGATTAAGATTGGTCGCGATCAACCACACGCTCAAGGCGAATACCGCAAACCAACGGAAGTCGATGCGCACGGGAATCCCATAGACACGAGCAACCGTAATACGCCTGCTGTAAAGGCTGGCAATCTGCATGTTCTTTTAAATCCGTGCTGCTTACCAAGACTCCGCAATACTATCTGGACTAAATCTCAAAAGCAGTTGCTTCAGCGTCAAGTAGATGGGGTTCGTTGCGGGCCACTCGTCGCAGCAAGAGCGGTTCATCAAACATTTGCGACAGGCCCCGCACAATCGCAAATCTCGGATCTTCGGCCACGCGAACGGCCAGTCCTAACTCTCTCTGCAAATACTGGCCCAAACTCTCAAGTAAAGCTCCCCCTCCTGTCAGTATTACTCCGCGATCGTAGATATCTCCGGCGACTTCCGGCGCAAGCTCCGAGAGGGTGGCACTTACTTCCTCTGCAATACGCCGGATAATCGGCTGTGTTACCGCGTAAACTTCTCCCGCCGTCACATCGACGGCACCGGGACTACCGGTCTGGACATCCCGACCTCGCACATTGATTTTGCGCTGTGGATCCCGTGGCTCTATAGCAGAGCTCAATTCAAGTTTAAGACGCTCCGCAGTCGGAATCCCGATGGTAAGACCTCGGTGACGCCGCAACCGATCCATTATTGCCGTATCAATATCAGAGCTTCCTACCCTCTCGGCACGCGAAGCAATGAGCAAGCCATTTACTATTGCTGCAACGTTAGTAGTCCCGCCACCAATATCTACGACCGCGGACGCGTGAGGGTCATCAACCGGAACTCCAGCTCCAAATGCCGCTGCGAGTCCTTCTTCAACCATATAGACGCGACCAATGTGTGCTTCCTCCGCCGCAGTGAAGAGGGCGCGTTGCTCCACCTGAGTTACACCCGAAAGCACACTCATTACTGCGCGCCGGCTAAAGTGTGAGATGCCGCTGCGTGCCTCCCGGACAAAATTGTCCAGCATTGCTCGAGTCCGTTCAAAATCGGCGACAACACCGTCAATGAGTGGAGCAATTACCGTGACATCCCGGGCTTCTCGGCCCTGCATCTTTTGCGCTTCATCGCCGACCGCCAGGATTTCCCCGGAGATTTTGTTCACAGCAACGACCGAGGGTTCGTCAACCACGACGCCGCGGCCGCGGACCGCAATTATCGTGCTGGCCGAGCCCATGTCGATGGCCATTGAGTCAGATACCAGGTTACGCAGAGCGCTTAGCCCGATAAACGATCGTGTCTTGCGCATGAAGGACATGATTTAAGGAATAACGGCAAACCAGTTACACAGTTCAATCGCATTCGCACTTGCCATTAACCATTGTCTCCCAAAGATGTTCAATTGTAATTAAGAGTCAAAAAGCGCCGCTCGCCCGCTGCCAATCTACTTCCCAAAGCACCACAGGTTGTTGGCGGTTCTTCACCGTAATTGGCTCGCGTGCTTCAAGCTTGTAACGACTATGTGCAGCTTTCGCAGTTGCATCACTGATTAGTATTTCCCCACCGCGGGCGTTTGACTCCAGCCGGGAAGCCGTATTTACGGTGTCTCCTATAGCAGTGTATTCTGAACGGCGCTCTGAGCCGATGTATCCAACCGTCACCTCACCTGTATGCAATCCAATGCCTACGGCGATTTCAGGAAGTCCCTCTTGCCGCAGCTCTTGATTAATTCCGATAACGCGACGTTGCATTGCGACGGCTGCATTCAGTGCGTTCGAAGGATCATCTGGGGTAGTTGTTGGAGCGCCGAAGAGCGACATTAATCCGTCTCCCAAGTACTTATCGAGTGTCCCACCATGGGCGAAGATAATATCGGTCATGGCTGAAAAGTAACGGTTAAGCAGTCCCACAATTTGTTCCGGAGGGGCGTGCTCAGAGATTCGCGTAAACCCACGAATGTCGGCGAAGAGCACTGTGATTGTTTGGTTAACGCCGCCTAGTTTGAATGATTCGGGATTCTCAAGCATTTGTTTGACAACATATTCAGGTAAAAAGCGGCCGTAGTTTGCTCTTGCCACCTCTTCCCGGGCCAACCGCTCATGTGCGCGCGCGTTTTCCACCGCAATCGCCGTCTGTGCCGCCACGGCACTAATCAATTCCAGGTCGTCAGGTTTAAAAGCCGCAAACGGATCGAGTCGATCTGCATAAATTGCGCCGTGGACTCGCGATTCGGCAACCAGCGGTGCGCAAATGGTGGAGCGAACGCCCTGGGATACGATCGAGTCCACGCCGGCAAATTGTTCATCAGAGGCAGCGTCCTGAGACAGCAGTGCAACGCGGTCCTTCATTACTTTCTTCGTGATAGTCCTGCCGATCGTGAGCTTCCGAGCATGTCCTTCCAACTTCTCATCACGGACTCTCATGGCTATCGGATTTAGCTTTACATCTTCCAAGTCGCCAGTACCGGTTCCCTCCGCCAATAGGGCCACTACCCTATCAGCCGGGGTTGAGCGAAAAATGATGTCGGTGGCCTTCGCAAAAATCGCGTCAAGGTCGAAAACTGAACCAAGAGTTTTACTCATTTCGTAGAGTGCGGTGAGGACATTGGCTTTCCGCTGCAGCGCCTCGAGCACCTTATCGCGGGCAAGAGGCACAGCGACACCGGCCTCGGGTTGGGCGTGCAAGACCGAACTCATCACATCGTTTGCTGAGATGAGTAACTGGGTATGTCCAAGCGGCTTGTCGTCGTAACGAACTTCCGTTGTCCGTTCTTCCTCAGACTGTTCAAAACGGAGTGTGCTGGCGCCAATCGTTACGCGATCACCATTCTTTAACCGGTATTCGTCCTGCGGTTCGCCATTGATGAAGACTCTGTTGGCGCTCCTGCGAAGCTGCCCGTTGATTACGGCGCCGTCTACAATAGTTAAAGAGCCTTCTTCTGTTGGTTTGATGTGCGCGTGATAACGCGAGGCTCTGGGATCATCAAGAACTACAGCATTATCCGGAGCGCGGCCGATGGTACACACGCCCTGCGGCATAAAGCTGTACTGCCACTGCCGTCCGCTTGCGTCAGTAATCTTCAGGAGTGCCATGACAAAATTCGGAACCGGAATTCGAGAGAGGCGTGAGCCTCAAGAGATAGTCGATTGTACGTGCCTGCTGCGGGTCGTCAATTCTACAAGGATTCCAAGTTCGATCCTAGCAGGGCCAAGTTAAGCTGACAACTAAATCTAATTTCTGCTGGTGTCTTAAGGTGGTTGTGGACGCTGGCAATCAAGAGTCGGGCAAAAAACACATGACAGAACCGAGTGAAAACTGCCGAGGGATGCCCCCGGCTTGGCCGGGGGCAGGTTCACGCTCGCTGCTAGAAATGAGCAACAGTGATCTTTCGTGAGATGTCACCGCCTTGCGCGGTGGAGTCTCACGTTCCTTGCTACCTGCTGCAAGGCTATGCAGTTAGCAGCAAACGTGAACCTCCACGGGCCAAGCCCGTGGCATCCAAAAACGTCTTCTGATCTTTTCCGTAGCAACCATCGTGAGACTCCACCGGACAAGCCGGTGGCATCTTTAAGAGTTTTCACACAAGTTCTATAGCGACTCACTAGAAACCTGGCTTAAGGTTGCGGTTGCTCAAGCAATGCTATTTTTGAAGTTTTATCTCGCTGTCTGCTTGTCGTAGACGAGCAAGGCTACTCGGTTCTGTAGTTCTACTCCCTTCCGGCAGTTGATGGTGTCTGCCGATTTTTGCAGACAAGCATAGGCGTTTTCGGTATGATCCCGACCTCAAAGCCGAAACTGAAAAGGTTTTTATGAAACACCTCACTGCCTTCGCTCTCGCCGTGGCATTGCACTACGGTTGCGCCTGGGCGACGGTGGCACAGTCGCAAGGGAAGCCCGGAAATAAGCCGCTAACAGCAACGGTATCCGGCCGGGTAACGATTAAGGGAAAGGGTGTACCGGGCGTAACAGTAGGATTGCGATCAAATGAGTTTGGCTCACAGACGCGGACATTCAAAAACACAACCGACGCAGAGGGAAATTATCAGATTTCCGACATACCAGGCGGGAATTACCAGATTTTTCCCATCGTTCCCGCTTTAGTTGTCTCAGCTGTCACCCCTTTCGGTGCAAGGAAAATACTGGTAATAAATGAGGGTGAGAATATCGACAGTATTGACTTTGCGTTAGTTCCTGGTGCAGTGATGACGGGAAAAGTAACCGATGCGGAGGGACGACCCATCATCGAACAGCCTCTCACTCTTTATCCTGCCGAAGCGACAAATAGACAGACAGGCATGTACGCGGTGAATTTGGGCAGCAACTTCCAAACAGACGATCGGGGCATTTATAGAATGTATGGAGTTCCAGCGGGCCGTTACAAACTGGCGGTTGGACAGAACGCATTTGCGCCAGGACAGAGAAGTAGTGGGCCGACCTATTCTCAAACGTTTTATCCAGACGTCACCGACATCGCCAAGGCAGGCGTAATCGAGCTGAGTGAGGGAGGGGAAGCGTCAAACATTGATATTACTGTCGGCCGACCACTGCAAAATTTTACTGCGAGCGGACGAGTTGTGGATGCTGCAACGGACGAGCCGGTCGGGAATTTAGTGCTTTTACTAGAGACGATTCTCTCTGACGGGCGCGCCTTTTATAGCGGCAATGAATTGAAGTGTAACAGCCGGGGTGAATTTCATACGTCAAATTTGACTCCGGGCAAATATTCCGTTGCCCTGGCACCGCAGCAAAATGAGGACACTCCAGTGGCCAAAGAATTGACGTTTGAGATCTTCGATCAGGATGTCACTGGTTTGATTATAAGGACGTCGACCGGTGGCAGTGTGGCTGGAACTGTCGTACTGGATGGCCCAAGCGACAAAAACATTTTAGCTGCAATGTCACAGTTGCGGCTTACAGCGGTTGTGCGGCAGGAACGGGCGGCTGTGAACTTCGCCCACTCAGCTACGATCAATCCTGATGGGAGTTTCCGTATTGGCGGGTTGGGACAGGGTATCGCGAGCTTTTCTCTCGGGACCCAATTCCGGTACCCAATCGCTAAGGGTTTCATCATTGCGCGAGTGGAACGTGAAGGCATAGTTCAACCGGCAGGTATTGACATTAAACCTGGTGAGCAAATTGCCCGCGTCCGCATCGTAATTGCCTATGGTCGTGGCAGTATTCGCGGCACGGTTAAACTGGAAAATGGAGAGCTGCCGCCCAATGCCCGAAGTTCGATTCGCGTCACAAAACTCGGCGAACCGCTGCCGATCATGCGACCACCACAAGTAGACGCGCGTGGTCGCTTCCTGATTGAGGGTTTACCTGCCGGTAACTATGAGCTGGAAACGTCTGTGTACGAGCCAACCAAAAGACCTTCTATTAGCAGACAGCAAGTCTCTGTGACTGACGGCGTTGTTAGCGAGGTAACGATCACTATTCCGACGAATCCTAACCCTGGCCCAGTCACTAATCCTTGACGTTTTGCTAAGTAACCTCAATGCGCTTTCGCGAACAAAGTCTCAGCAGTTGTCTGGCGGTTTCAATCACAGTTGTTTTCCTCCTGTTTACTGTTGTCGTTGCGCAGTCTGTGCCAGACGACATTCGATCGGACGGAAGGAAGACAAGTGCAATCAGAGGAAGGGTGGTTACAGAAAGTGAGCAGCCCTTGCCGAATGTAATCGTAGTGGTTCGACCTGTAGCTGTGCCCTATCCCGGATTGAACACCCTGACCGACAGCCAGGGAAACTTTCAGATATCAGGCCTTGACCCTGGGCTCTTTTTTGTCTCAGCCGCGGATTCAATCTATTTCTCTCCTCCAGTCGATACGTCAAACCCTGTCTATTACCACCCGGGTGATTCTGTAACGCTGCATTTGGCAAAGGGTGGAATAATTACCGGGCGAGTTACCTCGGCATCCGGTGAACCTGTGGTCCAGGTGTCCGTGCGCGCCGTCTTAATTCGTGATTCGAACGATGAGACGCCAATCTATATGCCAGCTCCACCACGTGAACGAGTTACAGATGACCGCGGGATTTTTCGCATTTATGGTTTGCGTCCTGGAACATACGTGGTATCGGCCGGTGGAAATACACCCTATTCGTATTTAATGAACGCGTACGATTCTCACGTGCCGACATTTGCTCCATCGTCCACTCGCGACACTGCCGCTGAGATTACGGTGAGAGCCGGGGAAGAGACGGTCGGTGTGGATATACGCTACCGCGGGGAGACGGGACATATCGTTAGTGGGCTTGTTAATACGCCAGCTCCAGGCGTTGCTAATTTGGGGGCGGTGGTCACGATGATGCCGTTGGGCGATAAGTTTTCGCCCTCCACATTTTCATACCCGCAGCCTGGCGGTCGCGGTTTCTCGTTCTATGGCGTGGCCGACGGCGATTATAACCTCGTGGCACAAGCTACCTTAGGACCAGGGGAAGTAAGAGTTTCCGAACCCCTGGCGATTAAAGTAAGAGGCGCCGATCTCACCGGGATTGAATTGACCCCCAAAGCGCTGGGAGCCATCAGCGGGCACATCAATCTGGAAAGATCAAATTCACCTGAATGCAAAGGCAAGCGTCGCCCCCTGTTTGCGGAAACGCTCGTTCTCACACAGCCAAAGGAAAAAGTTGCTAACGGCCAGTTGCAGCGCCCGCAATTTTCCCGGAGTCAGGCGTCGCCCGACAATAGTGGCAACTTTGTAATCAGAGATCTGGTCTCAGGGCAGTATCTTTTGCGGACCCTGTTTTTTGCTAAATATTGGTTTCTCCAATCGTTTACCTGGCAATCTCCTTCGGGTGGTCCAGTGATGCAGAAGCAGGCAGTTCGCAATCAACCAGGTGCGTCCGTTAGGGATTGGATAACATTGAAATCGGGAGAGCGAATCTCTGGCCTGACAATCACGCTTGCCGAAGGCGCCGCGTCACTTCAAGGGCACGTCGTCGCCGGTGAAAACGAAAAGCTCAGTGCGAAGTCATTTGTCTATCTGGTTCCGGCGGAAAAGGAAGACGTCGAAAATGTTCTTCGATTTTTTGTCACAGACGTGACGGCTGAGGGAAAGTTTTCCTTTACCAATCTCCCCTTCGGCCGGTATTGGACCATCGCGCTTGATGTGAGCCGTAGTGGCCCAACTTCTCTGTTCAAAGTTCGGTCTCCAGAGGAGAGCGCTGGTCGAACTAAACTGCGGCGAGAGGCGGAAAACTTCAAAAATCTCATCGAGTTAAAACCCTGTCAAAATGTTTCCGATTACGAGTTATCAATTGCCTTACCCTCTCAGGCGACAACAAAACCAACATACCTGAGGTAAGTCACAATGCGGTTTCTGGAGGTTGGCTACAACCCTTGACGCTTTACGAGAGCGCTTGTTAGACTGCAAGTACTTACCAATAAGGGCCCGACGCATGCTGCGTCACCCAGGGTTTCCCCAGACCCGCGCGTGCGGCGCAGTCTGATTTTTGAATCGATGGAGGTGCTGTGGTGGGGTTTAAAGTCGGCCAGAAAGTCGTGTATCCAAATCACGGGATCGGGACCATCGAGCAGATTGAAGCGAAGCAAATAGGTGCAGCCTCACTTCCTTTCTATACGCTTCGTCTTGCTGCTAATAACTCACTGGTACTAGTCCCGGTCTCGAACGCATCGGAAGTTGGCCTTCGTGCCCCAATCTCATCGGGTGAATGCGAGATGCTCTTTAAGGCTTTAGCTGATGATTTCTCGTCCCCCGCTAATGATTGGAAAGACCGTTTTAAGGACTTCTCAGAAAAGATGCGCACCGGCGACATATTTGAAGTTGCGGATGTGCTCAAACACCTTACCTATTTGAGTCACGTCAAGCCGCTTTCATTTCGGGAACAACGTATGCTCGAGCGAGCCCGCTATCTGGTGGTTTCAGAACTGGCAGCAGTTTGCCGGCAGCCGGAGTGCAGCATCGAGCCTCGTATAGAACAAGCATTGGGCCGAGCTTGCTCGAAGCATGATCGCCGCCCGCTACGGGCCCGAGCCGCCGGGGCTGCGGTCGGTCATTGACTCAGGGCGTCGGGTCGCCGAAGTCACTTCTTAAAACTCAACATATCGACTGGGTCTTTCAGCAATACACCGTCTTTCGACCGTGCGCTAGTCGTATGCCCGCCGCTCCTGCTGATATAATCCGAAGCTGAATCTGCTTCCTCGCGCTTGCACGATGGACGAACCTGCCAGTCACCTTGTAATCAATTCCTGCGAAACGCTATCGACTGGGTTCTCGCCATGATTGCCCTACTTAAGGTGTTGGCTGTCATTATACTAGTGGCCACGAATGCCTTTTTCGTGTCGTCCGAGTTTGCCCTCGTCTCGGTCAGGCGGGCCAAATTGGAAGCTCGAGCTGCGAATGGAAGCAAAAATGCTCAGGCAGCCCTCCGTCTACTCAATAACCCCACCATTTTCATTTCCGCAGTGCAGCTGGGCATCACTCTCGCCTCATTGGCACTGGGTTGGATTGGCGAGCCAACGGTAGCCTCTTTCCTTGAACCGATCGCACGAAGCCTCGCGGCCGGAGGTCGCGCTGAATATGTAGCCCATTTGATGGCCATAGCTGTCGCCTTCTCCACAATCAGCTTTATGCATATAGTTCTGGGCGAATTAATGCCTAAGATGCTTGCTCTTGAACGCGCCGAAAAAGTAGCTCTATTCTGCGCTCCTCCCCTGGAGATTTTTGCACGAATCTTTCGCGCTCCGCTTTGGTTATTCAATTCGACCGGTACGAGGCTTGGCAGGTTGCTGGGCCTGAAATCGTCGCTGGCTCATGCCTCCGTGTATACAGAAACGGAGCTGCGTCAGCTTGTCGATGTCTCCCGCGAAAGCGGGCATTTACGGGCCGAGGAGAGACGGCTGATTCATCGAGTCTTTGAATTTTCCGACACCCTGGTTCGGGAAGCCATGATCCCTCGCACCGAGATGGCGGCCATCTCCAGTGATTCGTCGCTCGAGCAGATTACCAAAATGTTCGATCAGTATCGCTACTCACGGCTCCCGGTCTATCGTGAATCTCTCGACGACGTCATCGGGTTTATTCATAGCAAGGATGTGATGCCTTATCTCCTGCACCCTGAGCGTTTCCGTTTGGAGGACGTATTGCAGCCTCCGCTGTACGTAGTCGACACGGCGCGTTTGGAAGATGTGTTGCAGCAAATGCAAAAAGCCAAGGCCCACTTCGGCTTTGTCGTTGACGAACACGGCGGATTGGAGGGCATTATTACTCTCGAAGACCTGCTGGAAGAGATCGTAGGAGATATTTCTGACGAACACGATGAAGAAGTCAACGAGCAGATCACGCAGACCGGTGAACGCAAATACATTTGCGATGGCGGCCTGGCAGTACGCGATCTGAATCGTCGTCTAAAACTCTCTCTTCCGGAATCAGACGGGTATACCACGATTGGCGGTTTCCTGATGAGTGCCGCGGGCCACCTTCTCAAGGTCGGAGAGATAGTGAGATATAACGATCTGATTTTTCAGATCGATCGTGTCGAGCGTCGGCGGGTAATGCGAGTCCGGCTTGAACTTCCCGAAGTATCTGAAAGAACTGAGGCCGAAGCTTCCGCAAACAATGCGCGAGCCGCCAGCTGAGCCGCAATTAATCATCAGAACTCCTGCACTCTTAACTTCGACTGTTAGAACTACGATGTTAAAGTCTTTTTCTGCCGCTCTTGAAATTACGCTGGTCGGGTGTGATTTCTGGCGCGTCTGAGGCGGGCCGATTAATGGTAAGGACCCAATGGTGGCACTCTATTCTATTCTAAATGGAGACTAACGAAATGAGCTGGATTGAACATATTCGAGGTAGGGAAATTCTTGACTCGCGAGGCAACCCCACTGTCGAAGCAGAGGTAACGTTGATTGGCGGTGAACTTGGACGAGCCGCGGTACCTTCGGGTGCTTCGACAGGAGAGCACGAGGCGGTGGAACTTCGTGATGGTGAGCGAAAGCGCTATGGAGGCAAGGGGGTTTTGAAGGCTGTCCGTAACGTCAACGAAGTCATCGCGCCGAAGATTGAGGGTCTCGATGCCCTCGATCAGGCCGAGATTGATAAAGCTCTAATAGACCTGGACGGAACGCCCACAAAATCAAAACTTGGAGCTAACGCTCTCCTGGCTGTTTCTCTGGCAACCGCTCGCGCTGCTGCGGCGTATCTGGAGATCCCTCTGTACAAGTACCTCGGTGGCCCAAACGCCCGTACGCTTCCCGTGCCGATGATGAATATTATCAATGGTGGCGCCCACGCGGACAACAACGTAGATTTTCAGGAATTCATGATTGTGCCGGCAGGTGCCTGCACCTTCGCCGATGCCTTACGGATGGGTGCTGAGGTCTTTCACACGCTCAAATCAGTACTGAAAAAAAGGGGTTACGCGACGAGCGTTGGCGACGAAGGTGGTTTCGCCCCGAATCTGCGATCCAATGAGGAGGCAATTGAAACTATTCTCGAGGCAGTCTCGCAGGCAGGTTTTTCTGCGGGAGGTGATTGTCTGCTGGCGCTGGATCCTGCCGCGAGCGAGTTTTACGATGGCAAATCATACGTATTCAAGAAAAGCGACAAGCGGAAGCTTTCAAGCGATCAGATGGTCGCGTTTTGGCAAGCCTGGAGCAAACAGTATCCGATCATCTCTCTCGAAGACGGAATGGCAGAGACTGATTGGAAGGGATGGAAGACGTTAACCGATGAGCTGGGCGACCATGTCCAACTGGTGGGAGATGATCTGTTCGTGACTAACACAGAGTTTCTGCGCAAAGGAATAGAACTAAAGGTCGCCAATTCAATATTGATCAAAGTCAACCAGATTGGCACTTTAAGTGAGACCCTGGACTGCATTGAATTAGCAAAGACGGACGGGCGTACAACCGTGATTTCTCACCGCTCGGGCGAAACCGAAGATCCGTTTATCGCAGACCTTGCCGTTGCTACCAATGCCGGTCAAATTAAGACCGGTTCGTTATCGCGAACGGACAGGATCGCAAAGTACAATCAACTACTTCGGATCGAAGAAGACTTGCGTGGTGCCGCACGCTTCGCCGGCCGCGCAGCCTTTCGTCAGATTGGCTGGTCAGTTCAGACCAATAAAGAGTCTTCCAGGAAGGCACGGGCCGGAAAACGATAAAAAGAGAGGCTGCATGAGATAGTTCGGAACCATGTCTCAGGAATGGCGTCGTGGCGAATATTGGATCAGCACAGACCGGAATCAACTTGAGCTGCGTCTGATTCACGAGTTTCTTTCTCAAAGGTCCTACTGGGCACTGGGCCGCAGCTTTGAGACTATGAAACGATCGCTTGAAAATTCTCTGAATTTCGGAGTTTACAAAGGCGAAGAACAGATCGGATTTGCGCGCGTAGTTACAGATTACGCGACCTTCGCCTGGCTCGCCGACGTCTTCATTCTTGAAGAACATAGAGGACAGGGTCTAGCAAAATGGCTATTGGCTGTGATTACTTCCCATCCGCAATTACAAGGGTTTCGTCGTTGGGTCCTGGCCACGAGCGATGCACACGAACTTTATCGCCGCTATGGGTTTGCTGAGTTGAACGATCCGGGCCGCTGGATGGAACGATTCAGTGAGGGCAGTCTTACAGACAGTGGCTCGGAGGATTAATTGACAAAGAAACGCCCGCCAATCTCACTTATTATCATTGATGGCTGGGGCTACTCGCCCAAACGAGAAGGTAATGCGATTGCCTTAGCCACTACCCCATACTACGACGAACTTCTTGAATCATACCCGCACACGCTGCTGGAAGCTTCTGGTCTACGAGTGGGATTGCCGGCTGGAGTAATGGGTAATTCTGAAGTGGGCCACCTGAACATCGGTGCTGGTCGAGTCATTCGCATGGATGTATCTCGGATTGACCACGATATCGAAGCGGGCGAGTTCTACAAAAACCAGACTATTGCCAGTGCAATGGACGGCGTCAAGTCGCGAGGCCGAGCACTGCACCTCATGGGTTTGCTTTCTGACGGCCAGGTTCATTCATCTCAGGATCATCTCTTCGCGTTATTGCGCATGGCTAGAACGCGTGGCCTGCAACAAGGGTTCGTTCACTGTTTTCTGGATGGCCGTGATACTCCCCCTTCATCCGGCGCAGAGTATCTCAATAGACTAAAAAAAGAGATCGCCGACATCGGGTGTGGACAGATCGCCTCAGTGGTCGGACGGTATTATGCTATGGACCGCGATAAGCGTTGGGAGCGTACCCAGCGCGCCTACGATTTGCTCGTGAAGGGGGAGGGTGAACATGCTCTTGACCCCGTGCAGGCTGTTAAGGATTCATATCAAAGGGGTGTGACGGACGAATTTGTCGAGCCTGTCGTAATCGTTAACGAGAGCGATCAGCCAGTCGCCACTATTCAGGATGGCGATGCGATCATTTTTTTCAACTTCCGTCCTGATCGGGCGCGTCAGTTGACGCGGGCACTTGCAATGCCGGACTTTCTCGAGTTTTCCACGCCTGGTCGTCCCAGTGTTGACTTCGTTTGTTTCTCAGTTTATGACGTTACCTTTCCGCTCGCCGTAGCTTTCCCACCAACCAGACACAAGAATGTACTTGCCGAAGTGTTTGGCAGTCTAAGCGTCCACAACTATCGTTTAGCCGAAACAGAGAAATATGCTCATGTCACCTACTTCTTCAATGGAGGAATTGAAAAGGAATATCCCTGCGAGCGGCGCCTCCTGGTTCCCTCACCGAAAATCGCCACTTATGATTTGCAACCTGAAATGTCTGCTTTCAAAGTCACTGATAGAATTCTCCGGGGTATTGAAGAAGGTGAAACTGATGTCTTCATTATTAATTTTGCCAACGCTGACATGGTCGGCCATACCGGCAAGTTAGATAAGACCATCGAAGCCTGCCAATATATTGATACCTGCCTTGGATGGCTTACGAAAGGTGTTAGACAGGCCGGCGGCATCACATTAATCACTGCGGATCACGGAAACGCGGAACAGATGATCGATCCCAGGACTGGCGATCCCCATACGGCCCACACAACTAACCCGGTACCAATCCATTTAATCGATGAAGCGTCCCGCGGTCTAAAACTGCGCGAAGGTGGTGCTCTGGAAGATGTAGCCCCGACAGTTCTCGGCTTGCTCGGTCTGGAACAACCAGCAGAGATGACTGGACGCGATTTGCGAGAGTTATAGGATTGGTTAAGATCCACCTGGTGAGCTTCGATCCCCATAACATTCTCATAATTGACTTCGGCCAATTGGGCGATGTTGTACTCAGCCTGCCTGCGCTGCGGGCCGTCCGCAAAAAGTTTCCGCCGGCAAGGATTACGGTAGCTGTTGGTAAGCCCGGAGCAGCAGTTGTTGAGTTGTCCGGCTGCGCTGATGCTACCTTGGTTGTTGATCGAGTGGCGCTGCGTGATGGGCGAAAAGTTCTCTCCATCGCCCGATTGGTCAAGCTGGTAAGAGATGTCAGGCGGGAACAGTTCGACTTTGTAATCGATCTGCATAGTTTGTCTGAAACGAATCTCCTCGGGTTTCTTTCGGGAGCGCCCAAGCGGCTGTATTCACGTCGACCTGGCCGCTCGCTCGACTACCTGGCCAATTTTAAGCCGCGCCCCCCGATCGAAGAGGATCACCGCAAACGACACTTAATAGACCGGTATCTAGACGTTCTCCTGCCGCTCGGAGTGAAAGATGTCGACCGTCTGCCATTGATCAAGACTCGACCAGTCGATGACCAGGCAATTGAAGAGATTTTGAAAAAAGCAAAAGCTAACTTGGGCATACCGCTGGTTGGTCTGTTCCCGGGAGCGGGGCACGCCAGTCGTCGGTGGCCCATTGAAAAATTTGCTGAACTTGCCGAGTATTTGATTCGTAACGACGGTGTGCGAGTCCTTGTGTTCGGTGGGCCAGAGGAACGCTCGTACTTTCAGCATTCCCGTTCTATCTTTCCACAAGATACCCTGGTCCTGGACAAGCTTACTATCCCTCAACTCGCAGCGGCCCAGGCGCGACTGGCGGTCTTCGTATCAAATGATACTGGTCCCATGCACATAGCATCCGCCGTGGGCACCCCGGTGGTTTTGTTGCTCGATAAGCGCGCACCCGAGAGCTATCTACCACTGGGGGATCGCCATCGCATTATCTATAAAAGCACGATCTCCGACATTAATGTTGACGAAGTTTATGCCGCAGCAAGAGAAGTGCTTGCAGGTGCGCGCACCGCTACACTCTTCGCGAGTTGACGTTGACGCCTAGCGGTCTGGTCGATACAAAGAAATCACCTTCAGAGAACTGCAAATCAGTTACGCAAGCGTACTAACAAGATGAAAGGTTACCCTGGACTGGATCGGAGGGTGTTTTTAAATACTGCCTTTGCAGCGTTGTTGCTTGGCGTTGCTTTCTTGATTTTCAAGCCATTCTTTGGCGGGCGGGCAGAGTCCGCGCCCAGGCAAACGGACCAGGGAAACTCGCCAAAAGCCGTTTTCCAGCAAAAGGACGTCAAGGATCCTGCCGCACGAAACGCGAGGCTTGCAGAACTAATCGATCGGGCCATCGACCAAAGCGAACTTGCCAACGCGCGTTGGGGAGTCTGCGTTGTTTCCCAGAAAGATGGACAGCTAATCTATTCTCGAAATGCGGACAGACTTTTTACGCCAGCCTCTAACATGAAGGTTTATACGACTGGAGTGGCCCTGGATCTGTTAGGCGCAGATTACCGCTGGCGCACGTCCGTCTACGCGAATTCTCCTCCCGATGCGACAGGTAGGATCGATGGCAGTCTCATACTCTACGGACGCGGTGCTCCGGACCTCACTTCAGAAAGCAACAAAAGCAGCAATTCTTCACTTGCCCAGCTCGCGGACGATCTTTACCGACAGGGGGTCCGGCATATTCGCGGAAGCATTGTGGGCGATGAAAGCTATTTCCGCGGTGAAGACCTGGGCGATGGGTGGCAATGGACAGATATCCAGTGGTACTTCGGCGCAGAACCCAGCGCACTCTCAATCAATGACAATGAGATCGATGTCAACATACTGCCACCCACGAAGGTAGGAGTTTCGCCCGTTGTTAATGTCAGCGATTCCCGTGGGTATGTGATTCTTCAGAACCAGTTGACGACTGTAGAACGCGGCGACCGTGCGAAGCTCGGCATTCAGCGTGGCCTCTCTGACAACATCGTCAGGGTGTGGGGCGAGTTCCCGCTGGGCAGTAAAGGTTATGGGGCTCGTTTATCAGTTCACCACCCAGCCTTGTGGGCTGCTAATCTGTTTGCCGGCCTGTTGAGGGCGCATGGGATCACAGTGGATGGAGGCGTTAACGCTCGCGATTCAAGGACGCCCATCAATGAGAGATTTGATCCTGCCCACGCCACAGAACTTGCGTTTGTGTCCAGCAAATCTCTTAATGAAATTATCCGCACGACAAACAAGCAGAGCGTCAACCTTAACGCGGAACTAATTCTCAGAACATTGGGCCGAGAACGGGCACAAATGATACCGGATCCGGAGCCGGTAGGCAGGGAGAGGGGAGATGATGAAAATGGCATCGCGCTTATTCGGCTGTGGCTGTCTCGATCTGGCGTTTCCGTTGAAAACCTGGCACTGCACGATGGGTCCGGGCTTTCACGTCTCGACCTTGTAACTCCTCACGCGACGACTGGGCTGCTCCTGGCTCTCTCAAAAACCGCTTCTGCGGATGTGTTTCGAGAGTCTTTACCAATTGCAGGGAAAGATGGAACACTTGCCGGCCGCCTGCCAACTCTCGCCAATGAGGTATGGGCTAAAACGGGCACACTCACCTACGACAATTCACTGTCTGGATACCTAAGAGTTTCAGATGGTGAAACCCTGGTCTTTTCGATCATGTGCAATGACCAGACTCGAAGGACCAACAGCTTGCGGGTGATAGATGAGGTGGTGACGGCCATAGCTGATTACTCGCGCCCCGAAGCTCAGAACTAGTCCGATCCTAAGACACCTGGGGCGCAGCGGAATAATCGCTCCCCCTCAAGCGCCCCTTTGTTACCCCAAGTTTCCCTACCAAATACCTTAAATCCTCTGATTTGGATGCGCACAACAATGTTGGGTATAGACAAATTTCGTTTAAATCGCTACTATTAGCGTGCCGCAATTGCGGCGGCTGGCGTCGTCAGCCTCCCCCCTTAAGCCCGGTTTTCAACTTGCCCGCATCCTCTCGTCGACAGGAGCCGTCTATGCCCAAACCATTCACAGTACTGCCCCTCGCCATTCTTGTCGCAATGGCCATTACCCCCAGCGCCTTGGCGCAAGCGAAGTTAACAGCCAAAGGAAATAGCCTTCGACCGCAGCCAGCCAGCAAGATTGTTGAAAGCGATAGAGTAAGAGACGGCCTGGTTGGTCCGGTCCGGAGAGTTCGGACTGAAGTCGTCAAGCTCTCGACCGAAAACGGCAGAGTTTCGGAAGGCAAACGTGCACTTCTGGAAATCGTCGCCTACGACATCAGGGGTAACAAAATCGAGAATCAGTATTTCCCGGTCGCGGGTGCCACACTAACCGGCAAAGAAACATATAAGTATGACGATAAGGGCAACATTAGCGAGATGACCCTGCTTAACGCCGATGGAAGCTTGGCTGGCAGGGAAGTCTACAAATACGATTTTGATTTCGCCGGCAACTGGAACAAGATGATCACGTCCGTCGCAGTTGTGGACAGTGGTAAGGTTAGCTTTGAACCCGCAGAAGTCACCTATCGTTCCATCATGTACTATCTTGATGAAAACATGTCCAAGATGGTCCAGCCTGCTGCACCGGCTACTGCCCCACAAACCGCCAGTCCTAAGCCGATTGATCTCAAATCTCAAGCCGCTGGAGCTAGTGCAGTTCCCAAGACAAACACATCTGATCAAAAGCTTGTGCCGATGCTACCCTCGTCAGTGGTAACGCCTGACAAATTGACCGCAGTAAATACGGGAGAAATTAAGGGTGTAGCCGAAGAAACAACACCCATAGAAGTCGTCCTTGACTCAGACCCTCCACCAACGCCCGCACCCAGGCCGCTCTTGAAACCAGTATCCGGCGGCGTTCTGAATGGCACCGCGCTTAACCTGCCCACCCCAGGTTACCCCGAAAATGCTAAAAGGATGAGAATATCGGGACTTGTTTCAGTTAACGTCGTGGTAGATGAAACCGGCAAAGTTATATCGGCGGAAACCACCAGTGGTCCAGTGGCTTTGCGCGATGCTGCTGTACAGGCGGCGTTGAGAGCACGATTCTCACCCACCCGGCTTTCCGGCCAACCAGTAAAGGTATCCGGTGTAATCAACTACAAATTCTCTCTCACTCAGTAACTCGTGGCGCGAAGTCGCCAGCGGCTAGTGGCGGCGTCATCGTCGAATTCCCCACAGAATCTCTCTTCCCTTAGAGGAGCTAACTCCAATGGCACTATCTGGACACCTCAGCGATCTTTCGCTCTCGGAACTGATTGAGTTCTTTTGTAATCAGCGAAAGACGGGACGACTTACCGTTCTATATCCAGGGGCTCCTGGGCACTTTTGCCTGCAGGCAGGCTCTGTTGTCGACGCACGTATTGGCGTGCTTCGGGGAATTGATGCGGTTTACTACGCGTTGACGCTTCCCAACGCCAAATTCGAATTTAGTGGCGCCTGCGACTCCACGGAACGCACTATTAACCAGCCATGGACACAGGTAGTCCTTGAGGGCCTCCGCCGTTTGGACGAAGGCATTGCCCCGGCTGACGCGTTTCCTGCGGGTTACGAGCCAGAAAACAACGAGAAAGAAACTGCTCCGCAGCAGCCGACAGTCATACCCGATCTGCATGAATCACGTATGCCGGCCTTTCTTTCTCTTATGGAGATGAGCACCATGGGAAGGCGTAAGCCAATGATCATTACCGCGATTGCGATTGCCGTGCTCGGTAGCGTCGCGGTGGTCGGAGTGCCAGCGGGCTGGTACAGTAAGACCAAATCGGTTCCTGTGGTAACGAAGCAGCCAGATATTCCAGCGCCAACTAACCCTGAGCCGGTTGTTGCGAGTAGCCCGGCAACCCCCGCTTCCGCCGAAGTAACGGCGCCCGGGACTGAGGCAGCAGTCCTGGCAGCAAAGCGTCAGCGCGAACGAGAAAAGGCCAGACTCCGCGAGGAACGCGCGGCCAGCGATCGGTCCTTGACGCCCTCTCCCACGCCGGCTGCGGCAAACGGTGGTCCAAAAAGAATCGCCGTTACCGTCAACTATGATGAGTCCGGTCGCGTAACTCAAGCGTCGGGAAGCGATGCAAATGCCTTGCGGATAGCGCGTCAGAAGCGCTTTCCACCGGGTAGAGCCGGATCTGCGACAATTACAATACCAATCAACTAAAACAGTTCAAGAAAAAGGCCACCGCAAGAGTTACGCCGAGAGCGCCTGCCGGACGTGAAATCTGCCGTCGTCATTACCCACCCTTTCCCTGTTTTCTGAGACCAATCATTCCCAGTAATACCAGCAGCGCTCTTTTCAGACCGGCTTCGCGTCCGCCTGGATCGTACCATTCATCCAAAGTGTGCGAACTACCTGACGTACCTCCCGCCCCCAGTGTGATTGCCGGAATACCAAGCGAAATTGGTAAGTTCGCATCGGTGGAGGCCCGATCCAGTCTTGAAGCGAAGCCCAGAGCACGCGTGGCTTCCTGAGCCATTCTCACAAGACCCGAAGTCGCGGGGGTCTCTCCACTCGGTCGTTCGCCGAGTAATTTCAGATTCATTTCCAGCGGCTGATCACCTTTGCGCCGGCCAAGGTTTTCATCTTCGAAGGCTTCACGAATGGACCTGCGGAAAAATGCGTCGAGCCGGAGAAGCTCGTCCTCGCTCACAGACCGAAGATCCACGTCCATCATAGCTTCGCGGGCTATTGCGTTGATACTCATTCCCGCCTCAATCCGGCCAACGTTGAAAGTGGTCCGGGGTTGTCTTGGGGCCGGATAAGACACCAGCTTTGAGATTGCCCGGCCTAAGGCGTGAATCGGATTTGCCATTCCAAAATCCCCCCAGGAATGACCGCCCATACCCCGGAGTATCACGCGATAGCGTCGCGAACCAAGAGCTCCATTCGTTATGCGATCTATCCCTGGTCCGTCCAGACTCACGAAAGCATCAATGCGACCCGCCCACTCGCCCGCCGTAAAAAGATGACGAATACCGCGGAGATTACCCTCACCCTCTTCACCGACCGTGCCTACAAATAGCAGCGAGCCATCAGTTTCAATCTTGTTTGTTTCCAGACTGCGGGCCAAGGCTATTAACGCGGCCAGACCGCAACCATCGTCTGAGATTCCCGGAGCGAGTAATCTGCTGCCGAGACTACGCACTGTGAAGTCCGTCTCCAAAGGAAAAACAGTATCGAGGTGCGCACCTATTACCAGTAGTGGTGACAGGTCGGTGCCACTTCTTAGTGCAACGCAATTGCCTTCTGTGTCGAGCCGCGCGTCAGTTAGACCAATAGCTGCAAACTTTTTGCAAAGAAACTCCGCGCGCGTTGACTCGCCAAACGGAGCCGCCGGAATGGAGCAGATTTCAATATGTTCACTGGTTGTTTGATCGGCATGAGAGTCGAAGAACTCAAAAGCACCCTGTAGTGCGGGCGCAGCAAGCAGTTCATCGATTGTTCTTACTGCTGGAAATGAAAGCAGCGACGACATAAAAGGTGTTGGTGTGATGCATCAAGTCAGACGGAAAATCTCTTCTTCGGCTAGCACTGCAGATGACTGTTTTGCGTAATTGTAAATGCGGTTTACACGCTCCTCATTCGCTTCTATACCTCGCTTTTCGAGCCAGTAGACGACATTCGACCGGCCACTCATCGGTCCGATCTCGATTACCTGTTCCAGGCCAAACTGCCCGGCGGGCACGCCCGAATAAACAATGTCAGCCAGCCGCTGGTCGCCTTTTTTATAGCTTTTAATCACCGCCGCGGCGTGCACACCGGTCGCAGTACGGAAAGCGTCGCGCCCGAACACTGGATAATTAAAAGGAATGGCCCAACCACATGCCTGGGAAACTAATTCGCAGTACTCACGCAGACGCGATAGATCATTTTTGATCCAACCCATCAACTTCAGATTTACCAACAGCTGGTCCATCGGCGTGTTCCCCACTCGCTCTCCGATTCCCAGAGCCGAGCCATGTACCTGATCTGCTCCCGCTTCAAGAGCCGCAATCGAATTGATTACGCCAAGGCCACGATCCTGATGACCGTGCCAGTCGAGCCTGATCTTGCCACCCTGCTCTTCGATAAGGTTCTTCACAAAGCGCACCACCGCCCGCGCCCCGTCGGGCGTTGAGTGTCCCACGGTATCGCAGACACAAACCGCGCCGGCCCCGCAGCGAATTGCGGTGGTATAAAGTGCACGAATCGTCTCTGGATTCGCCCTACTTGTATCCTCGGTGACATACATGACGGGCACGCCCTGCTGAACCGCAAATGTCACTGCCTCTTCAGTCATGCGCAGCAGTTTCTCCAGAGTCCAATCCTCTGCAAAAAATCGTACTGAAGAGGAGCCGATGAAAGTGCATGCCTCAATAAGAATTCCGGCTTTTTGTGAAATCTCCACAATCGGTACGATGTCGTTGCGATGGGTGCGCGCAGCACAATTGGGGCGGATCCTCAACTTCTTTTGGGCAATTTCCTGGGCCAGACGCTCAACGCCCGCGGCGTGAGTGCCGCCCGCTCCTGGCAACCCAATATCGGCGGTATCGATGCCCAGCGCATCCATCAAGTGCAACAGCTCAATTTTCTTCTCCACTGAAGGCTCGCAGACTGAGGGGGACTGCAGACCATCGCGCAAAGTCTCATCGTCGAAGCCAATATGCCTATCGGGAGCAGTGACTCGAGGATCAACCTGGTTCCAGTCGTAGACCAGTTCGTCTACTGGCACAAAATACCTCCTGAGAGAAACCATGCAAAAGGTTTATGATAGGACTCATTGGATTACAACAACCGCCCAAATTAAAGTCAAGAAGGGTCGCCTCGAAAGTACTGGTGCAGGTTGAGGAAATCTCTGAATCCGCGGTGTGTATGAAGCTCCAAAACGCAAACTGCGCCAGTACCGGCGTCGATGCGCTTTTGACGGTGCGGGTTGCTATGTTATAGCCTCTGACGCGTCTTGTTTCGAAACCCGCGACACTCCAGGAATTTTGAACGGATCTTCAGCGCAGCCTCCCATCAAGCGAATTGCTCTAGGCTCTGATCGCGCAGCCAAGATCATGGCTGTTCGAGCGGCAGTTGCCCGTGTTGCGGCAATTAAACCAGCCTGGGCTGAAGCCAATGTCATTGCGCGTCGGGTCGAAACCAATGTTCCGGCAATGCCACTGAATGATTGGCAGCTTATGCAGGGCGCGCGTGAGAGAGCGCTTGCAGTGCGAGACGTTCTGCGTAAGCAGCGGCTGGAAGCTGATATTTACCTGGGGCTCGAGGGTGGGTTTCACTCCATCTCGATCGAGGGAGAGTGGCATACATTTTTGCGTGGCTGGGCCTATGCCACCGACGGGCAAAAGGGAAACTTTGGTGCGGCGCCGTCCATAGCAGTGCCTACCGCTATTGTTAAGAGCGTTATTGAAGGCAGACGCGAGCTTGGCCTGGTGATAGATGAAGTCTCAGGGAAGCGCGATGTGCGTAGCCGGCAGGGAGCCTGGGGTGTCCTGTCGCATGATCTGGTAACCCGTGCCATGAGCTTCGAGGTAGCGCTGATTGCTGCCCTGGCTCCCTTTTACAATCCGGAGTTGTATAAGTGACCTAGAAAAGGATTGCTTATGGAAGAGCTGATAGTCCAGGGTAATGATGAACCATTACCGCACTTGCAGAGGATGCCCGGCTGGGTAGAGGTAATAGCCGGCTCAATGTTTTCGGGAAAATCAGAAGAACTTATTCGTCGTCTGCGACGGGCAAAGATTGCCCGCCAGAAGGTTCAGGTCTTCAAGCCTGACGTCGACTCGCGATATTCAAATGATCACATCGTTTCGCATTCTGAAATGCGTCACGAATCGGCGATTACCCGCACTGCGGCCGAATTATTGACCAGGATTGAATCCGATACTGAGGTTGTGGGGATAGATGAAGGACAGTTTTTCGACAACGCTCTTGTAGAGGTAGTAAACCAGCTGGCGCAAAGGGGTGTGCGGGTAATCGTTGCCGGCTTAGACCAGGACTACACTGGAAAGCCCTGGGAACCAATGCCGCAACTCTTAGCCATTGCTGAGTACATCACAAAGACTCATGCTATTTGTATGAAATGCGGCCAACCCGCCAACTACTCTCAACGTATATTTGAATCGGAGGAGCGCGTTGCCGTTGGCGCCACTGGCATGTACGAAGCCCGTTGTCGCAGATGCTTTGTACCGCGCGCGGACGCCCCCACGCCTCAATAAAAGGGGAACAGGGAAAAGGGGAAAAGGGAAAAAGGGGAACAGGGAGATGGTCTTTGGCCTTTGGCCTTAGAACCAAGACCAAAGACCAAAGGCCAAAGACCAAAGGCCTAAGACCATCATCTCCCTTTCCCCCTTTTCCCTTTTCCCCTTTTTCAGTGGACCACCTTTGTCGAATAGAGCACTCCATACATCTCATCCTGATGTTTCGGAAAGCCTTTGCCGTTGGTGGCGAGCATCAAATTGATCATTTGCACCTGACCGCCAAATTTACGATAAGCTAACCATTGAAGCCGTCTGAAATCATCGGCTTTCGAGGGATTCGACTCGCGAAATTCAACACCTTTAAGGCCATCAATCTCCAACCACTTCAATTCGTCCACCTCGCCATTCTTCGCTCGCGTCTTGGCTCCATCATAAAAAGCTTTAAGGCTGACGTCTGTGGGAAAGCTCTCGTCCATAGTCGAGATGTTTACGATCAGTGATGCCGCCTCCGCGCCACCGGGCGAGCGCCAGACGATCGTTTTGTCCTCGTCAGAACTCCGCGTCCATTTTGCCGGCACGGTCCAGGACATTCCTTGTTTTTCCCATGCTATGTTTTGCCCCCCGGCGAGAGCGGCTATCTGGGCTGCGGTAGGTTCAGGATGTTCAATTGCCGCGCCACCGGTATCGCTTGAGCCTGTGTTCGAATTCGATTTACCCGACTCGCTGGAGTTTCCCAGCCTTTTGAGTTTATTGCTGAGGTTGCAAAACGAGAGCGCAAATGCAAGAAGTAGAAGAACTGGAATTTGTTTCATTTGGGGTAGCTCACTAGCAGCAGACTGTAAGAGCAGAAGGCTTCTATGCCAAAGAGGGTGTGTAAGTCAATAGGCGCTTTTTACACCAGTGATATAGGCTGAGCCGAAAACAAAGATGCGAACCAACATTGAGCAGACGAATATGTGGTGTCCTAATTTGAGTTTTTCTCTGCGCCTCCTCCGCGTCCTTTGCGTCTCGGCGGTGAACTAGCCAAAAGAACATAACCGCCGAGAAGCAAAGGACGCGGAGGTGGCGCGGAGAGTTGAAACTAGGTCACTACCGACGAATAGCAAGTGTTTGTACCCTGGGACGACCGTGGTATTCTAGGCCTTCCCTCTTCAAGCCCCTCAGCAACAGGTCACCGGCGCTTCGGCGTCACAATCCTGGAGAGTCTCATATGAAAAAATGTGTCTTCAAACCAATATTGTTCTGTGGTGTTCTAGCAGCATTGGTAATTAGTGAAAGCGGGTGTCAGCGTGTCGATAATACCGCGAACATGAATGCTAATATGATGTCTAACGCCAACACAGCTTCCGCAAATGCGAATGCGAATCTCTCCGCCGGATCTGTTGCCAGTATCGCCGCGCGCGAGCCTGACAAGTATCGGGCGACGCTGGTGTTCTCCGCGGAAACGGAAGGAGGGCAAAAGACAATTGGTATACCCCCTCTTTCCGCTGAAGTAGCACGCAGTGGCGCTGATCGTCGCGTGTCCTTCAAATTACCTGACGGATCAGATCTGATTTATCTCGAACAGGGTGACAAACATATTGTTGTGGCTCCGGGTCGAAAGCAATACGCGGAGTTGACTCCGGAAGCCACCGGTATTCAGCTTCAGAAACTGATGACGCCGGGACAGCTAGTGTCGCGGCTGGAGAAATTGAAAGGAGTGGAACGTGTTGGCGACGAAACCATTAATGGGCGCGCGGCGGAAAAATACCGTTACTCCAAGACCGCTAACACAAATACGCAAGCTGGGAGCGTTAGTACTGAGGCTTTTTTCTATCTGGATAAGGACACGGGACTACCTTTGAGATCAGAACTATTCACAGAGGCCACCGGCGAGGTCCAGGGAATGAAAAGCGCCCGCATCGTTGCTGAGATGAAGGATATCAGCACTGATGTCGATGCTTCATTCTTTGAGGTACCCACAGGCTTTAACAAGGTACCCCCAGAGCAGGTGCGACAGCAGATTAATGCCCTGACGAACATGGCGTCGGCCTTAATCAAGGCGCTGATTGGCAGCGCAAGTACTCAGGTCAGCCCTGGGCCCGCCGTTTCTCCGACCGTAACATCATCGCCTTCACCTTAGACCATAGAAAGGAAGACGTATGAGATATGTGATCGTCTTGGTACTCGGCCTACTTCTGGGAGGGGGTGCAGCGGTTTTTTTCCTTGGTATGCCGCGGGCGAGGTCGACGCCTGGCGTGAGCGTTAAACCTCCTGAGGCTGCGGGCGATCCGCCGAGCACTGTTGTGGTCACAGTAACGGCCGGGTTTTTTGAGGAACTACTTAAGACCATGTTCCATGACCTTGGTGCGCCTTCTTTTCATCTATCCGAGCTGGAGCCGCATACGAGGTTCGCCGGAATTGAAAACGCGGTTTTTCAGGGCTGTTCCAGCGCCATCATTCTGGCGCCGGAGGGGAGCAATGTAAAAACCAGGGTGGAATTTGCCGGCGGAAAGATCTCAGCTCCTCTGGCCTTCAAAGGGAGCTATAACCTTTTGGGGAATTGCATTCAGTTTAACGGTTGGGCCCAAACCAGCATTCAATTGCGCTTCGATCAGGCAACGCAAAACGTTTATGGACGGGTAAACGTTGAGGGCGTTACCCTCGAGGGGATTAATCCGGCAGTCAACAATTTCGTCACAGTCTTTGTGCGAGATGCTATCGATCAGCGGATCAATCCGCTGGAGGTGATTAGAGCCTCACAAGTGCAGTTCCTTATTCCAGTGAAGGCGAGCAACGGTTCCGTTCAGGCGAGGGTCAAAGATCTCAGGACGGAAATGCTGGATGGTTCACTAAAAATGCATATTACTTATGAATTCATTGGAACGCAGGGCCAAAGCCAGGGATGAGGTGCTGCTGCTAGGAGGCATTCAAAACTTGAGGGCGGGGACAGGGTCCGCCTTCCTAACCTGAGAGGTTACTGCAGTTGAGTGGTACTTTGGTTAGGGACGAGCTTCACCACTTGTTGCGCTGGCGCCGCCTTCTGCCAGCGCGCGCTGTCGTGAAAAGTGTTCGACGATCTCCTGTGCGGTTTTGATGCCAACAAAAGGCGCCAACTCTGACGCGCTTGCCGCCGCCACTCTTTGAATAGATCCAAAGTGCCTCAACAACCTTCCCTTGCGCTTGCTGCCAACGCCAGGAATGGCGGTCAATTCTGACGTAAAGTCGCGTAGTTCGCGTCTTTTCCTGTGATAGGTCACCGCAAATCGATGTGTTTCATCCCGAATCATTTGTAACAAGCGGAGGATTAACGAATGTGAATCGAGATATATCGGTTCGTCCTCTCGACCCTTTACCAACAGATAGGCAACCTCATTGTGCCGTAGCGGTGGTTTAACCACTCCCACCATCGGCACTGCTTCAAGATCAAGCACGTGCATCGCGTCTGCGGCAGCATTGAGCTGAGCCTTTCCACCATCGATCATGATCAGATCGGGCAGAGCGCGACCTTCAGCGAGCACGCGTCGATAACGGCGAAAAACGGCTTCGTGCATCGAGGCAAAATCGTTTGCTCCCTCCACCGTTCTAATCCGAAACTTTCGATATTCAGAGCGATTCATCTTGCCATTCTCGCAAACGACCATTCCCGCCACGTTTTCCGCGCCTTGAATATGTGAGATATCAAAAGACTCGATGCGAGCAGGAAACCGTGGCAATTCGAGTGTTTCCTGCAACTCCTCAAGGACCAGTTTCATATCAGGCTTTAACACCCTGAATCGCTGCTCGAATGCGAGTTTTGCGTTTTTCTCGCCGAGGTCAATAAGATCGCGCTTCTCACCACGTTGCGGATCCAAAATTCGGACGCGGCGGCCTTTTCTGGCGCTTAGCGCCTGCTCCAGCAGTTCACGGTCTTCGAAATCGACCGGCACGTGAATCTCTTTAGGCACATAATCCGTCGCGTAGTACTGCGCGAGAACCTCGCCGAGGAACGGCGCCGGGTCAAAATCCTCTTCGTTAATATCCTCCCAGAAAAATTCACGGCGCCCAACGATGTGACCCTCGCGCATCGTGAAAAGTTGCAGGGCGAGACGTGAGCCTTCGCGATAATAGGCGAAGATGTCCACGTCCCGTTCTGGAGAGGTGGCCATCTTTTGTTGTTCGGAAAGCTTTATGACCGTCTTGCGCAAGTCGCGATATTTAGCGGCCATTTCGTAGCGGAGTTCCTCTGACGCCAGGGCCATGCGCGCCTCGAGCGTGTCCGCGAGTTCTTTATTGCGGCCTTCCAGGAGTAGCCGTACATCGCGCACCGCTTCTTGATACTGCTCCGGAGTGCAGAGGCCCTTGACGCATGGACCAAGACAGCGTTTGATGTGATATTCCAAACAGGGACGTGGGGCCCGGCCGTTAATTTCGATATCGCAGGTGCGGAGTTGAAAGGTGCGGTTGATTAAATCAATAGTCTTGCGCGCCAGGCTCGCTGGCAGAAATGGTCCAAAATAGAGCGCCCCATCGCGTTGGATTCGGCGAGTAATAACCACCTTGGGGAATGGCTCGTTTACGGTAAGTTTAAGATGAGGATACGATTTGTCGTCCTTTAGATTGACGTTGTAGCGAGGCTTATGTTTTTTGGCTAGGGTTGCTTCGAGGATTAGAGCTTCAACTTCGTTATCAGTAACAAAGAATTCTACGTCCGCTATGTGTTTCACCAGTTCACGTGTTTTGCGATCGAGCGGACGCGCTTGAAAATATGAACGCACACGACTACGAAGCTTCTTTGCTTTGCCGATATAGATTATCTTGCCGGAGTTATCCTTATAGAGGTACACGCCGGCCGACGTCGGAATCTCCTTGAGTTTTTCGTCTAATATCACTGCTTCGGAAATGTTTTCTGATGCTCATGCTATTTTACCGCATTGGCCGTGGGAGCACTAAAGGTGGGTTTCTCGCGCTACTGACTTAGTGTCCTGCGTCACGAATATGCGTTGAGTCGAGACAGGCCATCACAATCGATGAATTAATCGGCGACGCTCTCATTAACACCCTGCTTTAGCTGGGTGGAGAGGACCGAGTTCGGTAACAATCCAACCGCTTCAGCGGTTTTCCCGGCACGCGTGTAGAAACCCTTGAAAGGGTTGTGCGGATTGGGTCAGCTTGGCTCTCCACCCAGCTAAAGCAGGGTGTTAATGAGACTAAAGTGGTGGGTTAGCTCTGACGAATCGTGTTGCGAACTGTTTGACGCACTACACTATTTTTAGAAGAGAGTCTCATTTGCAATTTCCTTTTGCGCTGCCAGACCATAAGCAATTTGCTGCAGTAGGTTTTGGCGTCAACGCCGTGGACTATTTGATCGTAGTTCCCGAATACCCTGCGTTTGATACCAAAACCCGGCTCTTGGCTCATCGGGAGTCTGCCGGCGGCCAAACTGCCACTGCCATGGTTGGGCTGCAGCGGCTGGGTTTTAGAACTGCCTACGCGGGAAGATTTGGCTCGGACCGACTCGGTCAGCTGGGCCTGCAATCGCTGAAACGAGAAGGGGTAGCGACTGATTTTGCGGAAGTGATAGAAGGTGCAACCAATCAAATTGCCTTTATCCTCATCGAGGCCCGCTCAGGCGAACGCACGGTCATCTGGGATCGCGATGAGCGCCTCGCGTATGGATCAGACGTTCCCTTTGCCCTGAGCTCGCGTACGCGCTTGTTACACATTGACGCGCATGATCCGCCGGCCTGTGCGCTTATGGCGCAGGCCGCACGGGCTGCGGGCGCCATAGTCTCGGCAGATATAGACAATATTTATGAAGGATTGCCTGACTTACTGCCGCTAATTGACATCCTGATCACGTCAAAAGAGTTTCCCGGGCGGCTGATAGGAATCAACGACCGACGTACAGCACTATTCGAATTAAGAGCTCGCTATGGTTGCCCGCTTGTCGGTATGACTTTGGGGGTCGAGGGAGCGATTGTCTACTGTGGCAATCAGTTTCTTCAGTCACCAGCGTATCAGGTGCCGGGTGGCTGTCGTGATACGACCGGGGCTGGCGACGCTTTTCACGCCGGTTTTCTCTTTGGACTGCTAACGGCGGTGGACCTGGAGATGGCCCTGAAGTTTGCTAATGCGGCGGCGGCTCTTAAGTGCCGCGATTTGGGAGGGCGAGCGGCATTACCAACCAGAAGGGAACTCGAAGAATTTACCAGGAATGCATCACCGCTTGGGGCTGGCAGTTGAGTGGAAGTGTTCTAAAGTTGGCGTTGCTGACAATAACGGTTACTTAATTCAGCGATATCACCGTCTCGCTATATCACGGCTTAGCTTGATCATTAACACCTCTCTGAAGAGATTGTGTGAACCCTCTGAGGATTCAGTTGCGACGGGACAATTCAAGCTGAGTAAATTTGCAGGTTGGGAAGGGGGCAGTCATTTGTTTCAAGGTTCGGTAAATTCAAGGCGCCCCCGCTCAAGTCTCAGAGGCTTCATCGTCGCATCAATCAGTCAATGTAATTTAGGGCTGAGGCTTGAGTGATACGGATAAGCACTAGCATTCAAGGTGTGTTAATCAGATCGGTTATAGCGGCGACTTGGTTGTCGGTGAATAACTCTTATTGTCAGCAACACAACTTTAGAACACAGTTGAGTTTGTCGTTCAGCCCGTCCTCGCCGAACGATACTTAGAGATGCTTCTGGAATAGCGCCAACACTCGTCGCCATGCATCTGCGGCCGCGGCGGCATCGTAAACCTCCGGCCGAGTGTCATTAAAGAAAGCATGGTCGGCGTCGTAACTTACTACCTCGATTGGCAAGTTATATTTGCGACTGATTTCTTGTAGCTGGCCGACTTTCTCCGGCGAGATCCATTTATCTTTCTTGCCGGCAATAAAGATGGTCGGCGCCTTTAGCCTCGCCAAAACGTTCTCCTTGGGAATGTCTCCATAAAACGGTGCGGCGGCGGCGAGTTCGCTAAATTCACAGGCGGCGCGGAGGGCAAATGTTCCTCCCATGCAGTAGCCGGTGATGCCGAACTTCTGCACGTTATAAGTGCGCCGTGTTTCTGCAATCGCTTGCTTGATCAGATCCAGACCATCCTGCTCTCCGAGAGCCTGCATCAACGTCGCTGCTTCTTGCGCATCCTTTGCAAGCTTTCCCCGATAAAGGTCGGGCGCAGCGCATAGATACCCTTCTTTAGCGTAGCGGCTGGCGATGTCGCGAATATGGTTAGTGATGCCCCAATATTCCTGAATCAGGATTACAGCGGCTTGCGCGTCGGCATCCGGCTTTGCGACGTAGGCGGTGGAATCTCCATTTGCCGCCTGGAGATTGAGGGTTTCTGTCTTCATAGGGTTCGGCGCCTCCAAAGAAGAACTCTAGCGACAATTTGATCTACAAAGAGACCGATTATAGGGTGTGAGCATCCGGAATGAAATACACGATAACTTCAAGATACACTACCAAAGTGTAGCTGCTCGTTCAACTTTGAACGCGCTCCTTGACCCTGCTGCAGCCCCGGCGAAAGCTAGCAGACTGCATTCAAAGGAGGCCATGCCGAGTTTTTGTCAAACGTTGTGTATGGGAGCATCAGGCGGCGATTCTTTGAGTGCCCTCTTGTAGTCCATCTTTGAACTTCACACCCGCAATCACCTGGGCCAACAACGCATGGCCTTTCAGGGTGCGCCAGTTTTGTTCCGCGGTCTTGGTCAACTTGAAAGCCATCGCCAGCATGCCGGCGCGCGCCACGCAGCCCCGCGTCTTGGTGGTGCGCAATCGCACCGTCGCGAAGGTCGATTCGATCGGGTTGGTGGTGCGCAGGTGCAGCCAGTGCTCAGCCGGAAAATCATAAAACGTCAACAAGCTGTCGCGATCCTTGGCCAGGCACTCGGTCGCTTGCGGATACTTCGTTCCATAAGTTGACAAGAAGTTATCAAAAGCCTGCTCCGCGTCCACGCGACACTCGGCCAGCCAGATCTCGTGCACGTCAGCCTTCGCTTTGGCTGGCAGTCCTTGCGGTAGCTTATTGAGCACGTTCATGGTCTTATGCACCCAGCAACGTTGCGCCTGCGTCGTGCCGAAGACCTGCGGCAGCGCTTTCCAGAAGCCTAGAGCGCCAGCGCCAGTCGCCAGCTTGGGGTCCATTGTGAGGCCGCGTTGTTTCAAGTCCAGCAGCAACTCTTTCCAGGACTGTTCCGACTCACGATAACCATCGCTCATCGCCAGCAACTGCTTCTTACCGTCCGCGGTG